>Ga0209347_1001278_pt1 | contig 43149 bp, 31 predicted proteins | sample AutmiccommuBRH23_FD_187382 | JGI IMG/M metagenome (GOLD analysis project Ga0209347, IMG submission 187382) | Deep subsurface microbial communities from Mt. Terri, Switzerland - Autotrophic microbial communities BRH/23 (SPAdes) (version 2) | ecosystem: Environmental > Aquatic > Deep subsurface >... | reverse complement strand
GGTGGAGACGGAGCTCAAGCGTCTCAACCGGGACTACGAGGTCACCAAGACGAACTTTCAGGCCCTGCTCAGCCGACGCGAGTCCGCACAGCTCGCCGAGGACGTGGAACAGACGGGCGATAGCGTCAAGTTCCGGGTGATCGACCCCCCCCACGTACCTTCCACGCCGTCGGGCCCCCATCGCGTGCTGCTCAGTACGGGCGTGCTCTTCGGGAGCCTGGCAGCCGGGCTGGTGTTGGCGCTCATCCTGTCGCAGATCTGGCCCTCGGTGTACGACCGCAAGGCATTGCGCGACCTCAGCGGGTTCCCCGTGTTCGGATCAATTTCCCGCATACTGACTGGAGAAGTCCTGCGCAAGCGTCGCCTCGAGGTCATGGGGTTTGCCACAGCGGGTGTGATGCTGCTGGCCGTCTACAGCCTGATCATGTGGCTGCATAGCTCCAACCAGCTGTATCGGCTGCTGGACGTGGCACGGAGGTGGGTATGACCAGCAGCATCGAGAAAGCGGCCGAACGGCTCGGCGGGCGTAAGGCTGATCCCGAGCAGGGCGGTGCGGCCCCGACAGCGCCGCAGGCTCCCGGCATCGGCGCGGAACCGGGCGCCGAAGGGGCACTCTCGGAGCGGGATACTCTCTGTCGCTTGGATTTCGAGACGCTGCGCCAGCAGGGATATCTCACCCCCAATTCGACCCAGAGCCAGCTCGCCGAAGAGATGCGGCTGCTGAAGCGGCCGCTGCTGCGAAATGCCTTCGGAAAAGGCGCCGCGCCCATTCACCACGGGAATCTCATCGCCGTAACCAGCGCGCTGCCGGGTGAGGGCAAGACCTTCACCACCCTCAACCTCGCCATGAGCATGGCCATGGAAATGGATACGACGGTATTGATGGTCGACAGCGACGTGGTCAAGCCGTCCCTCACCAGGCTGCTTCGGCTTGAAGAGGAACCAGGTTTGACCGATGTGCTGGCGCATCCCGAAATGGATCTGGGTTCGGTGATCGTGCCCACAGACCTGCCGAAGCTAAGGGTGGTCCCTGCCGGGCGCCGGCATTCCCACTCCACCGAGCTGTTGGCGAGCGAGCAGATGGAGCAGGTCGCTTTCGAGCTGTCGAGGCGTTACCCGGACCGCGTCGTCCTGTTCGATGCGCCGCCCTTGCTGGTAACCAGCCAGGCGGGGGTCCTCAGCTCCCTCGTGGGGCAGGTCCTCGTCGTGGTCGAAGCCGGTCGGACCTCCCAGAGCGCGGTGAAGGAGGCTGTGAGCCATCTGGACCAGGACAAGGTCATCGGCATGGTCCTGAACAAGGGACGGCGCGGGATCGGCGGCGATTATTACTACGGCGGATATTATGGATCGTACGGTGAGTGAGAGCCGCCGCTCATCCCACTCAGCGTCCCTCGTCTCCTTCGGCGCCCTTTCATTGGCGACGCCGCTGCTGGCGATGCCGGGGGCCGTCCACGCTGGCGATTGGCTCATTTCGCCGAGTCTCGAGGCGGCGGAAATCTTCACCGACAACGTCAATCTGGCCCCCGACGCCCGCGCGGACAGCGAGGCGATCACGGAGATCACCCCCGGCATATCGATTCAGGGGGAAGGCGCCCGTCTGAGGGGTTTTGCGGAGTATCGGATGCAGAACCTGTTCTATCTGTCCGAGCCGGACCGCAGCACAACCAACCACCAGTTCCTCGGTAGCGGCACCGCCGAGGTCCGTGAAGATTCCTTGTTTCTGGATGCCGAAGCCCGAGCGACCCAAGTCCTGATCGACCCGGACACCTTCTCGGGCGACAGCATCAGCGGCGTCAATCGGACCGACGTCTACACCATGAAGCTCAGCCCCTATTTCGTACACGATTTCGGCGGCACTGCGAACCTCCTGGCCCGCTATACCAATGCTATGGTGCGTTACGACTCCACAGCCTCGAACACCGACCTCAACCAAGTTGATGTGAGCCTCACCAGCGGACGACGCTTCACCCGTCTCGGCTGGGGACTTAGCTACTATGCCGCGGACTATGACCAGGAGCGAAGGACTCTGACCTCCGGCGATGCCGAGCATCGGGTCGCCAGCGCCAATGTGAGCTATGCGATCACGCGACGTTTCGCGCTGCTCGGTCAGGCGGGAGACGAGTTCCACGAATACGAGGTTCCTACCCGGGGGTTCCGGAACGGGTCCTATACCGCCGGTGGGTTTCGTTGGCGGCCGACGCGTCGGAGCAGCATCAGTGCCCTGTTTGGCGACCGTTACGAATCTGCCAGCGTGGACTGGCAGCCATCGCAGCGCACCTCGGTGTCAGTGCGGTGGCGCGATACCGACGTAGGCGTGAATGTCGGTGAGGCCTGGGACGCGGATGCATCTTTGTTCACGCGACATACCCGCTGGGGCTTGCGCTATGTGGAGGACTCGGGGATCACCCAGCAGTTGGACTTCATCGGTCAGCCTTTCGGTTACCTGGGCGTCGTCGACGGGCGGCTGGTGTTCGAGGCCGATCCGTTCGCCGGAGCCATCCAGGTACCCGTGACTCAGGATCTGTTCCCCCTCACCAACGAGGCGTTCCGCCGCGAACGGGGTGAGGTGTATTTCATCCTGGATCGGCCTCGATCCTCGGTGTTCGTGCGCGTTTACGACGAGGACCGCTTTTATCTCACGAGCGGCGACGAGGAACGCACCACGGGAATGAGCAGCTTCGGATCATGGCGCTTCGCGCGGCTAACCAGCTGGATCGGTTCGGTAGACATCGCACGCCGGGAACTGCGCCTGCCCGCGGGAGTCGAGGACGACTTGTGGCGCGTGGAGACCGGGCTTCAGCGCCAGCTCGGGCCCAGGAGCGTGGGTTCCCTGACCGTAAGCAGGGCTGAACGTGATTCCAGTTTGGGCGGCCGGGACTACACCGAAAACCGCATCACGCTTCGGGTCATGCTGCGGCTCTAGATATGTACGAGACCTTTTACAACCTGAACGCCAAACCGTTCCAGCTCAACCCGGATCCCCGCTTCTTTTTCGGCAGCAGCGGGCACAATCGGGTGCTGGCCTACCTTCGTTACGGCATCGCTCAAGGCGAGGGCTTCGTGGTGGTGACAGGTGAGGTGGGCGCGGGCAAGACCACCCTGATCCGCACCCTGTTGCAGGAGCTGTCCCAGGATCGCAAGCTGGTGATCGGGCAACTGGTCACCACTCACCTCGACCCGAACCAACTGCTCGGGATGATCGCCAGCGCGTTCGGTGTCGAGGACGACGGCGGCAGCAAGGCCGCCCTGCTACGCAAGCTGGAGGCGTTCCTGATTCGTCAGGCCCACGGCGGCAAGCGCGTGCTGCTGGTGATCGACGAAGCTCAGAACATTCCCCTGAAATCGCTGGAGGAAATGCGCATGCTCTCGAACCTGCAGGTGGGAACCCGTTCCCTGCTGCAGAGCGTCTTATTGGGGCAGGCGGAATTCCGCGAGTTGTTGCGTTCACCGGAAACCGAGCAGCTGCGCCAGCGCATTATCGCCTCGCATCACCTGGGGCCGCTTAACCTGGAGGAAACCCACGGCTATATCGAGCATCGCCTGACGCAGGTGGGCTGGGCCGGCGATCCGTCCTTCACCGACGAGGCCTATGCGGGGATCTACGATTTCACCGGCGGCGTTCCAAGGCGCATTAACACTCTTTGCGATCGTGTGCTGCTGTACGGATACCTCGAAGAATTGCATGTAATCGACGCCGATATCGTCCGGCGCGTAACCGAGGAACTGGATCAGGAGTTCCCGTACGTGGAATCTGCCGCCGAGGAAGAGGCTGGCGCGGCGATTCATTCGGTGGCGGAGCCCCGCCTGGCCGATCTGGAGCGCCGGGTCCGCGCGCTCGAGAACGTCGTCGCCCGGGCTCAGGCGTTGCTCGGCGAGGCAGTGCGGGACTCGGGCGCCGCCCGGACTGGCGCGGAACGGGACCGACGAAGTGGGGGATAACGTGACCTCGGCCACCCAGGAACAGACGGCAACAACAGACGGCGCGGCAGCGCCGTTTGCGACTCTGCCCCGCGGATCGATTTTGTGCGTCGTGGGGGCGCGGCCGAATTTCATGAAGATCGCACCGGTGATCGCCGCCCTTCGATCCGCCGAAGAGGGGCTGCCTGGCGTTCTGGTGCACACCGGCCAACACTACGATCAGGACATGAAGGCGTCGTTCTTCCAGCAGCTCGGGATCCCGGAGCCCGACGTGGATCTCGAGGTGGGTTCGGGCTCCCATGCAATTCAAACGGCGGAAATCATGAAGCGCTTCGAGCCAGTCGTGGATGCGCTCGCACCGCGGGCGGTGCTCGTAGTCGGTGATGTGAATTCGACCATCGCTTGTGCCCTCGTGGCGGCCAAGAAGGGCGTGCCGGTCGTCCACGTGGAAGCCGGCCTGCGCAGTTACGATCGCACCATGCCGGAGGAGATCAACCGCGTCCTGACGGATCAGCTCTCAGACCTGCTGTTCACGACCGAGAAATCGGCTTTGGAGAATCTCCTGCGAGAGGGGGTGGCGGCGGAACGGGTGCACTTCGTCGGCAACGTGATGATCGATACCTTGTTGGCACAGCGGGAGCGGGCATGCCCACCGGCCGAGACGCTACGCAAGTACATCGACGATCGCGCCGCCTCCTTGTGCGGGACCGGGTTTGCGGTGCTGACGCTCCATCGACCATCCAACGTGGACTCCAAGGCGGTGCTGAGCGGCTTGATGGCGACCATCGAGCGGGTCGCCGAGCGCCTGCCGGTCGTGTTTGCGGTGCACCCGCGTACCCGTGCCGCCTTGGAGCGCGCCGGGCTGTGGGATCGACCGGCGGCCGTTCCACGGGTTCTACATCTGCCACCGTTGGGTTACCACGAGATGCTGGGGTTGATGGCCGCGGCCCGGATGGTGCTGACCGACTCCGGGGGGATCCAGGAGGAAACCACAGCTCTCGGGATCCCCTGTATCACCCTGCGGGAAAACACCGAGCGGCCGATTACAGTGACCGAGGGAACGAACACCGTGGTCGGCGCCGACGCGCGCAAAATTCTCGATACGGTCGCGGAGATACTGACTGGCGGCGGCAAGGTCGGCCGAGTTCCGGAAGGGTGGGATGGCCGCGCGGCCATACGCATCCGCGAGCATCTGATCGACTGGCTGGCGCGGCGTGGTGAAGCTCGCCCCATCTCCGGCTGAGTCCGCCCTGGTGCGATTTCCGAGTTCCGTCCGGTCCGGCGCCCCGGGCGTTTTTCGAAGCGAGGCCTCGGCACACGGGGAGGGCGGTAGCGTGCCCGCGGAAATCGCAGACGGACAACACCTGGGAGCAGTACCGACTTCAATGCAGATCGTGAACGCACTGACGGTGGATGTGGAGGACTACTTCCAGGTCTCCGCATTCGAGCTCTGTGTGGAGCGTCGGGACTGGGAGGCGATCCCGTGCCGAATCGAGCGCAACATGGATCGCATCCTGCAGATGTTTGCAGACCGCGACGTGAAGGCCACGTTCTTCACGCTGGGATGGATCGCGGAGCGCTACCCCCAGCTCGTTCGGCGCATGGTGGCGGAGGGTCACGAGGTTGCCAGCCACGGCTACGAGCACACCCGGGTCACGAACCAGGATCACGAAGCCTTTCGAAGCGACGTCGCACGCACCAAGCGGTTGCTCGAGGACCTGTCAGGCGAGGAAGTGAAGGGCTACCGGGCTGCCAGCTATTCGATCGGGGCCGATAACCTATGGGCGTTGGATGTGCTGCACCAGGAAGGCTACCGCTATAGTTCGAGCATCTATCCGATCCGGCACGATCTCTACGGCATGCCCGAGGCGCCGCGGTTCGCGTTTCGCCCCCAACCGGCTGGTATCCTGGAGATTCCGGTCACGACGGTCGAGCTCGGCGGCCGCAAGCTGCCCTGCGGCGGGGGCGGATACTTTCGGTTGCTGCCCTACACCGTGTCGCGGTGGGCCATGCGCCGGGTGAATCGCCGTGACGGGCAGGCCTGTCTGTTCTATTTCCACCCCTGGGAAATCGACCCCGATCAGCCTCGGCAGCGGGGTATCACGTTCAAGACCCGGGTTCGACACTACCTCAACCTCGGCCGCACCGAGGCCAGGCTGATGCGGCTGCTGGAGGATTTTCGTTGGGATCGCATGGACCGCGTGTTCCTGGACCCACCGGCGGCAGCGCCTTGAACATGGCGCGGGTGGTAGAACCGGCTGTGGCGGCGTCGGCGCTGCGCATCGGAGAGCTGTCCGAGATGGACGCAGCCCGATGGGACCGCTTCGTCGAAGCGAGCCCCGACGGCACGTTCTTTCATCTGTCGGGGTGGCGAGAGGTCATTTCGAAGGCTTTCGGCCACCGGACGCACTTCTTCTTTGCCGATCACGGCGGCGAGGTCGTCGGGGTATTGCCTCTGGTGCATGTGCGTAGCGCTCTGTTCGGCAATGCGCTGATCTCGACGCCATTCTGCGTGTACGGCGGCGCCGTGGCCGAATCGCAGCAGGCGCGCGAGGCGCTCGAGCAGGCAGCGGTGCAGCGCGCACACGAGCTCCGTGTCGACTACCTGGAGCTGCGCAATCGGGAGAACCGCCCGGGTTGGCCCACCAAGGAGCTCTACGTCACCTTTCGCAAGGAGATCTTCGCCGACGAGGAGGAGAATCTCAAAGCAATTCCCCGCAAGCAGCGGGCTATGGTACGTAAGGGCATTCAGGCGGGGCTGGCCAGCGAGATCGATGCCGACATCGACCGATTCTTCACCGCCTATGCCACCAGCGTTCGAAATCTAGGAACTCCCGTTTTTCCGCGCCGCTACTTTGCGCTGCTCAAGAAAGTGTTTGGCGAACGCTGTGAGCTGCTGATCGTCTCCAAGGGCGAGCAGACCGTCTGCGCGGTGATGAACTTTTATTTCCGCAATGAAGTGCTTCCGTATTACGGCGGGGGCGGGGACATGGCCCGGCAGCTGAAGGGAAATGACTTCATGTACTGGGAGGTGATGCGGCGGGCCGCGCAGCGTGGCGTCGGCGTGTTCGACTATGGACGGAGCAAGAAGGATACCGGCTCGTACCATTTCAAGAGGAACTGGGGCTTCGAGCCGGTGCCGCTTTTCTATCAGTATCACCTCGTCAAGATGACTCGAATCCCTGACGTGAATCCCGCGAACCCGAAATATCGGCTGTTCATAAGCGCCTGGAAGCGCCTGCCGTTGCCGTTGGCAAACGCGCTCGGGCCCCTGCTCTCGCGAAGCTTGGGATAGCCGCCGTGCCGGCACTGCTGTATCTGGTGCACCGGGTTCCCTATCCGCCCAACAAGGGAGACAAGGTCCGCTCGTTCCATATCCTGAAACGCCTGGCCCGTGAATACGAGGTGCACCTTGGGACGTTCGCCGACGATGCGGCGGATCTGCGCCATGCCGACCGACTGCGGGACTGGTGCGCGGATGTCCATATTCAGCCGATCCGTCCCGCGTGGCGGAAGTTGCTCAGCCTCCGCGGGCTGGTTACCGGCGAGGCGTTGACGCTGCCGTTCTACCACAGCGCCACCATGGCGCGCTGGGTACGGGGCAAACTCACCGGAGACATCGATCGGGTGGTTGCGTTCTCCGCCGCCATGGCGCAATACCTGCCACGGCCCGAGTCGGGAAAAGACCATCAGATGCGTTCGGTGGTAGACCTCGTGGATGTCGATTCCGAGAAGTGGCGCGCCTATGCCCCCCATCATCGTTGGCCGCTCAATTGGGTCTATGCCCGGGAGGGTCGACGCCTGTTGGCGTTCGAGCGCCAACGGGCGGCATGGCACGATGCGACGGTGCTCGTCAGTGCGAAGGAGGCGCAGCTGTTCCGGCATCTCGCGCCGGAGATTCCCGGGGCCAAGATCCACGCCGTCCACAATGGCGTGGATGCGTGCTATTTTTCGCCCCACGATCGACATCCGAGTCCCTACGCCGGTGACGAGCCGGTGCTGGTATTCACCGGCGCCATGGATTACTGGGCCAACGCCGATGCCGTGCAGTGGTTCGCCGACGAGGTTTTTCCCCGGGTCCTCGCCTATGAGCCGCGGGCGCGGTTTTACATCGTCGGGGCACGGCCGCTGCCGGCAGTCGAACGCCTGGGGCAGCGACCGGGCATTCACGTCAGCGGGTCGGTGGCCGACGTACGGCCCTATCTCGCCCACGCGCGGGTGGCGGTTGCGCCCCTGCGGATCGCCCGCGGCATCCAGAACAAGGTACTCGAGGCGATGGCCATGGCGCGGCCGGTGGTCGCCACATCCGCCGCGATGGACGGAATCGACATCGGCGCGTCTCTACACGACTGGATGGCCGACGAGCCCGGCGAGTTCGCACAGCGCTGTCTGGCGCTGCTCGCCGCTCCGGTCGGCGACGACGTGGGCCGCAGAGGCAGAGAGCTGGTGCTTCGAACCTATTCCTGGGAAGAGAGCCTGACTCCATTTATGGACCTGCTGGGCAGCACCGCAATGCGCGAGCCCGCGGATGGGCTGAGCGCGCCAAGCGCGGACGCGCTGGAGGCGCGGGGATGACCATGGCGAACGGTGGCCTGGCCAAGAAATCTCCGGCTGTGACCGAAACGGCGCCAAGCTCAGATGGCGGCCGAGTGGCGCACGAGCGCATCCGGTCGGCGCCCGGATGGCGCATTCGTCTCCTGGTGTTAGGCGCCACAGTCGCCGTTTTCGTGGCGCTGTTCGGGACCACCTTTGCGTCCATGGTGGCGACCTGGTGGCGCTCGGAGACATTCGCCCATGGCTTCGTGATCGCTCCCATCAGCCTGTACCTGATCTGGCGCAAACGGGAGGCACTGCGGAGAATCGCCCCGCGCACCGGCTGGCTGGCGCTCGTACCCCTGGCTGCCCTGGGGGGATTGTGGCTGCTCGGTTCGGCGGCGGATGTGCTCGGGGTGCAGCAGTTCGCGGTCGTGGCGATGATCCCCGTGCTGGCTGCCCTGATTCTTGGCTGGACACTGGTTCGCCGGATCGCGTTTCCCCTCGCCTTTCTGCTGCTGGGCGTCCCGATTGGCGAGGCGCTGGTGCCGCCTCTGATCGAGTTCACGGCCCTGTTCACCGTCAACGCGCTTCAGCTCACCGGCATTCCCGTGTATTGGGAGGGAGCGCGGTTCAGCATTCCCAGCGGTGACTGGTCCGTGGTCAAGGCCTGCAGCGGCGTACGCTATGTGTTCGCCACGTTGACGGTGACGCTGCTGTTCGCCTATCTGAACTTTCGCAGTTACTGGCGCAGGATCGCATTCGTCGTGCTGGCCATCGGCTTGGCGATCTTCGCCAACGGCGTTCGGGCTTACGCGATTGTGATGATCGGCCACCTCAGCGAGATGCGCCTGGCGGTGGGGGTGGACCATTTCATCTACGGTTGGGTGTTTTTTGCGCTGCTGATGGTCCTGATCTTCTGGATCGGCGGGTTCTTCCGGGAGCGCGACGGCGGCCCGGCCGAGCCTGCGTTCCCGGTCGCCGCACAGCAGCCCACCGAACACGGTTGGCCGCGGCCTGCAGGGGCCGCCGTCATCGCCTTGGGTGTGCTGGCCGTGTTTCCCGCGTGGGCCGCGTACGTCGAGTCCCGAGCGCCGGAGGCGGTACAGGCTCACCTCGACGCCCCGAACGGGGCGGCGGTATGGGAGCCGGCCGTGGAGGATCCCGGCATGGGGTGGCAGCCGAGGTATGTGAATCCGGGTGCCGAGGTGAACCAGATCTATCGGCATGGGCCCGAACGGGTCGGTCTGCACGTGGCCTACTATCCCGTGCAGGAACAAGGTGCCGAGCTCGTCAACTACCGCAATGTGCTTGTGCAGGAGAAGGACCACTGGCACGTGGTCGCGCGCGGCGCAGCCACCCTGACGATGAGCGATACGGCGCTACAGGTAACCGAGGCACGGCTGAGGTCCTACCGGGGCGATCTGTTGGTCTGGAAGTGGTACTGGATCGAGGGGAGCCACATGAGCAACGCGTATCTGGTCAAGGCCTACGAAGCGCTCGACCGGCTGCTGACCGGTCGCAGGCGCGGCGCCGGCATCGTGGTGTATACACCAGTGGATCGCGACGTGGGCGCTGCGCGCGATCGGCTGCGCCGTTTCACCGCGCCCATGATCCCGGGGGTCGACAACATGCTCCAGCGGGCGGAGGGCCGGTAGTGAAGGAAGCTCCATTGATCGCCCACGTGGTTTTTCGCTTTGACGTGGGCGGCTTGGAAAACGGCGTGGTCAACCTGATCAACCGGATTCCAGATGACCGCTACCGGCATGCCATCATCGTCTTGACCGAGTACACGGATTTCCGCCTGCGCCTGAATCGCGACATCCCCTTGTTCGCGTTGCACAAGCGACCGGGGAAGGACCTCGGCCTGCACCTGCGGCTCTGGCGTTTGTTGCGGCGGCTGCAGCCGGACATCGTGCATACGCGCAACCTCAACGCACTGGAGGCGCAGCTCCCGGCATTCCTTGCGGGCGTTCCGGGGCGTGTGCACGGGGAGCACGGCTGGGACGTCCACGACCTGACTGGTGCCAGCCGCAAGTATCGGTGGTGGCGGCGGCTGTTCCGGCCGTTCGTGCGCCGCTACATCCCCCTGTCGCTGCACCTCGCCGACTATCTGCGCGGCCCGATCGGAGTGCCTGCGCAGCGCATTGCCTGCATTTGCAACGGCGTCGATGTTCAGAAGTTTTGCCCCCCGGCGCATGGGTTCCGTGATGCCCTTCCGGATCCAGGCTTCGCCGATGAGGACGTGGTGGTGATCGGTACCGTCGGACGAATGGAAACGGTCAAGGATCAGGTCACCCTGGCGCGCGCGTTCGTGCTCATGGTGCGGCAACATCCCGGTGCGCGGCAGCGCCTGCGCCTGGTGATGGTCGGCGAAGGGGCCCTGCGGGCCCAGGTCATGGCCCTGCTGCAGCAGGAGGGCCTGGCACAGTTCGCCTGGCTCCCGGGAAAACGGCAGGATGCGGCCCAGCTACTGCGGGCATTCGACGTGTTCGTGCTGCCGTCCCTGGCCGAAGGCATCTCCAACACCATCCTCGAGGCCATGGCCAGCGGTCGACCCGTCGTCGCCACGGACGTCGGCGGCAATGGCGAACTGGTGGTGAACGGCGAGACTGGTCGGCTGGTGCCGAGCGCCGATCCCCAGGCCCTCGCCACCGCAATCTGGGACTACGTGGACAGCCCGGATCTGCGGACCCGTCACGGGGCCGCGGGGCGGGCTCGGGCTGAGCAGCGGTTTAGCATCGATCGCATGGTGGCCGACTATCTGTCCGTCTACGACAGCGTGCTGCCGGCGCCGCACCCTGACCGCCTGCGCGACGTCGCCGGGCGCAGCTGAGCACGGTGTCGGTCCGATGTGCGGTATAGCGGGAATCATCGATCTTCGGGGCCAGCGGGCGGTGGATGCATCGCTGTTACGGCGGATGAGCGATTCCCAGATCCACCGCGGTCCCGACGAGAGCGGTGTCCACACCGAGCCGGGGGTCGGCCTGGCCCACCGGCGCCTTTCGATCATCGACCTTTCCAGCGGTCACCAGCCGTTGTTCAACGAAGACGGCTCGGTTGCGGTGGTCTATAACGGCGAAATCTACAACTTCCAGGAATTGGCACGGGAGTTGTCCGCGCTCGGCCACGACTTTCGCACTCACTGCGATACCGAAGTGATCGTCCACGCGTGGGAGCAATGGGGGTCGGCCTGCGTGGAACGGTTTCGGGGCATGTTCGCTTTCGCGCTGTGGGACCGAAACCGGCGCACGGTGTTTCTGGCTCGCGACCGCCTGGGTATCAAGCCGCTGTACTACAGCGTCCTGCCCAGCGGCTATCTGATCTTCGGTTCGGAGCTCAAGGCCCTGCGGGTGCATCCGGAGGCTCCGGCCGCAATCGATCCCACTGCGGTGGAGGACTACTTCTCCTACGGCTACGTGCCGGAGCCGAAGACTATCTTCGCCGGGGTGCAGAAGCTGTCGCCCGGCCACACCCTGGCGTTCGCGCCCGGTGACAGGTCTGTCGCACCGCGCGCTTACTGGGACATTCCGTTCGACCAGGGCGGCGCTTTGTCGGAGCAGGATGCGGCGGCGGAACTGGTGGAGCGGTTTCGGGAAGCGGTGCGCATCCGCCTGGTAGCCGATGTGCCCCTGGGTGCGTTCCTGTCCGGTGGCGTGGATTCCAGCGCCGTGGTGGCGATGATGGCGGGATTGTCGCCGGAGCCGGTGAACACCTGTTCCATCTCCTTTGGTGACGCGCGTTTCAACGAAGCTCAGTACGCCGCCCAAGTGGCCGAGCGATATGGGACCGCCCATCAGGTCGAGCAGGTGGACCCGAACAACTTCGATCTGGTGGATCATCTGGCCGAGCTCTATGACGAGCCTTTCGCCGACAGCTCCGCCATCCCGACCTACCGCGTCTGTCAGTTGGCGCGCAAGCGGGTCACGGTGGCACTGTCCGGGGACGGCGGCGACGAGAACATGGCGGGATACCGGCGTTACCGCTGGCATCTTTATGAACAGCGTATGCGCCAGTGGTTGCCGCTATCCGTCCGCCGGCCCTTGTTCGGCATGCTCGGGCGGGCCTACCCCAAGGCGGATTGGGCGCCCAAAGTGCTGCGCGCCAAGGCCACCCTGGAGGCCCTGGCGAGGGATACCGAGGAGGGCTACTTCCACAGCGTGTCCATCCTCGGTGACGGGCTGCGTCGGCAGCTGTTCAGTCCCGCGTTCCGAAAGCGCCTCCAGGGCTATCGCGCCGTCGAGGTGCTGCGCGCCCATGGGACCCGCGCGCCCAGCGATGATCCGCTGGCGCGGGTCCAGTATCTTGACATGAAGACCTATCTCGTGGGCGACATCCTCACCAAGGTTGACCGGGCCAGCATGGCCCATTCCCTGGAGGTGCGCGTCCCGATCCTGGACCACGAGTTAGTGGAGTGGATGTCGAGGCTGCCGTCTTCGCTGAAATTGAAAGGCCGTGAAGGCAAGTACCTTCTGAAGAAGGCGTTCGAGCCCCATCTTCCGCGGGAGATTCTCTACCGGCCGAAGATGGGATTCGCGGTGCCGCTGGCCAGCTGGTTTCGCGGACCGCTGCGCGAGCGTGTGCGCGAGGGTATCCTGGGATCGGTTCTGGCCGAGTCCGGCTTTTTCGATCAGCGCTTCCTGCGCGAGTTGGTGGACCACCATCAGTCGGGTCGACGGGATAACAGCGCGCCGATCTGGTCGCTGCTGATGTTCGAATCCTTCTACCGGCAGTGCCACGAACGACCCGGGCTCCAGGGCCAGTACGCGCCCGCCGTGGGGGCGTAGCCGGTGCGCGTACTGCACGTATTCGATCACTCCATTCCGCTGCACAGTGGCTACAGCTTCCGCAGCTGCGCGATTCTGCGCGAGCAGCGCAAAGCCGGGTGGGAAACCTTGCACGTCACAGGCCCGAAGCACGGCCAGTCGGCAGGCACGGCCCCCGGCGAGGAACTGGTGGAGGATCTGCTGTTTTACCGGACTGCGCCGCCCCATGGGATCGCGGCCAGGCTCCCCGTGGTCAATCAATGGGCCGTGATCGCCGCGCTGCAGCAACGGCTTCTGGAGCTGATTCCGCGTCTGAGGCCAGATGTTCTGCACGCCCACTCGCCGGCCTTGAACGGGCAGGCGGCCTTGACCGCCGCAGCCCGGTTCTCACTGCCGCTGGTGTATGAGGTGCGCGCGTTTTGGGAAGACGCGGCAGTCGACCACGGCACCAGCAGCCAGGAGGGAGTGCGTTACCGGCTGACGCGAGCCCTGGAAACGCGGGTGCTGCGCCGGGCCGATGCGGTGGTGACCATCTGCGAGGGGCTGCGTGGCGAGATCGCCGGGCGGGGAATCGACCCGGGTAAGATTACAGTGGTCCCGAACGCGGTGGACGCTCAGCAGTTTCGCAGTGGGCAGGCGGCCGATGCCGCGTTGCGGACCGCGCTGGGCGTTGACCGAAAGCGGGTGCTGGGCTTTCTCGGGTCCTTCTACGCCTATGAAGGTCTGGACCTGCTGGTGAGCGCGCTGCCCGACATCCTGCGGCAAATACCCGATGTCCACCTGTTGCTGGTCGGAGGAGGTCCGCAGGACGAGAATCTCAAGCGCCAGGTCGACGAGCTGGGGCTGCAGTGCGCCGTGACATTCACCGGCCGTGTCCCCCATGGCGAGGTCCAGCGCTATTACGACCTCGTGGACGTGCTGGTGTACCCGCGCCACTCCATGCGCCTGACGGAACTGGTCACGCCTCTCAAGCCCCTGGAGGCCATGGCCCAAGGCAAGCTGGTCGTGGCCTCCGACGTGGGCGGGCACCGTGAGCTCCTCCGCGACGGTGAAACCGGCTCGCTGTTCCGCGCCGGCGACGCCCGGGCGCTGGCCGGTGCGGTGGTGGATCTGCTCGCCCGCCCGGACAGCTGGCCGGCGCGGCGGGCCGCGGGGCGGCGGTTCGTGGAGCTGGAGCGGACCTGGCCCAGTAGTGTCGCCCGCTATCGGGACGTGTATTCCTCGGTCCTGAGCGCCGCGCGCTATGAGCCAGCCGTTGAGTAGCATCGCCCTGGTGGGCCCGCTGCCGCCCCCCAGCGGCGGGATGGCGAACCAGACCCGGCAGCTGGCCAGGTTGCTCGGGGAGGCGGGTGTCGACGTGCGCATCGTGCGGGTGAATACGCCGTATCGCCCCGGATGGATCGAACGCGTGCGCGGCGTGCGGGCGGTGTTTCGCCTGATTCCCTATCTGGTGGCGCTGTGGCGGGCCGCCGGTCGGGTGCAGGTGATGCACGTGTTCGCCAACTCCGGCTGGTCCTGGCACCTGTTCGCGGCGCCTGCCGTCTGGATCGCCTACCTGCGCGGTACGCCGGTGTTGATCAACTATCGGGGGGGCGAGGCGGGCGAGTTCTTCCGCCACTCGTTCCGGTGGGTATTGCCGACAGTGCGGCGGGCCAGCGCCGTGGTGGTGCCGTCGCGGTTTCTGGAGCAGGTATTCGCTCAATGGAGCATCGACACCGTAATCGTTCCGAATATCGTCGATCTGTCGCGCTTCGGGCCGGGCGCGGGCGCCGCTTCCGGGCGACCCCACGTGATCGTCACCCGCAACCTGGAGCCGATCTACGACATTGAAACGGCGCTGCGGGTTTTCCACCGCCTGCGCCGGCGCTACCCCGGCGCAAGGCTCACGGTGGCGGGCACCGGCCCGGAGCTGGAGCGGCTTCGGGCCTTGGCCGAAGACCTCGGCATCGCCGAGGCGGTGCATTTCGCCGGCCGCATGGACAATGACGACATCCCGGAGCTCTACCGCTCGGCGAACCTGATGCTGAACACCAGCCGGGTGGACAATATGCCCATCTCCATCCTGGAAGCCCTGGCGAGCGGCGTTCCGGTGGTGAGCAGCGACGCCGGTGGGATTCCGCACCTGGTGGACCACGAGGTGCACGTGCTGCTCGCACCGCCCGGGGATGTGGACGCACTGACCGAACACGCGACACGACTGCTGGACGACGGGCCGCTGCGCCAGCGTTTGGTGGAGGCGGGCATCCGGCGGGCGGCGGAGTACGGCTGGGACCGGGTGCGGGGTCAATGGTTCGCGGTCTACGATGCGGTGCGCTCGCGGACGGCCTCACCCGGGCGGGAGGCGCGGGATGGGAAGTAGCCTCTACACCCGGGTCGTTTCGTCGGTGGTGTTCCCGCTGCACGAGCGCCTCAAGGGGCATCGCACTACCGGGATACGGCGCGAGCTGGAGCGCAGCCAATGGTGGCCCCAAGAGCGGCTGGAGGCGTATCGCTCGCGCGCCCTCGCCGATTTGTGGGACAGGGCCGCGCGCCAGGTGCCGTATTACCGTTCATTGTGCCAGCGCATCGGGCTGCATGCCCAGGACGTGCGCACCACGGGCGATCTCGCCTGCGTTCCGACATTGACCAAGGAATTGATCCGCGAACACTTGGATGATCTCAAAGCCGCGGACAGCACCGGGCTGGCACGCTGCAACACCGGCGGCAGCACCGGCGAGCCACTGATCTTCTATCTGGGCCGTGAACGGGTAAGCCACGACGTGGCCGCCAAGTGGCGCGCTACCCGCTGGTGGGGGGTGGACATCGGCGACCCGGAGGTGGTGCTCTGGGGGTCGCCCATCGAATTGGGTGCTCAGGACCGGTTGCGCGGCTTGCGCGACCGGGTGCTGCGCTCGAGTCTGCTGCCGGCCTTCGAGATGTCGGAGGCGAAGCTGCACGACTTCGTCGAGGCGATCAAGGCGCGCCGACCGCGGATGCTGTTCGGCTATCCTTCGGCTCTGGCGCATCTGGCGCGCTACGGGATCCAGCGAGGCGAAGCCCTCGACAGCCTGGGCGTGGAGGTCGCCTTCGTCACCGCGGAGCGTCTGTATGACGAGCAGCGCGATGCGATACAGAGCGTGTTCGGCTGCCGGGTCGCCAACGGCTACGGCGGCCGGGATGCCGGCTTCGTCGCCCACGAATGTCCCGAGGAGGGGATGCACATCACCGCCGAGGACGTCATCGTGGAGATCCTGAATCCCCAGGGTGAGCCGGTGTCGGCCGGTTGCACGGGGGAGATCGTGATCACTCATCTGCGAACCGGGGACTTCCCATTCATTCGCTATCGCACTGGCGACATCGGTGTGCTCGGCACCGAATGCTGCCCTTGCGGCCGCGGACTCCCCCTGCTCGCGCAAGTGCAGGGGCGCAGCACCGATTTCCTGGTCGCCCAGGACGGCACGGTGCTGCATGGGCTGGCCTTGATCTACGAGGTACGTGACCTCCCCGGGGTGGCGGCGTTCAAGATCATCCAGGAGAATCGCGATCTGGTGCGATTGCTGCTGGTGACCACGGCGCAGTTCCAGCCGGGCGCCGAGGTCGCCATTCGTTCTGGCTTCCGCGACCGGCTGGGGCAGGGCGTCACGGTGCAGATCGAGCGAGTGGGCGACATTCCCCCGGAGCGTTCCGGCAAGTACCGTTACGTGGTCAGCCGTGTGGATCCGTACGCGGGTGGCGGCGCCCGCGTGGCGGAGGGAGCGGCGCAATGACCATCGTCGCCGGCGTAGTATCGCTGTCCGAAGCGCCGCCCGCGGACATGGCCGACCGCTTAGCGGCCGCTGCCGGCTATCGGCCGGAGCTGCATCTCGGGCTGCGCTACGACACGTCACAGCTGTCGACGCGGGTGCTGGCCCCGTCGATCGGCGGTGGGCGCAGTATCCAAGTGCGCACCGTAGACGGGGAAGAGGTATTGTTGATCGGCCATCCGGTGTGCACCGACGGCAGTATCAACCGGCTGCGGGCTCGGCTGCGCGAATCCGCCGAATGGACCTTGGAGAATCTGGACGGCCATTGGCTGGCTGTGCTGCACCATCCGCACAGCGGGCGGGTGCGTCTGCGCAGCGACCGCATCGGCGCAGCATGGCTGTATGTGGCTCGGGACGGCGATCGCTATCTCTTCTGCAGCCATTTCGGCGCTCTGGTGGGAGCGTTGTCCTTTCAGCCGCGGCTGGACGTCGACAGCGCCCTGGCCATGCTGGCGCTGAATTACACCCCGGACGGCGGCACCTGCTTCCGGGAAATCTCGGCATTGCCCCACGGGCGCTTCGTGGAGTTGACAGATTCAGGCCTGAGTCACGGGCCGGCGCCGGTGCCCAACTATGGCGACCGGTTCGCCGGATTGGACGAGGCGACCAAGTTCCAACGCCTGGACGACCTGTATGACCGGGCGATGGCGAGTTGGTGTGGGCCGCGGGAGAGCGAGTGCACTGTTTCGCTGTCTAGCGGCTACGACTCGCGTTATGCCCTGGGACTTCTGGTGCAGCGCGGTGCTCGGCCGAAATGCATCACCTTCGGGCAGCCCCGCAGCCGCGACGTATCCGGTTCCAAGGCGTTGTGCCGGCGCCTGGGACTCAAGCATTCCGTGTACGAAATCCGCGACAGCGACTGGCAGGCCTGGCGCGAACATGTACAACGGCTCGGTAACGTGGGCGGTTTCCAGTTCTCGTCCGGCTGGGCACGACATTGGCTGCGCGAACTGGTCGCCGCAGGGCCTGCGGTGCTGATCGGGTACTTGGGCGATGCGCTGTCCGGCAAGCACCTGGTGCGCTATCATGGTGACGATTGGGCCGCCAATTGGGAGGCCTGGAGCCTCGACGAAGGCCGCAGCGCCAACTGGGTGGATTCGCCGCTGCTGCATGGCCGCATCGCCCAGCGGTACCGCGCAACGGTGCGGGCGCGGCTGGACCAGGTGATGGCCCAACCCGCACAGGTGGCCTTTCCGCATCAGCGTGCCATGCATGCGGACCTGTTCGGACGTCAACGCCGCCTGGTCGCGGCGCAGACCAACATCATCGCCGACGCCCTGGACCCCATTCCGTTCTTCTACACCCAGGAGTTGGTGGAGTTCTGGGCCAACCTGGGGTATTCGGACCTCGAGCGTCAGCGCCTCTACCGCCGCTACGCCGAAGTGCGCTTTACCGCGGTGTTCCCTCCCGTCTCCAAACCGGGCATCGGGCGGCGGATCTGGGGCAGTGGCGTGAACGCCATCGGCAGCGTGGCCCCCGGGCTGCGCCGGCGGCTAGCGCCGGCCGAGATCGATCTCGTCCAGCTCTTGGGCCGCCATCGCGCGGCCATCGCCGTCCTCGCCCGTAGGCTGGAGCCGATGCTCGAGGAATTGTTCGACGTCCGGAAGTTGATTCCCGCGCTCGAGCGGTTTCCCACCGACCCGGTCATCAATCCCATGCAACTGCAGCGCCTCACCAACCTGATGCTGCTTCTGGATAACGCCATGGCACCGGCGGGCGCCGCGCGGCCGAGCAGCGCTGCAGCGCGGGCGGCGGCGATGTGATGCAATGACTACAAGGATATCGACGTGCAAGATCTGGTGAATCAAGGAAGAGATCCCAACGTTGTGACATCTGCGCCCGCCAATGCGCAAATGCCATTCTTCGTGGTGGGCGCACAGCGCTCCGGCACCACGTTGCTGCGGCTGATGCTCAACAGCCACCCGCGCCTGGCGGTACCGTTCGAATCCGGATTCATCCCCGTGTTCTACCGCAGGCTGGGGGAGTACGGCTCCATTGAAGATCCCCGGCAGCGCCGTCGCTTGTTGGAAGACATCGCCCAGTACCCCAAGGTCATGAAGGGCGACCTGCTACCGGATCCCAGTGCGCTCGCCGCGCGCGACCTGAAAGACTACCCCTCGCTGATCGCAGCCGTGTTTCAGGAGTATGCGGCGCGCCAGGGCAAGCCGCGCTGGGGGGATAAGACGCCGTTCTACATTACCGAGCTGGACGTGCTGTGGACGTTGTTCCCCGGGTGTCGCATCGTCCATCTGGTGCGCGACGGACGCGACGTGGCAGTTTCGCTGCGCGGTATCGGCTGGGGTTCGTCCCACATTCCGCGGGTCGCCCAGAGCTGGCGCTGGAAGACCATGCTTGCGCACAAGATCGGCGCGGTGCTGGGCGATTCTTTCCTGGAAGTGCGCTACGAGGACCTGGTCCGTGATGCCGAGCCGGTTCTGCGGCGTGTATGCGCCTTCCTCGGTGAGGAGTATGCGCCTGCCATGCTCGAGTATCACCGTCATGCCGAGCGGGACATGCCCACCGACAGCATGCAATGGCACCGTAGCTCGGTCAGCCGCCCGGATCCCGGCAAGGTGTTCGCCTGGCGCAGCAAGATGAGCCCGGCGGACCAGGTGATCTTCGAGGAGGTGGCCGGTGACGCCCTGGATGCCTTTGGCTACGAGCGCTGCAGACGGCGTCCGGGGTTGGCGACGGCATTGAAGCGGGTGTACTACTGCGCCATTCGGCGGTGGTGATTATGAACCAGGTAGCATCGAATCACACCGATGAGACTGGGGCAGGCGATCGTCGCCGGACGTTAAAGCCTACACCACCGTTCTTTATCGTCGGTTTCCAGCGTAGTGGCACGACCATGCTGCGCATGATGCTCAACGCCCATCCGGACATCGCCATCCCCCACGACTCGGGAGAGTTGTGGCCAAGCTACTGGCGCACGATGGTCGGTCGGGAGTTCCAGATCGAGAGTTTGGTGGACGAGCTGCTGCGCGATCCGCGTGTGGTTGCCTGGAAGGTGGACCTCGACCGCGAAGACCTGCTCGCCGAGCCGCGCCCCGCAAGCTTCGCTCAGTTGATGGCGCGATTCCACGAGGCGTTCGCCCGCGTCCATGGCAAGCGCTGTTGGGGAGACAAGAACACCGGCACCTTGGTGGAACTCGATCACCTGAACCGAATGTTCCCCGACTGTCGCATCATCCATCTGGTGCGTGACGGGCGCGACTGCGCCCTGTCCCACGGCAGCAAGGAGTATGTTTACGGGTACGAGAACCTGCTGCGTTCGGCCACGGAGTGGCGCGATCAGGTTACCCTGTGCCACAAGATGGGCGGCATGCTGCCGTCGGAACGCTTTCTGGAGCTTCGTTATGAAGACCTCCTGGCGGCGCCGGAACAGGGGCTGCGGCGCATCTGCACCTTTCTCGGCGTCGAGTATTCCGAGCGCATGCTCGGCTACCACCACCAGGTCGACAAATTCGTGCCACCGGAGAAGCGTGGGCTATGGCCGCTGCTGGACCAGCCGCCGGTGGCGGCCAATGCCTATAAGTGGAAGCGCACAATGAAGGCGGTGGACCGGGCGATCTTCGAGCGCAATGCGGGTGCCCTGCTGCGCGAGTTCGGATATGAAACGCTGCCAGTGCCGGTGCGGGAGGGGCGCCTGCGGGAAGTGTGGTACCAGTTTCACAGCCGATGGTCCTGGCGGTTCCACCGAAGCACGAAGAAATAGCAAGAGGGAAGGCTCAGCAATGTCACGAATCCACGCAATGCTTCGCGACGCCTTGGGGCCCAGGCGTTCGGATCGTGGTCCGGCGGACCACCTCCGGGCTACCATGGAGTGGTTGTGCAGGGCACAGGACGCGGCGGGTGGCGGTGGCGTGTCGCGTAGCTACACCCTGCGCTTCATGCGCGCCCACGGGCGTCGGGGTTGGTTGGCCGCTTATCCGGAGACCACCGGATACATCATTCCGACCTTCCTTCGCTACGCAGCGCTGACCGGCGAAGACGACTACCGGCAGCGGGCGCTGCGCATGGCGGAGTGGGAGAGCGATGTGCAGATGGAGAGCGGCGCTGTGCAGGGCGGCGTCATCGACTTCGCGCCCACCCCGGCCGTTTTCAACACCGGTCAGGTGTTGTTCGGCTGGGCGGCCGCGTTTCGCGATTCCGGCAATGAGCGCTTCTTGCACTCGGCACACCGGGCTGCGGACTTTCTGGTGGCTGCCCAGGACGAGGACGGCGCTTGGCACCGGCACGGCTCCCTATATGCACGGGCTGGAGTGAACGTCTACGACGCGCGCAGCGCCTGGGGGCTGCTGGAGGCGGCCGCGGTCACGGGCTCCGAGCGCCACCGTGAGGCGGGCCGCCGCAACTTGGAGTTCGTGCTCACGCGCCAAGTGGACAACGGCTGGTTCGAGGAATGCTGTCTGGACGACAACCAGAGGCCCCTGCTGCACACCATCGCCTATACCATGGAAGGGCTGCTGGAAGGCGGTGTGCTGTTGGACGAGCCGCGCTTCATCGAGGCCGCGCGCCTAGCCGCCGATGCTCTGCTGCAGCGCCGGCGCAGTGACGGAAGCCTGGCGGGGCGGTTCAACAGGGAGTGGACGCCGAGCGCCCGTTGGAGCTGTCTCACCGGCGATGCCCAAACCGCGATCGCCTGGCTTCGTCTGCATGAGCTCACCGGCGAGGCCCGCTACCGTCAAGCCGCGCAGGCCCTCAATCGCTATCTCGCGAGCACCCAGGATTTAGAGTCGCCGGACCCTGGAATTCGAGGCGGTGTGAAGGGGTCGCAGCCCATCTGGGGCGAATACGGCAGCTATGAGTATCTGAACTGGGCGGCGAAATTCTACGCCGATGCCTTGATGCTGGAACTGCACTCGGCGTCCGGAACGAGCCACGGGACGGTAGACGCGCCGCTCGTTGGTGCCGGCGTCAGCCGGGCCAGCTGATCAGCGTCCCCGCGTCGCCCACGATCATGGGGCCGCCCGATCCTCGGCGCACCGACAACTGCATCGGTCGTTGCGCACGGACCTCCACTCCCGCCCGTGGCTCCGACAGGTGCTCGGTGGCGATGCAGTCCAGCGCTATCAATTCACCGTAGGGGGCGAAGCGGAGTCTCGCCAGGCGGCCGCGGAACCGCAGGTGGTCGTAAAGCAGCTCATCGGCTCCTTCGTTGATAACGATGCGATCGGTCCACTGCCCAGGGCAGTCAATGTCGAAGGCGTGGGCAGCGTCCCCTAGCGACTGGCTCCGCACCCGGAGGGTGCCGCTGTCCGGATTCGGCAGCAGCACCGTGGCGATCAGCTTCAGCCCATGAGCCAGGGGCCAACGCAGCGAAGGCGCTTCCTCGAGCTGGCCATAGCGGCGCGAGACCCAGCCTCGGGGCGGTTCGCGCCGGCCAGCGACAACGTCCACGGCCGACTCGCTGGAAGCGATGAGAAGGCTAGGACCGGCGGCCGTGGCCGCGAACACAACGCCGGGCGCGCGGGTACGCGCATCGACCTCCGGCGCCAGCTGCAGGTGCAGGTGGGCACCGCGCTCGGGGAGCGCCGGAAGACAGTCGTACACCAGCCAATAGGCGCCCATTAGATGCACGACACCGCGGCGGTGTCCGCCGTATGGGCTCGAACTGGCATCCGTGGCTGCTACCCAGGCGATGTCGGCGTGCTCGTGCACGCGATCGGTCACGATCCGGCCATCGATCTCCGTGCCGCGGAAGCTCCCTCGTACCGGCCCCACGGGATCGGCGCCGTCGATGACTAAACCATTGTGGGCGCCCGGCCCGAGAAAGTGGGCGCGCCAGTCGGGCTCCATGCCGCTGCGATAGCTGAACGTGCCGGCTTCGCTCAGGAACGGCTGCCCGCCGACGGTCAGGTACACACTGAGCAGGTCCGCGTGCATATGGCCAGCGCTGATGGGCGCATCGTTCCGGGGGCCGGTACGGAACAACAGCCGTGTCCGGGCATCCTGCTCGCGAAAGACGTGATAGCCCCCGATCGGATAGGAGGACACTGTGGCGAGTTGTCGGGCGGTGCCGACCTCGGGCAGCGCGCCGCCGAGGAGCCAATAGGCGCGCTGACGTGCCGGACCCTCGGCAGCCGGGTAGGGCGCGGGACCGAACAGGGCGCGGTACACGTCACCCAGCGCGGACGTGCCCCAGCCGTGTTCGGCATCGAGGGGGAACAGGGGATCGTCGGTGGCATCGCCTAGCGGTGTGACCTGCGCTTCCGGACCTCCCAACTCCAGCTGGAAGCGCAGCATGCCCTCAAGGCGCTGCAGGACGGCAGCGTCGACGGCAATACCGTTGCGCCGATTGAGAAGCACATAGGCCGTGGCCATTTCGCATGCCATTTCATGGTAGTGGACGGAATGCTCGAAGCTGGTGCCGTCCGGGTGGATTTGGCGGAAGAACTCCCGCAGCCACAGGGCCTCGCCGTCGCGGCGCCAGGCCTCCGCCTCGCCGAACTCGGGAAACACGAATCCTGTGTACCAACAGATAAAGCCGTCGGCGAGCAGATGATTGTTGGGGAACGACTTGCCCAGATCGCGGTAGATGAAGCGAATGTCCGCCAGCAGGATGCGCAACACGGTACCCTGCAGCTCCGGCGACAGGCGGGGTAACAGTGCCATGGTCCAGCTCAATGCCAGGATCCGGTACGCGGCGACCAGCGCGCTGGAGTAGGCGAACGGGCTGCCGGCGCGTCGATAGGCGAACTGGGTCCAGGAATCGATCAAGCCCTCAAGCAGTGCCTGACCCGGGCCGCCGTAAGCCGCGGCCAGGGCGAGCGCCGGTGCGAAGCTGAAGCGATGCGGGCGTACCCGATAGAGGTTGTCGTTGCCCGGACCGGTGATCAGTCGGCTCCAGACACCCGGCGCGTCGAACGACACCGTCTGAGCGTAGACGTCCATCCGTCCGGCGGCATACCGGCTGGCGCGTTGCGCGATGGCGCTGGCCCACTCTGGGAAATGTTCACGTGCATGTTCAACGGCGGCCGGGACGCGCTCCCGTTGAATAAAGAAGCGGGGCTCACGGCGGGTACAAAAGTGTTCCGCCAGCAATGCGTACGCGGCGTCTTCGCGCCCGCCACGGAACTGCGCGGCGATCGTCGGAAGCCGACGGTCCAGTGCCGCGAACAGCTCGGTTCCCGTGGTCAGACGCACCGGCTCGGGAGTCCGGCGGAACGCGCTGATTCGCGCATGGACGGCGGACGCCAAGCGGCGCAGGCGCTCGCGGGTGCTGTTCATGGGCAGGCTTGTATGCGAGGGTATGAGGACATGAAATCACCGGATCATAGCGCCCGCCTAGGAGGCGGTAAAGGTATCCCGTCGCTATGAATTCCTCCGATCAAATGCGTCACGCGCTGTTCGTCGCCTATCACTACCCACCCGAGGCGAGCAGCAGTGGGGTTCTGCGTACGCTGAAGTATACCCGCCATCTTGTGGAGCACGGGTGGCGTGTGACGGTGCTCACCTTGCGCCGCGATGCCTATGGGGAAGTGGACGCAAGTTTGGAACGCCAGATCCCTGAAGCCGTCCGGGTGGTGCGCACCGGATACATCAACACCAAACGGCACCTGTCGCTCTGGGGACGCTATCCGTCGTTCCTTGCGGTGCCGGACCGCTGGATCGGATGGTACCCGTGGGCGGTGCGTGCGGCACGGCGCCTGTACGCGGAGGATCCTTTTGAGTTGGTATATTCCACGAGCCCCCATGCCACTACACACATCATCGCCGGGTCGATATCGAACTGGAGCGGTGTGCCCTGGGTGATGGATTTTCGCGACCCGTGGTACGAAGAGCCTCCGGAACCGGGCACGCCCGCGATCGTACATTGGATGGCGCGGCGCCTGGAACGCCGTGCCATTTCTCGGGCTCGCTTCGTGGTCACCAGCACATCCCGGTTGCAAGGCGAGCTAGTCACCCGATATCCGCAACAGCGCGGAAAAATACGCTGCATTTTCAATGGCTATGACGAGGCGGACTTCGCCGCCCTGCCGGAGCCGAAACTCCGCGGCGACGGTATCCTGCGGGTCGTTCACGCTGGCAGCATCAATGCCGAATTCCGCGATCCCACCCCGTTGCTGCGCGCCTTGCGCCGGGCCTCCGACGAGGGCGGCGTGGAGTTGCAGCACGTATACCTGCGGTTCATCGGTCCCGGCCCCTACGCCGACTCGCCGGCCATGACCCGCGCCGTGCAGGAACTCGGTCTGGGCGACAATATCGAGTTTGTCGCTCGTGTTCCCTATGCGGAGGCGCTGCAACAGATCGCCGATGCAGACGTGTTGCTTCTGCTGCAGGCGTCGGCCGACACCGTTGGACTCGTGCCCGCCAAGCTGTACGAGTATCTGCGTGCCGGACATCCAGTGCTGGCTGCCGTTTGGCCAGGGATCACGGCGGACGTGCTGCGTGAAACGGCGGGCGGCTGGGCTGTGGATCCGCGGGACGAGAGTGCTCTGGTGGAGGCTTGGACTGAAATCTACCGCGGCTGGCGCGCGGGCGACCTCATGAAGCATGCCGCGCCACGCCAGCGGCTGGAGCGGTACAGTCGTCGCAGCCTCGCAGCGGAGCTGGCCGCGCTGTTCGATACGGCAGCCGCCGCCGGCTGCCAGGCCGGAATCCGCAGAGGACCGTCCACTCCGTGGTAGAGAACGCGAAGCGACCTGGCGTGCGCGCGTCGGTGGCGGTCACCACGCTGAGCCGCTACTCGATGCTGCTCATCTCCCTGGGGTCGACCATGGCCCTGGCCCGGTTGCTCACCCCGACCGAGATCGGAATCTTCTCGATGGCGATTGTTTTCGCGAACCTGGCACATTCCCTGCGCACGTTCGGTGTGGGGCAATACATCATTCAGGAACAGGATCTCACGCAGGATCGCCTCCGCACTGCATTCGGGATCACCCTGGCGATCGCCTGGTGCATGGCCATCCTGCTGTTGGTCTGCGCCCCCTGGGTGGCACGATTCTATGGTGAGCCCGGGGTCGCCGATATCCTGCGCGTGCTCGCGATCAACTTCGCTTTGATTCCGGTGAGCTCTGTGATCCTGTCCCGCATGAATCGCGATATGCGGTTCAGCACCCTGTTTAGAATCAGCGTCAGCAGCGAGTTCCTGCGCGCATCGACGGCCGTCGCTCTGGCCTGGGCCGGGTTCGGCTACATGAGCATGGCCTGGAGCGCCGTGGTTGGTGTGATTTCCACCGTGGTGCTGGCGCGGGTGCTGGGGGGCGGGGAGTTCGTGCTGCGCCCTGGGTTTCGCGAGTGGCGCCGAGTCCTGAGTTTCGGAGGCCGGGCGACCCTCGCCACCGTGGCGTTCGATCTGCAACGGGGCGCCCCGGATATCATCATCGGGCGCTACATGAACGCCGCTTCGGTGGGTTTTTTCGGCAAGGCGCTTGGCGTGGTCCGGTTGTTCGATCAGGCGGTGCTGTCAGCGGTAGGTCCGGCGGTGCTGCCGCACATGGCCGCCCGTCATCGCGCGGGCGAGACGCTCACCGCTTTCTACTCCCATGGACTGCGCCTGGTCACGGCGCTGGCATGGCCTTTTTACACATTCATTGCCGTGATGACCTTGCCGGTCATCCGCCTGCTGTTCGGCGACCAGTGGGATGCAGCGGCCCCCGTGGCGCGCATCCTGGTCATCTACGCTGGGATCAACGTCCTGTTCGCGTTTGCGGGTTCGGCACTGCTCGCCGTCGGCATGGTGCATCTGGTCGCCCGGCTTCGGTTGGTGACCCTGGGCGCGACGGTTCTGGCGCTCGTACTGGCCGTTGAACACGGGCTCGAAACCATCGCCTATGCAATGGTTTTTCCAGCGCTGGTCGGCCTACTATATTCCTATCGGCTCATGCGTTCGGCGATCGGGCTCAAACTCAGTGCGTACCTCGACGCCACGATCCCTGGTCTTGTGATCGCGGCAGCGACCGCGGCGCTTCCCGTGTTCTATCTTTGGTCGAACGCCGCGGCCGAGCAGCCGCATTGGCAGGTGCTGCTCGTCGGTGCGGCAGGTGCGGGGGCGGGTTGGCTCATCGGGGTTATCACCTTGAGACACGCCGTGTGGCACGAAATGACTACGCTGCTCAGCCAGGCGCGGGCCCGGATACGCCCGGCGCGTGGATGACGGAAAAGAACAACGGGGAGGACACCATGGAGGAGGGCCGACTGCCGGCAGCGCAGCTTTCCTACGTCCATCACGAAGACTGGCCGGTCTTGGCCTGGTTGGCGACCGCGCGAGCGGGGTCTCGCGCACTCCGCATAGACCATGGCAGCGATGTAGACACGCGGCACGACTGGTGCTGCGAAGCGGTTTGGGACGGCGAGTTCGACGCGGGGAACTTCGACGGATCGGATATCGTGTTTGGTAGCGGAGTGCGCGTGCGGCCCGACGGCGTGTACTTCGTCTCGTCGGCGTCGACGGTGGATCGGATCCACGCGCTGGAGGCCGACGGCCACATTTGGGTGTCGAATTCACTGCCTTGCCTCTTGCGTGCCGCGGGGGCGCAGTTGGACCCGGGCTACCCGGGATATTACGAGGATTTCTGGAGCGTGGTACGCGGGCTGTCGAACTGCGTTGATCGAGTGGCGACTACACGCGGAGACGTGCGCCTCGTCTATTTCCACAACCTCAAATGGGATGGCCGTGTGCTCGCGACGGTCGAGAAGCCGAGTCCGGAGCGTGATTTCGGCAGCTTCGACTCTTATCGGAACTTCCTGAGTCGGACGATGCAGGCGATGTCGGTCAACATGCAGGCGCCGGAGCGCTCACATGGCTTTGAATGGCTCAGCACGTTGTCCCGAGGCTACGACTCGACCGCGGTCTCGGTTCTGGCGCGCGATGCGGGTTGCCGTCAGGTGCTGTGTTTCGATCGGGCACGAAAAGGGGAGAACGACAGCGGTTTCGAGAATGCGCGCACGTTGGGTCTCGAACCCGTCAGCATCCAGACATATGGCTGGCGTGAATTGCGTATGCCCGAGATCCCGTTTGTCGCTGCCAATGCGATGGGCGAGGAGGTGCGCTTGAAAGCCGCCGAGGGGTACCTCAGGAGAAGGGTGCTGGCGACGGGCTACCATGGCGACAAGATCTGGGACAAACACACTAAGGATCTCAGCGCAGGGATCGTGCGCGGTGATCCGTCTGGGAGCGCACTGACGGAATATCGATTGGAGGCCGGATTCATCCATGTTCCGGTGCCGTTCTGGGGCGTGCGGCAGATCGCCGCGGTGAACCGCATCAGCAATTCCGACGCGATGCGGCCGTGGGATTGGGGAGGAGCGTATTCCCGACCGATCTGTCGTCGGATCGGTGAGGAGGCGGGCCTTGCGCGGGAGAGCTTCGGCGTGAATAAGCTCGCCGCATCGGTCATGCTCCACGAATACGATAACTTCCTTACTCCGGCAGCCCTCGACGACTATCTGGTATGGCTTCGGCAGAGTGCGGATGCGTGGCGCGCCTGGGGGCGAAAGCCGGTCCGGGTAAGCAGGTCGCTCCTGCACCTCGATGCATCGACCTTCAACTCGGTAAACCGGGTTGCCACATGGCTCAAGCGGCTGCCTTATGTCTGGCGCTGGGGGCACAAGCTCGACCGGAGAAATCATCATCATTACCTGAGGGCGTACATTTTTCCGTGGGCGATCGAGCGGCGCATGGCAGCATATGAGGGCACAGAGGGGCACAGTTCACTTCAGCGACAGGTGGACGCCGCGTGAACACCCTGGGCCGGGAGGCAGATCGTGGAACTCAGAAGCCGGTGTAATCCGGGGCTACCCCGATTAGCCTGGTGTGCCCGGGTGAACCGCGGCGTCGATCAGGTGACCGTGGAACACGGCCCATGGGTGGAGGTGCAACCGCAGTTCTTTTTCGAGGGCGCGTGGTCGGGGCCTTTCGAGGCTGCGGCGTTGTACGAGGCCACCGCCGTCCTTGGCTCGGGTGGGATGCTGCACGGTGATGATGTCGTATTCATCCCCAGCAGCCACACCCTGGAGAGACTGTACTCCGTTCGACTTCCGGACGCCGTGTTGGTTTCGAACTCCCTGGTCTACCTTCTGGCGGTACTCGGAGATGCGCTCGACCCTGCGTACATCGGATACGAGGCTGACTTTCTCTCGATCCTAAAGGGATATCATCGCGCCCGGCGTTCCATTCCGACGCGGGCGCGGCGAAAGGTGACATTGCATTACCACGCCCGTCTGCGAGTGGGCCGCGATCTGGCCGCGCGGGACGAGCCGCCGCCGCCGTTGCCGCGTATCCCGGACTACCACAGCTATGTCAGCCACCTCGAGCAGATCGCCCGTGACTGCGTAGAGAACGCCCGCGACCGGCGCCGCACGGTGCGGTACGCGCCGCTGGCGTCGGTGTCTACCGGGTACGATTCACCCGCCTGCGCCGTTGTTGCCCGGGCATGCGGTTGCGATTCGGCGGTGACCTTTGCCCGTGCGCGCATGGAACTGAATGCCTCCGATCCATCTGACGCCGACGACGGCGGCGAGGCGATCGCGGAGCGACTTGGAATGGCGGTGGAGGTGTTCGACCGATCAAGTTACCTGGAGCGCAGCGACCATCCGGAGGCGGAATTCCTGGCGACAGGAAATGGTGGCGACGACGTGATCATGTCCGTACTTGCGGATCGTCTTCCAGGTACGGTCTTTTTCACCGGTTTTCGGGGCGACACCATCTGGGGATTCTCACCCCAGGCGGAACAGGATAGCGCCCACTTTCGTTCGAAGGATCCATCGGGCGCCTCGCTTGGGGAGTTCCGGCTACGCCTCGGATTTATCCATGCACCACTGCCGGTGCTCACCATGCCGCGGCACGGGGACATCCTGGCTATCTCACAATCGCCGGAAATGGCGCCCTGGCGGCTCGGCAACGACTACGATCGGCCGATTCCGCGGCGGCTGGTAGAGTCGAGCGGTGTGTCCCGGGAGGCGTTCGGCCAAGAGAAAAAGGCGATCACGCAGCCATTTTGGGTGACGCGTGATAATACGTCCATGTTCTCTGGTTCGTCGTGGAAGGCGATCGAGCAATTCTCGCATGAGCTGGGCCGCCGTAATCGGGAATCACTGTTGCACCGCGTACGCCGCGGCTGGGCGTTCCTGTGCCTGTCGGCGGTTTGGCGCGGCGGCGTCCTGGCGGAGCGCCTCGACATCAGATTTTCGGTTCGGCTGCCTATGGGGCTGCGACTTCTGACCTCCGAGACCGGATACAAGTTTCATTGGGCGGTGTCGCTGTTGTACGACCGGTATAGCAGCAGCACCCTTGGTCCGGCGGGCGCGGCGGAGTCGTTCGAGCTCGGGTCACCGCTCCCCGGCGCCGTTCGGGATTAGCCGCAAGTGTTCTGGGCGTTGCGCCAGCGGATGGGCGGGCTCTCGCAAGACGTACAGGCCCTGTATTCGGCGGTGCGGGAGCATGGCAAGGGCGCCCGCTCGGCGTCGGGTAAGCCGCTGCTGGCGCAGGTTGCGGAAATGATTGCACTGCGCAGGGGCGCGGGCCGGCTGGCCCCCGACGAATACTATCAGTACGGCCTGTACGACGATGGCCGATTCGACGCAGAACAAAAGCGGGCGTTCTTGGGCCGCCAGCTCGAGTACGATCTGTGGAAACTCTTCGACTCGTGGCCGTGGCATGCGGTCGCGAACGACAAGCTGCTGGCGTACACGCTTTTCGACGGTCTGCACCTGCCCACGCCCGAACTGTACGCGATCTATCATCCTGTTCGCCGCCACGGCCAGATTCGTGTCGTGCGCACAGCGGCGGAGCTCGGCGGGTTTCTACGCCAGGGTGCCCCTTATCCAATGATCGTGAAACCGATCCTCGGGATGTGGGGCAAGAGCGTCTACGCAGTGGAGTATCTGGACCATGCTAAGGACGAACTGGTGCTGGTCAACGGTGCGCGGATCGGCGTCGATGAATTCGCGGCGATGGTGGCGTCTGGGGGCCAGAAGGGATATCTGTTTCAGGAGCTCCTGCGCCCGCACCCACTGATCGAGGAGCTGTGTGGCAGCCGCATCTGTAGCGTGCGTGTGGTTACGCTGTTGGATCCGGACCCCGAGGTCATCAGCACGTTATGGAAGGTCGCAGCAGGTGGCGCGATGGCCGATAACTTCTGGGAGCCGGGCAATCTGGTGGGACCTGTGGACGCCGAAACGGGCAAGGTAGGGCGGCTATTCACCGGGATGGGATTGCAGCGCCGCGCTGTGTCGGACCATCCGGACACCGGCAAGTGCCTGGTAGGCGTCACGCTACCTGACTGGAAACGAGTGATTGAGGTTTGCCTCGAGGCAACCGCCTCGCTTCCAGGTCTCAAGATGCAGGCCTGGGACATCGCATTGACCGAACGCGGCCCCGTTCTGCTGGAAGTGAATATTATCGGCGGCCTGCGCCTGCCTCAGATGGTGGCCGATTCCGGCCTCAATCGGGGAGCACTTAAGGAACTGCTGCGCAAGCACGGATATGCCTAGGACGTCGATCAGGGAGAATGTAGCCTCGATGGTCATGGATGCGGACGAGGTGCGCCGAACCTATGCGGCATTGGCTCAGCCGCCGATACCAGACGTGCAGGTCAGGCTGACCGTTAGTCAGCGGGCGGCGTTGGATTGTGCGCTGCGCGCGCCCGCCATGGGGCCGTTGCTGCGAGACATAACAGTGCGAGTGTCGGCGCGTCGTGAACCGCTGTGCCTGCACGGGCGGGCCGGATTGGAGATCGGCGAGTCGACCCTGGTTCATCCAGCGTCCGCGGTATTCCACCTGCGCCACGGCGTCGAGCAGTTGACCTGGGGCAATGCGGCACGCGACGCCACGCAGATGGCCGCCGCACGCTTGCTGGCACTGCACTCCAGTTTGCTGTTCCTGGAGGACATGAATGCCGATGACCGTGCCCGCGTTCTCTCGGCGGCCCCGGCGTGGCTGGCCGCGGCGTTGGGGGAGGTGTGCGCAGCGCGCGCGCAGCCGAATTCGGCTCCGTTGATCGTCGGCGCGCTGGCGCGCTCCTTGCCGCATCTGCAGGCGTTCGGCAGCGACCCGTTCCCGGGATCGGTCGAGGTTACCGATGCGGCCTCAAGCCGCGTCGCGGCGGCGTTGGCCATCGCGCAGCCGACGGAACGCCTGCTGACCCTCGGTGGAGACGAACGATTGCTGGTCTCTCCGGACACGCGACTGAACCGTTACGGCTGCAGCCCTAGCCCGCGACCGTGGGCGATCACCTTTTCCACGTGCACGGCGTCATCGATCTCGGCGCCGGGATTCGAACGAGCCGAAGCGCAGCGCCGACGACTCTTTTCGGCAGCGGTGGCCGGCAGGTTGGCCGAAGGATTTGGCGCGGAGATGGCGCAAACCCGCGCACGCCTCGGCACGGTGTTGCGGGTGGACCGTATACCTGGCGTGCGCGTGCTGCTGGCGCCATCGGGGACCGATGCGGAGTTGTTTGCGGTCTACTGTGCAGCAACGGCGGCCGATCGCCCGTTGTTGAATATCCTGGTGGCTCCACGCGAGATTGGCAGCGGGAGCCGGTATGCCGCCGCGGGGCGGCATTTCGACCGAATGACCCCGCTGGGCGGCGCCGTCGAACCAGGGGCCGTGGTGGAGGAGCTGCCTGGTGATCGGATCAGGGTCCGGGACTTGGAGCTGCGGGATGAGTCCGGCCGGGCGTTGCCGGACGCCCAGGTCGAAGTGCGGTTGCGGGGACTCGTGCGCGAGGGCATTGAGGCGGGGGAAACGGTGCTGGTGCACCTGTTGGATTCCTCCAAGACGGGCCTCGGGGCACCGGGTCTCGAGTGCCTCGCGGACCTGCAATCGACCCACGGTGACCGCATCGCCGTGATCGTCGACGCCGCCCAGATGAGGGTGAGCCGGGCCAACATCGCCGAATATCTGCGCCATGGATTCTTCGTGCTGACGACCGGGTCGAAATTCTTCACCGGCCCCCCATTCTCCGGCGCGCTTTTGATACCGCCTGCAATCGCAGCGGCCGTGGAACGTGCCGGCCCCTTCCCCCGGGGGCTGGGCTGCTACGCAAGCCGTTGGGAGGTACCCGAGGAATGGCGGGGACAAGCAGTACGTTTTCCGACGTCGCCCAACTACGGGCTGCTCCTGCGCTGGCAGGCCGCGCTTTGGGAGATGGATGCCTTTTTTGCTGCCGACTCAGCCACCCGCTACCGGATCTTTCGAGACTTCGCCGGCGCTCTTCAACGGCGAATGGACACATGGTCCTGTATCGAGCCGCTGCCGCCGTCGGTGTATCGGCGCACCGCGGGCGCGCAGAGCGAATCGTGGGACAGTGTGCCGAGCATCTTCAGTTTCCTGGTACGGCGCCGCTCAGGGTGGTTGAGCTATGACGATGCCGTAATGGCGTACCACTGGTTGAATACGGACCTGGCGGGCTGCTTGCCTCCGGAAGCGTCCGCCGAGGAACGCCGCCTCGCCGGGCGCTGCGGTCACATCGGGCAGCCGGTGCGGATTCGGATCGAGAACGGCGTGTGGCTCGGCGCCCTGCGCATCGCACCGGGTGCCCGCCTGGTATCGCGAATCTGCTTCGATCCATCCATCGGCGACGACCCCGCCGAGCGCCTTGCCCAGCAGGTTGACGCAGCCTGCACGGTGCTCGATAAGCTGGATCTGATCTGCGAATATTGGGAGTTCCTGGTGGAAGCCCGCGGTCATGAACAGAATCGGTGGCCGCTGGCCGCGACGGCGGCGATGGGGGCCGATGCATGCCATTAAGAGATATCTTTGTCACCGCGGTCGTTTTCGGGCTGTTGCCGTTCATCCTCACGCGGTCGTGGCTCGGCGTGCTGCTGTGGTCCTGGATCGGCTACATGAATCCGCACCGACTCACCTGGTCATTTGCCTACACCTTTCCGTTCGCCGCCATCGTAGCCATCCCGACGCTCATCAGCCTGTTCTTCTCCAAGGATCCGAAGCGGTTTCCCGTCACCCCGGTGACCGTCGTGTTGCTGATGTTCATCCTGTGGATGAATGTCACCACCATCTTCGCCACGAACGTCGATGAAGCGCTACCCCAGTGGGACAAGGTCATGAAGATCCAGCTCATGGCGCTGGTGACCCTGTTCGTTATGCACGGTCAGAAGAAGATCCACATGCTGGCGTGGGTGATCACGGCCTCGATTGCGTTCTTCGGCATCAAGGGGGGCATTTTCACCATCACTCGTGGCGGCGCGTTCCACGTCCTTGGGCCGCCTGGATCGTTTATCGAGGGTAACACCGAGATCAGCCTGGCGCTGCTCATGGTGCTGCCGTTGATGCGCTATCTGCAGTTGCAGGCCACGCAGAAATGGCTGCGCTGGGGAATCGGCGTCTCCATGGTCCTGGTGACGTTCTCCATCGTGGGATCTTATTCCCGCGGCGCCCTGGTGGGCGGCATTGCCATCGCGGTTTTCCTTTGGTTTAAGTCCCGCCAGAAGCTGCTGATGGCTATGGCCTTGGCCGTGGTGCTTCCGCTGGTGCTCATGTTCATGCCCCAGCAGTGGGCCGACAAGATGCACACCACGGTGAACTACCAAGAGGATGGCTCGGCCATGGGGCGGATCAACGCTTGGTGGTTCGCATGGAATCTTGCCAAAGACAATCCACTGGTCGGCGGCGGATTTGAGACTTTCCGGCCTGCTCTGTTCTACGCCTACGCACCCGACCCCAATGACTTCCACGACGCCCACAGCATCTATTTCGAGGTGCTGGGGGAGCACGGCTTCGTCGGGCTGGGGCTATTTCTGCTATTGGGTATCCTGGTGTGGCGCACCGGTACGTGGATCATCCGCAACACCCGGGGGCACCCGGAACTCAAATGGGCCAGCGAGCTTGCCGCAATGATCCAGGTCGGTTTGGTTGGGTATGCGGTGGGCGGCGCTTTTCTGGGGTTGGCCTATTACGACCTCTACTACGGCATGGCGGCAATGCTCGTGCTCACCCAAGTGCACGTTCGCGACCAGCTCGCCGCGCGCGAGCGGCCGGTGCTGGTGCAGCCTGTTCGTAGCGCTTGGCCCGGCGGCGGATCGGAGTCGGGCTGGCCCGCGCCGGGGCGGTCCCTGGAGTGATTACTTGATGCGAAATCTGCCCTCATTGCTGGTGTTGTGGGGCAGCGTATCCTTGGCGGTGGGGCAGCCTCTCGACGACCTAGTGGTGAACCGTTGGGTCAAGGTCCAGTTCCAGTGCTCCGGTGGAGATCCGGAGTATGCCGGAGGCTGCCCGTCGAGCCGCGGCTGGATTCAGCTTGCGTACGACCAGCGGCGCAAGCACATCGTCCTGTTCGGCGGCAGCGGCGAGTGGTATTTCAACGATCTGTGGTATTACCACCCGCAGACCCGGAAGTGGACGATGGTGATTCAGGACACTCGCCTGGCCGGTCAGGAGAAGGATTGGTCCCAATATCCGAAGGGGCGGGACAACCATCAGCTGGTTTACGATCCGCAACGGGACGTATATTGGATGTACGGCGGTACCAGCGGCGGCGGATTTTGGATGTTCGATCCGAAGGATCGAACATGGACGGTCCTGGAGCGCAAACATGACGGCAAGCGCCTGCCTATCGTCACGCTGGATCCGGGGTTCGCCTACAGCGCCCACCACGAGGGAATTCTCCTGTTCGGGGGCAATCGCTGGGCGCCCGGCGAGGACACATGGTGGTTCGATGCGGTGGAGCGCAAATGGACGCAGCTGCGGCCCGAGCCCTCGCCGCCGGCAAGGGCTCAGGTGGAGAATGCCCTGACCTACGACACCGTGCGCAAGCAGTTCATCCTCTTCGGAGGACGTGCGCCGGCCAAGAAAAAGCTCGGGGACACCTGGATCTACGATCCGAGCGACGGTTCCTGGACGAACATGAAGCCGCCGGTGTCCCCACCCGCCCGCGACCGCCATATCGTGGTGTTCGATCAGAAGAACGGCGTGGCAATCCTCTTGGGTGCCCACAAGGACGCGGATACCTGGATCTATGACCCGGATGAAAACCAGTGGCAGGAGCTGGTGACGGCCCGCGGCGATTACCCGGCCAAGGACTCCTACGTGGTAAGCGCCGCATATGTGCCAGACCTGGACATGACGGTATTCCGGGACGTGCGCGGGCGCATCTACTATCTGCGATTGGATCTCAGCCGCGACCTCTCGGTCCAGTCGGAAGGTCCGCCGCCGACGCTGGAACTCCCTTAATCAGCCTTGATAGCGATACAGGAAAATATGCTCCATGTCCCGCTGCCGCCCCATGTAGATCATCGCGTTCCGTACCGGGTCGTATCCGGCGCTGTTGCCCCACACCTTGTGCCCCTCGGGCTGTCCCGGCTGCTGAGTCTCCCAGCGATCGGAGTCCGGATGATAGATGTACATGGTGTCGCCGTAGGGCCACAGCAGCACTCCACTGGTGCTGTCCCACGCCAAGATGACGCTGTTCTGGCGACCGGGCCGATGGGGCGCCTTGCCGATTTTCGATAGTTTCTTGGCATCCATCTCATAGGCATAGAAGTCGCCGCGCAGGCCATCGATAGCGTAGATGGTCCGCGACCGCAGGTCCATTGCGGAGTACTCTTTGGAGATTCGCGCATCCTGGACCGTACCGCGAAATGCCACACGGCGCATGCGGCGCTCGTCGCAGTCGAGAATGTCGATCGCAGCGCCGCGACCCCCATCCCAAGCCAGGGTCAGGATCGTGTCCTCCACCGCGTCGTAGTGCGAGTACAGGACATCCGTGCGAATGCGTTCGATGCCGGGAACAACCTCCCACGTACGGGAACGCGGGTCGAAGGTCATGACCTTGCCGTGCACTGCCGACGGGCAGTCGCTCTCCCACTGGAACCCCGGTATCATCCAGAAGATCTTACGGTTGCTGTCATAGGCCCAGCCGAGCTCGTCGGGCCCCGAGGGCTGCACGTGACCCTCGCCCATGCAATAGGGATGCACGAGGGTCCATTCGTCGCGCCCGACATGATAGCTGTACATCTCCTGTCGCCCTGAGTTATCGCCCCAGGGACCCGACCAGTCGCCATGAGCGAGGTACAGCTGTTCATCTTCGGGATTGAAGGCCATGCGCATGTCTTTGGCCGCCCGGTAGGGCGCCATGCCAGGCCCCGGGAGCTTGCGGGACACCCAGGTATTGGCGGGAATGCTCGCGCCACCACCGGCCGGCCCGGCTGCGGCGCTGGCCGTGCGTCCGAGGGGCGAGGCCAACGTGAGCAGGCCCAGGGCGCAGTGATGGAATTGTCGTCGATTCATACGGCGTTCCTTTGCATAACCATCGGTATGCCGCCTCACCGCGACGCCGCGGCGCGCTGCCGACACGTTGTGTGGGCGCGATCACGGGCGCGCCGAACATCCCGCGCCGGAGGGACATTCCGGGGCTACTGTGTGCTGGCGTCGGCAGTTTCTGGCAGCGCCTTCCAGGCTCCCGCTTTCTTTAGCTGACTGCGCAAGCCGGGAAGTGGGTACCCGAGCCCGTAGGCCTTTTGCGCATGCTCGTTGGCTTTCTCCAGCTTGCCGCTTTCCAGATAGGCCAGCCCGAGATTGTAGTGGGCCTCGCTCAGGCTGGGGTCGGCGGCCACGGCCTTCTCGTATTGCTTGATGGCCCCCGCGGTGTCGCCACTGCGATGGAGGTGAATTCCGTAGAGCATCGGCACCATGGGATCCGTCGGCGCGAACCGGGCGGCGTTGTCAAAATGCGTCTCGGCTTGTTTTGGGTCCTCCATCCGAATTGCCAGCTCGGAATACTTTATCAGCGCGTTCGGATGATTGGGGACCCAGGTCAGAATGAACTGCAGCTCTTTCTGAGCACAACCGAACCGATTCGACTGCATGCATTGGAGTGCCGGGCGCCAGTGGTACTGCTCGACTACCTGGATGCGGTGTTTTGCCCGACTATCATTGGAATAATAATTGAATTGCTTGGCGCCGGTTTGAGCGAGGCTCAGCCCGGGGGCCACAGACATCAGCATCAGTAGGGCGCCCACCACGCGGGCCACCCAGCGGGTATTTATAACAGTCATTGTGTTCTCGTGGCTTGGCAAGACCTTTGGCTATCCGGAAGCCTAGTGCACCTATTGTTCCGTGCCAAGAACTACGTGCCCCATCGATGGGAATGGCTCCTGTTTCTCTCCACGGTGCTGATGCTCGCGGCGAGCGCCCCGGCGTCGGTATTGGGGGGGGAGGAGGTCTGGGCCGACCCCGGCGACTACCGACAGGCGGTTCGCACGCTGCGGGCCGGCGACGTGCTGCGCCTGCGCCCGGGTGTGTACCGCCAGGGACTGACGTTACACGGGATGGTCGGCGAAGATGGCGACCCGATCGAGATCCGTGGCCCCCTCGCCGGGGATCCTGCGGTCTTCGTGGGCAGGCCTGGGGTCAACACCGTCAGCATCATGGATTCCGCCCATGTGGTGATCGGCAACCTGGTCCTCGACGGCCAGGGGCTGGAGGTGGACGGCGTGAAGGCCGAGGGCCATGCCAACTGGGCGCACCACATCACGCTGGAGAACCTCGTCATCAGAGGTCACGATGCCAGCCAGCAGACGGTCGGTATTTCGACCAAGTGCCCCGCCTGGGACTGGATCATCCGTGGCAACACGATTGTCGAGGCGGGCACCGGAATCTACCTGGGCGACTCCGACGGCAGTGCGCCCTTTGTCGGTGGCCTGATCGAATACAACTCGGTGCGCGATACCATCGGCTACAACCTGCAGATAAAGCACCAGTTGGCCCGCCCCGAGGTGGCCGGGTTTCCCCGGGAGGACCGGGAAACTGTGATCCGTCACAACGTGTTCGGCAAGGAAAGGGGCGTGTCACAGACCAAACATCCCCGCCCGAACGTCCTTGTCGGGCACTTCCCCCCCGAGGGCGCAGGCAGCGACGACCGGTATCTCATTTACGGCAATTTTTTTTACGAGAATTCGACCGAGCGCCTCTTCCAGGGGGAGGGCAACCTCGCGTTGTACGACAACATCTTCATCAACGATCGCGGCGACGCCGTGTCGATCCAGCCTCACAAAGGCGAGCTCAAGCGCGTTTGGATGTTCCACAATACCGTGTTGGCGAGCGGCGGTGGAATCCTGGTCACCAGCAGCCCCGGCACCGAGGAGCGGCGCATTGTCGCCAATGCAGTGTTCGCCGCCGAGCCGCTGCGTGGCAGCGGCGGCGAACCCAACCACACGGGGGGCCGGCACGACGCGGGAGACTATTTTCGCGTCCCAACCGGCACGCTCGGTGACCTGGATCTGCGCCCCAAGGCGGGGGAAAATACCGCGCTTCACTTACGCTTCACGCAGCTGGCGGATGCGGGCTGCGACTATCGGGGACGCCCCCGTGGGCGGCAATACGCCGGCGCCCTGGTGCCCGGCGGCGAGCGTCCCCGGCTCGGTCTGGGCAGGAAACCCGCGGTGCAATGCACGTCCCCATAGCCGCGGACGGCCCCACAGCCGTCGTGTAGCAGTTTGACGGAATCCAGTATGCTGTGCCGCTATGAATGATCAGTCCCACGTCCGCAGGCAGGAGCGGGAGAGTTTCGAACGCCGGTGGCGTACCCGCTTCACCCGCTTCGCCGCCGATCACGAGGATGACGCGGGCATCGCCGGCTGGACGCCCACCGGGCTGGCCGCGCGCGTGCGGCAGTTCGCGCGGGCCTGGCGTGGGGACAGCCCAGGCGCGTTGTGGCTGGACGCAGGATGTGGTGCGGGCACCTATGTGCGTCTGCTACAGTCCAACGGGCAGCGGGTGGTCGGGTTGGATTACTCGCCCATCAGCATCCAGAAGGCCCGGCGGCGGGACCCCGCGGGTGCGTGGGTGGTGGGTGACGCGACGGCGCTGCCGGTGCGGCCCGGTCACCTGGACGGGGCGCTGTGCTTTGGTGTGACCCAGGCGCTGTCGGGGTCGGCGGGTGTGGTCGAGCAGCTCATCCAGTCGGTCAGGCCGGGCGGCCAGGTGTGGATCGACGGTCTGAACAGTTGGTGCCTGCCCCATGCCGCCGAGCGACTCTCGCGGGCGCTGCGCGGACGGCCGGCGCACGTGCGCTACGAGTCTCCCTTCCGGCTGAAAACGCTGTTGCGTGAACGCGGGCTCGTGAATGTGCGCCTGGTGTGGCTACCCATTCTCCCCGCCGGTCTCCAGCGCTGGCAGGCAGCGGTGGAGAGCGGCCCGGTGTATTGGCTGCTGCGCCGCGTGGCTCCGCTGGGCGCCCTGTTCAGCCACTCCATGATGGTGACAGGAGAGGTGCCGAAGGACTAGGTGTGCAGGGAAGGCAAGTGCCACGCGACACTGCACCGCCATGCTCGACGCCAGCGGAACGCGGGCGGCCCGTCACCAGCCGCGGCGTCGTCGAGCGCCGGTACGGCGGCGTGGTATCGAGGCCAGCGAGCTATGGGTAATGACAGAACATCCCTATTCGAGACGCCGGTGCGCGATATGACCATATCCTGGCTCAACCCCCTGCTGGAGACGGGGGCGTCGGTATTGTCTCCGAAGGGGCCTCGGGGGCGGCTGTCGGTATTGATCTACCACCGGGTGCTGGAGTCGCCGGATCCCTTGCGCCACGGCGAGGTGGATCAAGCCATGTTCGAATGGCACATGGCGCTGCTGTCGCGCCACTTCCAGGTGCTGCCCTTGTCCGAGGCGTGCCGCCGACTGGTCGCGGGCACGCTGCCGGCCCGGGCCGCCGCGGTTACGTTCGACGACGGCTATGCCGACAACGTAACCGTCGCCCTACCCATTCTGCAGCGCTACGGTGTGCCGGGAACGTTCTTCATCGCCACTGCCTTCCTGGACGGCGGGCGCATGTGGAACGACTCCGTGATCGAATGGGCGCGGCGGGTTCCCGCCGGGAGCGTCGACCTGACTGCGGTAAGCCTCGACAGTCAGGAAGTCGATGGCCACGGTTCGCGGCGCGCGCTGGCCGAGACTGTGATCGGGGCGATCAAGTACCTGGACCCGGACGAGCGGGACCAGCGGGTCGCGCAACTGCTCGAGCGGATGCCGGGGCGGCTGCCCGATGACCTGATGTTGACCACCGCGCAGGTGCGCCAGTTGCACGCCGCCGGGATGGAGGTGGGCGGACATACGCACCGGCATCCGATTCTGGCGAGCATGAGTGCCATGGGCGCCCGGCGCGAGATCGAAGAAGGCAAACAACGGCTGGAGGCGATCACCGGCGAATCGGTGCGCTTGTTCGCCTATCCCAACGGCAAACCCGGTCGGGATTATCGCTTCGAACACCGCGAGCTGGTGCGCGGGCTCGGATTCGAGGCGGCCGTGTCCACGCACCACGGCGCCGCCGACCGCAACAGCGACCGTTTTCAGCTGCCGCGATTCACCCCCTGGCACGACGATGCGGCGCGCTTCCACATGGCGCTGCTGCGCAATCTACTCACCCGGCCGCAGCCGGAGGAGGCCGCGGCCCCTAGCGCCTAGAGCCCCCGGCTGTTCAGCCACTGCTCCAGCATCATCAGCACCCACACCATCGTGCCGTAGTAGGCGGCGTGTTCCCGAACGTGGCTGCCGGTGAGATCGTCGATGAACTGGGGGCGCACGATTCCGCGGCCCCGCAGACGCTGGAGGCTGTCGCCGGCCAACTGGTGCAGTCCGGGGTGATCCCGCATCCAGACACCAAAGGGCAGACCGAAGCCGTGTTTGCTCTTGGTAATGACCTCCCGGGGCAGGAGCTCCGCCAGGGCGCGCTTGTAGAAATACCGCAGCCGGGTCCCCTTCACCTTGAGCTCGGGCGGAATCCGTTGGGCGAACTCTAGCAGGGGCGGTTGCAGGAAGGGGAACGTCACCCGGACCCCGGCCGCATCGCAGGCGCGGGTGACCTTGCGCAGGTCGCTGTCTGCCAATGTGATGCGCAGGTCGAGGGCGAGCATGCGGTTGAGCATGTCGTCGGCACGGGCGCCGTGATAGATGTCGCGTACCACCGCCAGTGGGCGATGGACATCCACCTGGGCCAGAAACTCGGGCGTGAACACCCGTTCCGGCCCGAGGCGCTGCAGCAGGTTGTAGCTTTCGATGCGATCGGGCATGCCGAGGTTGGCCTGCTGCACATAGCTGCGGGCCTTGCGCAGGAGGCCGGCGGCTGGCAGTGCCCCCAGGCCGGGTTCCAGCACTCGGCTGCGCAGCGCCGCCGGCACCCGTTCGTAAAGCGAGAATACCCACTGCTTGGCATAGCGGGTATTGCCGCCGAACAGCTCGTCGCCGCCGTCGCCGGCGAGTAGGGTCCGGATTCCGTCGCCGGCGGCCATCTGGGCGCAGAAGTAGGCCGGGACCGCCGAGGCGTTGCCGAATGGATAGTCGTAGGCCCGCGCCACCAGCGGAATCCCGCGGACCACGTCCTCCGGGGTGACGTAGTACTCGCGGTGTTGGGTTGCGAAGTGCCGTGCGACGATGCGCGCGTACTCGGTTTCGTCGTAGCCCTCGGCGTCGAAGCCGATGGAGTAGGTCCTGGCGGTCTCGCCGGTGACCTTGCCGAGCAGCCCGGCGATCGTCGAGCTGTCGGTGCCACCGCTCAGAAAGGCGCCCACGGGACCCTCATCCACGGAGCTGTGCACCGCATCCTCGAGCAGCGCCATGAGCTGCGCCTTGCGTTCGGAAAAGGGCAGCGCGTCGAGTTCGCGATACTCCGGTTGCCAGTATACGTGGGCGGAACAGCCCTGGGGGCCGATGCGCAGGAACTGCCCCGGGAGCAGCCGACGCACGCCCCGAAAGACCGATTCCGGACCGGGGACCATGTGGAAGTGGACGTAGTCGTAAAGCGCCTGATGCTCCAACTCCGGTTCCACCGCCGGGTGTCGGATGAGCGCGTCGGTCGTGGTGCCGAACACCACGCCTGCCGGGCTCGGCGCGTAGACGAGAGACTCCGTGCCGGTGCGGTCCAACGCGAGAATCCCGCGGCCGCGGCCCTCATCGACGATGGCCAAGACGAACTGCCCGTGCAGGTGCTCGAGGAACGCCTCGCCCAGGTTCCGGTAGGCGGTCGCGCAGGCCTCGGCCATATTGGGCGCGCCGCGCACCTCAGCGGGGGCCGCCGGGGACCACACCGCTCGCCCCTGCACCGCAACCAGGACGCCGTCGACCCGCCGGGCTTCGGCGGCCAGGCCGGCGCTGGCAAGCGCGGCCTGTGCTCCCAGCGCCTCGCGTAGGCCGCGGTCACTGTGCGGTCCGAGCCGGGCGGCCATGGCCTGCAGGGTCGCCTTGGGATCCG
>Ga0209347_1001277_pt1 | contig 43162 bp, 38 predicted proteins | sample AutmiccommuBRH23_FD_187382 | JGI IMG/M metagenome (GOLD analysis project Ga0209347, IMG submission 187382) | Deep subsurface microbial communities from Mt. Terri, Switzerland - Autotrophic microbial communities BRH/23 (SPAdes) (version 2) | ecosystem: Environmental > Aquatic > Deep subsurface >... | reverse complement strand
GCGCCGCCAGACCCTGCACCATCGACCCCGTGGGAACCGGGGCCATGACGATGCCCCAGTCCGAGGCGACCGCCCACCCGGCCAGCAGCTCCTCGGCGGCCACGTACCCGTTGGGAAGCACCATCACCTGCGCGGCGCCGGCGTTGACAAGGGCGTGGAGCAGCTGCTGGGCACTGACGGCGACGCCCGGCTCGACCCGCAGGATCTGAGCCCCCTCGCCGGTGAACAGCCCTTCTGCTCCGTCACCGTCGACGACGGCCAGCACCGCGCGCTCCCGGCTCCAACCGCCGGCAGGATGACGATCGGCGCCGCCGACCAGCGAGGTGATCTGAATTCGGCTGGGGCGCCCCACCTCGAGGGCGGCCTCGACAGCAGCGCCGGCATCGTCGGCGTGGACGTGGACCGAATAGTGCCCGACCCCTGACCGGGTCGCGTCGCCGAAGCCCGACGCGGCGATGGCCACGGATTCTCCGAGCTCGTCGAGGCGCGCCCGCAGCTTCTCGACGCCGGCGGCGTCGCAGTCGCCCAGCAGGTACATCACCTCGAACTGGGGCGAGGACCGCGTCGCGGACGCGGTCGGTGTCTGCTCGGGCGACCGCAGATAGACGTCGCGGTGCGGCGTGTGCCCGGTCAGCGTGGTGGTCAGGGCGTCGAGCAGGACCAGCAGTCCCCTGCCACCGGCGTCCACCACGCCGGCTTCGGCCAGCACGTCGAGTTGGCTCGGCGTGCGGTCCAGGGCCTCCGCCGCCGCCTGCGCGCTCGTCGCGACGACCTCGGACAGCTCGGCCCCGTCGGCGGCCGCGTCCTCCGCCGCGGTGGCAGCGTCCTGCAGGACCGACAGGATGGTGCCGGGCACCGCTTCGCCCATCGACGTCACAACCAGGCCGATCGCGTGCCGCAGCGCGGCCCCGTAGACCGGGCCGTCGATGTCGGCCAGTATGCCGCCGCGGTCGTCGGCCACGGCAGCGGTCACGTCGGCGAGACCCCGCAAGATCTGGGACAGGATCACCCCCGAGTTGCCGCGGGCGCCGCGAAGCGCCCCCTCGGCCATGGCGGCGGAGAGCGCCGCGACGTCGTCGCCGGTGGCGCGCGCGTCGGCCTGCGCCCAGGCGGCACGCATCGTGAACAGCATGTTCGTCCCGGTGTCGGCGTCGGCGACCGGGAAGACGTTGAGCCTGTTGATCTCGTCGGTGTGACTGATGAGGCCGGCGACCGCATTGTGGGCCCACTGCCGCAGGGCGGGCGCGTCGAGCCGCCGAGCCGACATCCCCACCTCCAGACGCATGTGGCGCCGGCGTCGCAGCACACTGCTGCCGCCGTCGGCGTCAGCCTATCCAGTGGCGGGGACAGCCTCGACGACGACGTGGCCGGGCCTGTGGAGACCGGCACACCAGGCCTGTTTTTGGCGATACTCGCGACGGTCGGTATTCTGATCAGGTTGTCGGGCCACCCGCGTAGGTCGCTGGCCTCCAAGTACCGATTCGAGGAGTTCTACATATGGCTGCCGTGTGCGATATCTGCGGGAAGGGCCCCGGCTTCGGTAAGTCGGTGTCGCACTCCCATCGCCGGACCAGCCGCCGGTGGAACCCGAACATCCAGCCGGTGCGCGCCGTGACGCGTCCCGGTGGCAACAAGCAGCGCGTCAACGTCTGCACGTCGTGCCTGAAGGCCGGCAAGGTCTCACGCGGCTAGAACCTGCGCAGGTCGTTCGCTGCACCGACGGACCGGTCGTTTAGCGCGCCGGCACCGTCGGGTAGGCCGGCCTTGAGGTCGGGCACTGGGCCCGGCCGGAGAGGAAACGGCCATGCAGATGACGTACACCGGAACGGCTCGCCCTGTTCTGATCACCATCTCCGGGGCTCTGGCCGCCGGATGGCTCCTGGTCGCATGCGGCGACGACGGAACTGCTGACACCCAGACCACCACCACGGAGACCACCGAAACGACCACCGAAACGACCACCGAAACGACCACCGAGACGACCGAGCCCGCGGAGACCACCGCGCCGCCCGACGGTGAGAACACCATCGAGATTCCCTCTCCGGACGTCGACATTCCGTCACCTGAAATCCCCGAGGTGTCCCCGAGCCCGGTTCCCTGACCTCGACAGAGGTCTAGGGCAGTCGCCAGTCGACCAGTTCGGCGCCCATCTTCTCCAGCAGTTCGTTGGCGCGGCTGAACGGCCGTGAGCCGAAGAACCCCCGCGACGCCGACAGCGGCGACGGATGCGCCGACTCGATGGCGACCGTGTCACCCAGCATGGGTTTCAGCGTGGCGGCATCGCGCCCCCACAGCACCGCCACCAACGGCTGCTGACGGGCCACCAGCGCCCGGATCGCGCATTCGGTGACCGCTTCCCAGCCCTTGCCGCGGTGTGACGCCGGCGAACCGGGACGCACCGTCAGCACCCTGTTGAGCAACATCACGCCCTGCCGCGCCCACGGCGTCAAGTCCCCGGTGGACGGCGCCGGATGCCCGAGGTCGTCGCGGTACTCGGTGAAGATGTTGGCCAGGCTCCGGGGCAGCGGACGCACGTCGGCGGCGACGGAGAAGCTCAGGCCCACCGCGTGCCCCGGGGTCGGATAGGGGTCCTGGCCGACGATCAGCACCCGCACCCGTTCGAACGGAAACGTGAACGCGCGCAGGATGTTCGGGCCGGGCGGCAGGTATCGGTGGCCTGCGGCCAGTTCCGATCGCAGGAACTCGCCCATCTGCGCGACCTGGGGTTCGACCGGTGCGAGTTCTCGGGCCCAGGCCTTGTCGACCAACTCGCTGAGGGGACGTGCTGTCACGACAGGCCAACCTAGCGGGCGCCTTCCTCAGAACGACTGCCAGCCCGCGTTTCCGCCCCACGCCGCGCCGTCCACGGTCACCAGGGGCGGCCCGTCCCCGGCGGCCCCGGGTCCGATGACGGTGCCGATCGAGCGCCATCCGGGCGGTGGCGCGCCCGGGAACGTCGCGACCAGGGCATGGTCTTCCCCACCCCCGAGGACCCACCCCCACGGGTCGCCCGCCACCGCCTCGGCCGCCGCGGCCACCGCGGCGACGTCCGCGCGCAGACCGGCGGCGGACAGGTCGACGCGCACGCCCGAGGCCGACGCGAGGTGCCCCACATCGGCCAGTAGCCCATCGGAGACATCGGTCATCGACGTCGCACCCGCCCGCGCCGCGACCACCCCCTGACCGTAGGGCGGTTCGGGCACCAGATGGCGCCTGCGCAATGCCCTGAACTCACTGCCGTCTTCGATGTTGTTGTGCCACAATGCATATCCGGCTGCCGATCGGCCGAGATCCCCGATCACCGCCACGGTGTCGTCCTGTTTCGCCCCGCTGCGACGCACGGGCTCGCGCCCGCCGAGATCTCCCAGCGCGGCCACCGAGATCACCCACTGCGGGGCGCGCACCATGTCGCCCCCGACGATGCCCGCCCCCAGAAGCCCTGCCTCGTGCCACAGTCCGTCGGCGAGCTCGACGGCCCGTGCCGTCGCGGTGTCGCTCGGCACACCGAAGGCGACGACGAACGCCGTCGCCCGCGCACCCATCGCCTCGATGTCGGCGGCGTTCTGCGCGATGGCCTTGCGGCCGACGTCATGGGGCGTGGACCAGTCGAGCCGGAAGTGCCGGTGCTCGACCAGCATGTCGGTGCACACCACGGTCCGGCCGTCGGCGGCGGTCACCACCGCCGCGTCGTCGCCGGGACCGAGCGTGACGAACGGTGGCTGACGCCGCCCGGCGACCAGCCGGTCGATGGCCGCGAACTCGCCCGTCGCCGCCAGGGACTCCTCCGGGCCATCGCCCGCCATGTCAGATCCTTCCGCCGACGTCCCGGCACCCTCCCCGGCACCGTTCGTGGCCTGAACGCTCGGGCCACCTGCGGTACGTTTGGTCCCTGCGGCGTGGAGTCTATGCAGCCAGATGGAGGGATGACGGGGTGGTCGAGGCTTTCGTTCTCATCCAGACCGAGGTCGGTCGCGCCGAAGTCATCGCCAAGCAGCTCGCCGGCCTCGCCGGGGTGCTGTCGTCGGAGTACGTGACCGGCCCCTACGACGTCGTGGTGCGCGTGGGTGCCGACACGCTGGCCGAGTTGCAGTCCACCGTCGTCCCCAGCGTCCAGCAGGTCTCCGGGATCACCAGGACGCTGACCTGTCCCATCGCCGAAACGGTGCAGCCCTAGAGTTTGGCGTGTGAACAGCCAGACCGGCGACGGCCCGCCGCGGCCCGTGCTGATCGCGGCGCTCGTGGTGGCCGTCGGCTCCGTCGTCGCCGTCCTCGTCGTCGCAGCAGTGCTGCAGCGGCCGGCGGGAGAGGCTCCGGTCGCGATCACCAGCGTGCCTGCACCGCGCGCCGACAGCCCCGAGTGCCGCGCGCTGATCGAGGCGCTGCCCGGGCAGCTGGGCGACTACCGGCGCGCGGGCGTCGTGGAACCCGCGCCCGCAGGCACGGCGGCCTGGCAGGCCGGGGGCGACGGCGAACCTCTCATCCTGCGGTGCGGGCTCGAGCGTCCCCTGGAGTTCGTGATGGGCTCGCCGATCCAGGTGGTGGACGCGGTCCAGTGGTTCCGGGTGGGCGAAGCAGGGGTGGGTGATGACGGGGTGGGCGAAGCAGGGGTGGGTGATGACGGGGTGGGCGAAGCCGGGGTGGGTGATGACGGGGTGGGCGAAGCCGGGGTGGGTAACGAAGCAGACGAGGGCCGCGCCACGTGGTTCGCGGTCGACCGGCCGGTCTATGTGGCGCTGACGTTGCCGCCGGAGTCGGGATCGACGCCCATCCAGGCGTTGTCGGCGACGATCGCGGCGGCGCTGCCGGAGACGGCCGTCGACCCGGCGCCGGTGGGCTGAGCGCTACCGCAGGCCGGTGCCGCGCGCGAGTGCCGTCTCGACCATCGTCGCGAGCAGCGTGGGGTAGTCGATGCCGCTGGCGGCCCACATCCGCGGATACATCGAGACCGTGGTGAACCCGGGCATCGTGTTGATCTCGTTGATGACGGGGCCGTCCTCGGTCAGGAAGAAGTCGACGCGGGCCAGGCCCTGGCAGTCGATGGCGCGGAAGGCGCGGATCGACAGCCCCCGGATGTCCTCGGCGATGCTGTCGTCCACCTTGGCGGGGACGTCGAGCTCGGCGGCGTCGTCGAGATACTTGGTCTCGAAGTCGTAGAAGCCGTCCTCCCGACCGCGCACCCCGACGACCCGGATCTCTCCCACGGTGCTCGCCTCGACGTGTCCGTCGGGGAACTCCAGAACTCCGCATTCCAGTTCGCGGCCGGGCACGGCGGCCTCGACGATGACCTTGGGGTCGTGCCTGCGGGCCGAGTCGATGGCCACCGCCAGCATGTCCCAGCTGGTGACGCGGCTGACCCCGATGGACGAGCCGCCGCGCGCCGGCTTGACGAACACGGGCAACCCGAGGCGTTCCCGCTGCTCCAGCGACAGGGTGGCGTGCTGGGGACGCAGCACCACCTGGTCGCCGATCGGCAGCCCGTCGGCGGCCAGCAGCTTCTTGGTGAACTCCTTGTCCATACCTGCCGCGCTGGCCAGCACACCAGCCCCCACGTAGGGGATGCCGGCGAGCTCGAGCAGGCCCTGGATGGTGCCGTCTTCGCCGTAGGGTCCGTGGAGCACCGGGAAGACCACGTCGACGGCGGCGAGCATCTCGCCGGCTCCCTCGCCCAGCGACAACAGTTCGCCGTGCCTGGCCGGGTCGGCGGTCAGCGCCAGGTGGGTGCCCGAGGCCTCGCCGACCTGGGGCAGCGTGCCGTCGGTGATGGCCAGCGTCTCGGGCCGCCCGTCGGTGAGCACCCAGGAGCCCTGCGGCGAGATCCCCACCGCGACCACCTCGAAGCGTTCCGGATCGAGGTTGCGCAGGATGCTGCCTGCGGAAACACACGAGATCGCGTGTTCAGAACTACGTCCGCCATAGACGACGGCAACGCGGGTGCGGGCAGTCACAACCTAGAGAGGCTACCGCCCTGCCGGATCGAGGGCCTGCTCGATATCGCTGAGCAGGTCATCGGTGTCCTCGATGCCCAGCGAGAGCCGGGCGAATCCCTCGGGCACCGGGTCGCCCCAGCGGGCCCTGCGGTCGACCGAGGAGTGGATCCCGCCGAAACTGGTCGCGGCGACCAGCAGCGCGCTCCTGCCCACCAGGGCGTGCACCGCGTCCCGGTCCGCCAGTTCGACGGCGACGACCCCGCCGAACCGCCGCATCTGCATCGTGGCGACCGCATGCGCGGGATCGTCGGGCAGGCCGGGATAACGAACCGACTTCACGGCCGGGTGGGAGCGCAGCATGAGCGCTACCGCGGCGGCGTTCTGGCATTGGCGTTCGAACCGTAGCCCGAGGCTGCCGAGGCTTCGCAGCACGAGCCAGGCCTCGAACGAGCCGAGGACCGGCCCGGACAGCAGGCGTTCCCGCTGCAGCCGCTCCATCACCTCGGGGTGGCTGCCCGCGACGTAACCGGCGAGGACGTCGTGGTGTCCCGCGAGTGCCTTGGTGGCGCTGGCCACGACGAGGTCAGCGCCCAGCGACAGCGGCTGCTGCCCCAGTGGGGTGGCGGTGGTGTTGTCGACGACGAGGATCGAGCCGCGGGCGCGGCAGGTCATCGCCAGCCGATGCAGGTCGACGACGTCGAGCCCCGGGTTGGACGGCGTCTCGGCCAGCACGACGTCGTCGCGGCCGGCGGCTGCGGCGGCGTCACACATCTCGGAACACCGCGCCTCGACGACCGTCACGCCGCGCGGGGCGAGGAACTCGTTGGCGTAGGCGCGCACCTGGTAGTAGCCGTCGGCGGGGACGATGATCGTGCGGCCGGGTTCGGCGACGGTGCGCAGCACCGAGGTGATGGCGGCCATTCCGGAGCCGAACGTCAGCGCGGCTGCGGCGCCTTCGAGTTGGGCGAGCGCCGATTCCAGTTGCCGCCACGTCGGATTGGAGCTGCGCCCGTAGCTGTCCAGGGAGTCGTCTTCGTCGGCAGGAAGGTGGTACGCGGCGGCGGGAACCGGCGGCGGTGCGATGGGTTGACCTGGAATCGCTTCCGAGACAACAGCTTTGATGCTTCGTGTCGAGTCACCATAGGTCCCGCTCATCGGCTACTCCGGCTTGGTGGTGCGGCCCAGCAGCAGCGCCACCGCGTCGTCGACGGAGAGTGCTTTGTGACAGACCCCGTGCACCGCCTCGGTGAGCGGCATCTCGACGTCGTAGCTGGACGCCAGAGCCAGGACCGACTGACACGACGTGACACCTTCGGCGACGTGGCCTCCCGTCGCGGCCAGCGCGGCCTGCATGGTGCCGCCCTTGCCCAGCCGTTCGCCGAAGGAACGGTTGCGCGAGTGCGGTGACATGCACGTCGCCACGAGGTCACCGATGCCTGCGAGCCCGGCCAGGGTCGCGGGCTTGGCGCCCAACGCGATTCCGAGCCGCATGATCTCGGCCAGGCCGCGGGTGATGATCGCCGCCGCCGTGTTCTCCCCCAGCCCGACACCCGCGGCCATGCCGCACGCGAGAGCGATGACGTTCTTGCATGCGCCGCCGACTTCGGCGCCGATCACGTCGGAGTTGGTGTAGGGCCGGAAGTAGCCGGTGGCCAGCGCGCGCTGAATCGTCACCGCCCTCCCGGAGTCGGTGCACGCGACCACGGTCGCGGCGGGCTGACCCTGCGCGATCTCGCTGGCCAGATTCGGGCCGGTGACGACCGCGACCCGGGACGGGTCGACACCGGTCACCTGCACGATGACCTGGCTCATCCGCATCAGCGTGTCCAGCTCGATTCCTTTGGCCAGGCTCACCAGGGTGGCGTCGGCGTCGAGGGCGTCCTTCCACACGGTGAGATTGGCGCGCAGGGTCTGCGCCGGCACCGCCAGCAGCACCGTGCATGCACCGGTGAGCGCTTCGACGTGGTCACCGGTGGCCCGGATCGACGCCGGAAGCGGGCCGTCGAGGTATCCGGAGTTGCGATGGGTGCGGTTGATCTCGTCTGCCAGCTCGGGCCGACGGGCCCACAACCTGACGCTGTTGCCGGCATCTGCCAACACCTTGGCGAGGGCTGTCCCCCACGCCCCGGCACCCATCACCGCCGCCTCGACCACGGCTTCAGCGTAGCCGGGAACAATCGGCTGGCAGGATGGCGCTGTGAGCGGCATGAACCACGGCACGGCCGGCGTCTCGGCCAGGCCCCGCCGCGCGCCTGGCGCCGACATCGGGCTGGTGATCGCGGTGAAGCGGCTCACTGCGGCCAAGACACGGCTGGCACCGGTGTTTTCGGCGGCGACCCGCGAGAGCATCGTGCTGGCGATGCTGGTCGACACGATCACCGCCGCCTCGGCGGTCGCGGCGCTGCAGTCGGTGATCATCGTCACCCCCGACGACACCGCGGCGGCGGCGGCACGACGGCTGGGTGCGCTGGCGCTCACCGACCCGACGCCCGAGAGGCATCACGACCCTCTCAACAATGCCCTGCTGGCGGCCGAGGCGATGGTGCGCCGGGACAGCGCGAACGTCGTTGCGCTGCAGGGTGACTTACCCGCGTTGCAGACCCGCGAACTCGCGGAGGCGATCACCGCCGCCAGGGCCGCGCCGCGCAGCTTCGTCGCCGACCGGCACGGCACCGGGACGTCGGCGCTGTTCTCGTTCGGGGTGCCACTGGACCCGCGCTTCGGCGCTGATTCCGCAGAGCGCCATCGTCGTTCGGGGGCGGTCGAGTTGACGGGCCGGTGGCCGGGGCTGCGGTGCGACATCGACACACCCGAGGACCTGATGGCGGCGCGCGGCCTCGGCATCGGCTCGGCGACGGCACGAGCGATCGGTCCCGAGATCTGACCCTGCAGATGTGACGGGCCCGACCGATGACCCGACTCGGTAGCAGGAGCACCTCCCGATAGGGAATCATCACAGAGATGACCGAAGCCCAGACCCGACCCGACACCTCGGACACATCGGAGGCGACGGCCGCCCTGCCGGCGATCACGGGTTCTGCTGACTCGGCACCCGAGGCGCCGCCGGCGGCGACCTCACCGACGATCGACGACCCGCTGCCCGAGGACCGCTACCTCAACCGCGAGCTGAGCTGGCTCGACTTCAACGCCCGGGTGCTCGCGCTCGCCGCGGATCCGTCGCTCGCGCTGCTGGAACGCGCGAAGTTCCTGGCCATCTTCGCGTCCAACCTCGACGAGTTCTACATGGTGCGGGTCGCCGGGCTCAAGCGGCGTGACGAGATGGGTCTTTCGGTGCGGTCCGCCGACGGCCTGTCGCCGCGCGAGCAGTTGCGGCGGATCAGTGAGCGCACCCAGCAGATCGCCAGCCGTCACGCGCGGGTGTTCCTCGACGCGGTACGGCCTGCACTGGCCGACAAGGGCATCATCATCGTCACGTGGGGCGAGCTGGACGAGGCCGAACGGGGCCGGCTGTCCACCTACTTCCACGAGCAGGTGTTCCCGGTCCTCACCCCGTTGGCCGTGGACCCCGCTCACCCGTTCCCGTTCGTCAGCGGCCTGAGCCTGAACCTGGCCATCACCGTCAAACACCCCGACGACGGCGGACAGCACTTCGCCCGAATCAAGGTGCCCGACAACGTCGACCGCTTCGTCGAGCTGTCCAGCCGCGAAGGCACTCCCAACGTCGTGCGCTTCCTGCCGATGGAAGAGTTGATCGCGGCGTTCCTGCCGGTGCTGTTCCCCGGGCTGGAGATCGTCGAACACCACGCGTTCCGGATCACCCGCAACGCGGATTTCGAGGTGGAAGAGGATCGCGACGAGGACCTATTGCAGGCACTGGAGCGGGAGTTGGCCCGTCGGCGCTTCGGGTCCCCCGTGCGGTTGGAAGTCTCCGACGACATGACCGAGGGCATGCTCGAGTTGTTGTTGCGTGAACTCGACGTCGCGCCCGGAGATGTCGTCGAGGTTCCCGGGTTGCTGGATCTCTCGTCGCTGTGGCAGATCTACGGTGTCGACCGGCCCGCGCTCAAGGATCGGCCGTTCGTTCCCGCCACCCCACCGGCGTTCGGTGAGCGGGAGACACCCAAGAGCATCTTCTCCACCCTGCGCGACGGCGATGTCCTCGTCCACCACCCGTACGACTCGTTCTCCACCACGGTGCAACGTTTCATCGAGCAGGCCGCCGCGGACCCCAACGTGCTGGCGATCAAGCAGACGCTCTACCGCACATCCGGTGACTCCCCGATCGTCAACGCGCTCATCGATGCCGCCGAAGCCGGCAAGCAGGTGGTGGCACTCGTCGAGATCAAGGCCAGGTTCGACGAGCAGGCCAACATCAAGTGGGCGCGCGCGCTCGAGCAGGCGGGCGTGCACGTGGTGTACGGGCTGATCGGATTGAAGACACACTGCAAGACCTGTCTGGTCGTGCGTCGCGAGGGCTCGATGATCCGGCGGTACTGCCACGTCGGCACCGGCAACTACAACCCCAAGACCGCACGGCTGTATGAGGACATCGGCCTGTTGACCGCGGCGCCGGACATCGGAGCGGACCTCACCGACCTGTTCAACTCGCTGACGGGTTACTCGCGTAAGGAGTCCTACCGCAATCTGCTGGTCGCTCCGTACGGCGTGCGCCGGGGCATCATCGAGCGGATCGAACGCGAGATCGCCGCCACCCGTGACGGCGCCGAGGGCCGGATCCGCATGAAGGCCAACGCGTTGGTCGACGAGCAGGTCATCGATTCGCTCTACCGGGCATCGCAGGCCGGCGTGCGGGTGGAGGTGGTGGTCCGCGGGATCTGCGCGCTGCGCCCCGGCGCCCCCGACTTCTCGGAGAACGTCCAGGTCCGCTCGATCCTCGGCCGATTCCTCGAGCATTCGCGGGTCATTCACTTCCGCGCCATCGACGAATACTGGATCGGCAGCGCCGACATGATGCATCGTAATCTCGACCGGCGCGTGGAAGTGATGGCGCAGGTTAAGGATCCGCGATTGACCGCACAGTTGAACGACATCTTCGAATCGGCGATGGACCCGAGCACCCGTTGCTGGGAACTCGGCGCCGACGGGCACTGGACGGCATCGCCTCAGGAGGGGCAGACCGTGCGTGACCACCAGGTGTCGATGATGGAACGGCACCGCCATCCCTAGTCGCCACAGTCGATCTCCCGGACTCGGGTGATCAGCAGGAGTTGAGGTGCCGAAGGAGAACAAACCGGATGTGGCCGTGGTGACGCCGTTGATCCTGGCCGCCGGTGCCGTGTTGTGGCGCCCCCACGATGTCACGGGTACACCGGAGATCGCGATCATCCACCGGCCACGCTATGACGACTGGTCGCTGCCCAAGGGCAAGGTCGATCCCGGTGAGACCGAACCCGTGGCCGCCGTGCGCGAGATCGAAGAGGAGACAGGCTTTCGCGCCCATCTCGGTCGGCGGCTCACGACGGTGAGCTACCCCGTGGAGGACAGCATCAAGAAGGTGCGCTATTGGACGGGGCGGTGCGTCGGCGGACAGTTCAGCGTCAACGTAGAGGTCGACGATCTGAAGTGGCTACCGGCAGCCCAGGCGATGACGGCGTTGACCTATCCGCACGATCGCAAGGTGCTGCGCCGCTTCCTGAAGCTGCCCGCCGACACCCAGACGGTGATGATCGTTCGGCACGGCACCGCTGGAAGTAAGGCCCGATACAAGGGCGACGACCGAAAGCGTCCGCTGGACAAGCACGGTCGGGCTCAGGCCGAATCGCTTGTCGGGCAGCTCCTGGCATTCGGTGCCGGTGAGCTGTTCGCGGCCGACCGGGTGCGGTGCAGGCAGACGCTCGATCCTCTGGCCGAGGAGCTGGGGGCGGTGATCCGCGACGAGCCCGACCTCACCGAGGAGGCGTATGCCGACAACCGCAAGGCAACCCGGCACCGCATCCTCGAGATCGCCGCGACGTCGGTCAACCCGGTGATCTGCACGCAGGGGAAGGTCATCCCCGATCTCATCCAATGGTGGTGCGAACGCGACGGGGTGCGGCCCGACAAGTCACGCAACCGCAAGGGCAGCACGTGGGTGATGTCGCTGGCCGACGGCCGCCTGATCGCCGCCGACCACATCGGCAGCCCGCTGGCGCCGAACAAGTGACGCCGCAAATGAATTCAAGCTAGGTCCACTCCGGACACACGAATACGCCGCGGGTCGTCATGACCCGCGGCGTATTCGATGCTGTGACTACTTGCGACCGCGCTTGGCCGGAGCCTTCTTGGCGGGAGCCTTCTTGGCCGGAGCCTTCTTCGCCGGTGCGGCCTTCTTGACCGCGGCCTTCTTGGCCGGAGCCTTCTTCGCCGGTGCGGCCTTCTTGACCGCGGCCTTCTTGGCCGGAGCCTTCTTCGCCGGTGCCTTCTTGACCGCGGCCTTCTTGGCCGGAGCCTTCTTCGCCGGTGCGGCCTTCTTGACCGCGGCCTTCTTGGCCGGAGCCTTCTTCGCCGCCTTGCGGGCAGTGCTGCCTGCTGTCACTCCACGCTTCACTGCAGGTCCCTCCGCCGGGAGACGCTGTGCGCCAGAAACAACGGCCTTGAATTGTGCGCCAGGACGAAACGCAGGCACGGAGGTGGGCTTGACCTTGACCGTCTCGCCGGTGCGCGGATTGCGCGCAACGCGGGCGGCACGACGACGCTGTTCGAAAACGCCGAAGCCGGTGATGGTCACACTCTCACCCTTGTGAACCGCACGCACGATGGTGTCAACAACGTTCTCCACCGCCGCAGTGGCCTGCCGACGATCCGAGCCCAATTTCTCCGTGAGTACGTCGATGAGCTCTGCTTTGTTCATGCAAAACCTCCGAATACCAGTGGTCCTCCTTGGACCGACTAGTGGACACGGTAAACCCTATGGCTGCTGATTTCCAAGAGCCACGCGCAATTTCAGGCAAAGCCAGCGAACTTTTTTCAATCCGCTTGCCGCCCTTGACCTCCTGCCCGATGCCGCGAAAAGCAGATCGGAGCGGGGCGATTTCGGTTGTCGGAGCCGCCTGTCAGGCCGGCAGAGTGCGCGGCTTCCAGCTCGGGCGACGGGCCTCGTATTGCTCGATCTGATCCTGTTTCCGCAGCGTAAGGCCTATATCGTCGAGTCCCTCGATGAGCCGCCAGGCGGTGTAGTCGTCAATGTTGAACGGCACCATGACCGTTCCTGCGGTCACAGTCCGATCTTGAAGATTCACAGTGATTTCCACCCCGGGATGCTGCTCGATGACTTTCCACAACAATTCCACATCGTCTTGTGCGACTTCTGCGGCCAGCAGGCCGGCCTTGCCCGCGTTCCCGCGGAAGATGTCGGCGAATCGGGACGAGATCACCACCCGGAATCCGAAGTCCATGAGCGCCCAGACAGCGTGCTCGCGAGACGAACCGGTGCCGAAATCCGGTCCGGCTACCAATACCGATCCTTTGTCGAAAGGCGCCTGATTGAGAATGAACGACGGATCGTTGCGCCAGGCGGCGAACAGACCATCCTCGAATCCTGTTCGGGTCACCCGCTTCAAGTAGACCGCGGGAATGATCTGATCGGTGTCGACATTCGAGCGGCGCAGCGGCACGCCGATCCCGGTGTGGGTGCGAAAGGCTTCCATCGAGAGTCTCCTGTCGGGTCAGTGAGTCGTCGCGGCGGGCAGGTCGGCCGGGGAGGACAGCGTGCCGCGGACCGCGGTCGCTGCGGCGACAGCCGGTGACACCAGGTGCGTGCGGCCGCCTTTGCCCTGCCTGCCCTCGAAGTTGCGGTTGGACGTGGACGCGCACCGCTCGCCGGGGGCGAGCTGGTCGGGGTTCATGCCGAGGCACATCGAGCAACCCGCCTGCCGCCATTCGGCGCCCGCGGCGGTGAAGATCTCGCCGAGGCCTTCGGATTCGGCCTGGGCGCGCACGCGCATGGATCCCGGGACGACAAGCATCCGTACCCCGTCGGCGACCTTGCGGCCGCGCAGCACGTCGGCGACGACCCGCAGATCCTCGATCCGGCCGTTGGTGCAGGAGCCGACGAACACCGTGTCGACCGCGATGTCGCGCATCGCGGTGCCTGCCTGAAGGTCCATGTAGGACAACGCCTTTTCCGCGGCCTGACGTTCCCCCTCGTCGAACATCAACTCGGGGTCGGGGACCGAATCGGCAAGCGCGACACCCTGGCCCGGGTTGGTTCCCCAGGTCACGAACGGGCTCAGCGTCGACGCGTCGATGTAGACCTCGGCGTCGAATTCGGCGCCCTCGTCGGTCCGAAGCAGGCGCCACGCGGCGACCGCGGCGTCCCAGTCGGCCCCCTTGGGCGCATGGGGCCTGCCGCGCAGGAACTCGAAAGTCGTCTCGTCGGGAGCGACCATTCCCGCGCGGGCGCCTGCTTCGATGCTCATGTTGCAGACGGTCATCCGGCCCTCCATCGACAGTAATTCGATGGCGCTGCCGCGGTATTCGATCACATATCCCTGGCCGCCGCCGGTGCCGATCTTGGCGATCACCGCGAGGATGATGTCCTTGGCGCTGACCCCGGGCGGCAGGACGCCGTCGACGTTGACCGCCATCGTCTTGAACGGCCTCAGCGGCAGCGTCTGGGTGGCCAGCACGTGCTCGACCTCCGAGGTGCCGATGCCCATCGCCAGTGCGCCGAACGCGCCGTGGGTCGAGGTGTGGCTGTCGCCGCACACCACGGTCATGCCGGGCTGGGTCAACCCCAGTTGCGGTCCGATGATGTGCACGATGCCCTGCTCGACGTCGCCCATCGGGTGCAGTCGGATGCCGAACTCCCCGCAGTTGCGGCGCAGTGTCTCCACCTGGGTGCGCGAGATCGGATCGGCGATCGGCTTGTAGATGTCGATCGTCGGCACGTTGTGGTCCTCGGTGGCGATCGTCAGATCCGGCCGGTGGACCGGACGGCCCGCCAGGCGCAGGCCGTCGAAAGCCTGAGGGCTGGTGACCTCGTGGACGAGGTGCAGGTCGATGTAGATCAGGTCCGGCTGGCGCGCCTCACCCTCGCCCGGCCCGGGGACGACGACGTGGTCGCTCCAGACCTTCTCGGCGAGGGTGCGGGGCTGGTTCGCGATGGCCATCTTGACTATCTCACAATCTGGGAAGCTAGTATCTCCTTGTGAGACAGGATAGCGGCATCGGCGTGCTCGACAAAGCTGTGGGGGTGCTCTACGCCGTGGCTCAGTCCCCGTGCGGCCTGGCGGATCTCTGCGAGCGCACGGACCTGCCACGGGCCACGGCCCACCGCCTGGCCGTCGGGCTGGAAGTGCACCGGCTGCTCGCCCGCGAGGGCGACGGGCAGTGGCGCCTCGGCCCCGCCCTCACCGAGCTCGCAGGGCACGTGCGGGATCCGCTGCTGGCCGCGGGCGCCGCGGTGCTGCCCCGGCTGCGAGAGCTCACCGGCGAGAGCGTGCAGCTGTACCGGCGCGAGGGCACCGCGCGGATCTGCGTCGCCGCCCTCGAGCCGCCCGCCGGGCTTCGTGACACGGTCCCTGTGGGCGCACGCCTGCCGATGAACGCCGGCTCCGGTGCGAAGGTGCTTCTTGCCTACGCCGATGCGGCGACACAGCAGGCGGTGCTCCCGTCGGCGAAGTTCACCGACCGGACGCTCGCCGAGGTGCGCAAACGGGGGTGGGCCCAGAGCGCCGCAGAGCGCGAACCAGGAGTGGCCAGTGTGTCCGCTCCGGTCCGGGACACGCGTGGCGCCGTGATCGCAGCGGTGTCGGTGTCGGGTCCGATCGACCGGATGGGCCGGCGGCCCGGGGCGCGGTGGGCGGCGGATCTCGTCGCTGCGTCCGACGCGCTGACCCGCAGGCTCTGAGATCCAGAGCGCCAGGCCGTGGTGATGAGTACCCCCGATGGGATTCGAACCCACGCTACCGCCGTGAGAGGGCGGCGTCCTAGGCCGCTAGACGACGGGGGCTAGAACAACTTCTGCGACGGAAAGCATAGCCCAGGGGCGAATGCTGACCTAATCACTGCAACTTCGTCGCGGGCTTGCCGCGATCGCTGGGGTACCAGGACTCGAACCTAGAATGGCGGTACCAGAAACCGCTGTGTTGCCAATTACACCATACCCCACTGGCTGCTTGTCACCGCAGGTCACAAGCTGTTTTCCGACCCCGACGCATCGTGGCTGTGCCGCGTTGCGTCTTCTGGTGGGCCGACGAGCACACTACCAAATATCTGGCGGTGGTTTTCTCAGGCCTCCGTCGAGACGGCGGCGGCGCGGTCATGGGCGGCCCGCAGCCGGTCCAGGCTGCGGTCCCGGCCGAGCAGTTCCAGCGACTCGAACAGCGGCGGGCTCACCAACGAACCGGTCACAGCCACCCGGACAGGGCCGAACGCCTTGCGCGGTTTGAGCTCGAGACCGTCGACGAGCGCGGACTTCAGCGCCTCCTCGATCTGTGCGGTGGCCCACTGCCCGACCGCCTCGAGCGCGCCCAGCGCCGCGGCCAGCACCGGTGCGGACTCGGGACGCAACTCCTTGGCCGCCGCCTTCTCGTCGAGCACGAACGCCGAGTCCTCGAGGAACTTCAGCAGATCCCAGGCGTCCCCGAGCACCACGATGCGGGTCTGCACCAGGTTCGCAGCCTCGGCGAACCTGGCGTCGTCGAGGCCGGTGTCGTGACCGTGGGTGACGAAGTACTCCTTGAGCCGCGCGGCGAAGTCGTCCGCGGTGAGCAACCGGATGTGCTCGGCGTTGATCGCGTCGGCCTTCTTCTGGTCGAAGCGCGCCGGGTTCGAGTTGACGTTGACCACGTCGAAAGCGGCCACCATCTCGTCGAGGCTGAACACGTCGTGATCGTCGGCGATACCCCAGCCCAGCAGCGCCAGATAGTTCAGCAGACCTTCGGGCAGGAAGCCGCGGTCGCGGTGCAGGAACAGGTTCGATTGGGGGTCGCGTTTCGACAGCTTCTTGTTTCCGTCTCCCAGAACGCTTGGCAGATGCGCGAATTCGGGCACGCGCTCGGCGATACCGATGCGGATCAGCGCCTGGTACAGCGCGATCTGGCGCGGGGTGGACGGCATGATGTCCTCACCCCGAAGCACATGGGTGATCTTCATCAACGCGTCGTCGACCGGATTGACCAAGGTGTACAACGGGTCTCCGCTGCCGCGCGTCAACGCGAAGTCGGGGACCGAACCGGCCGGGAACGTGGTCTGGCCGCGCACCAGGTCGTTCCAGGACAGGTCGGCGTCGGGCATGCGCAGCCGCAGCACCGGATTGCGACCCTCGGCCCGGAACGCGGCGCGCTGGTCGTCGGTCAGGTCGCGGTCGAAGTTGTCATAGCCGAGCTTCGGGTTGCGGCCGGCCGCCAGGTGCCGGGCCTCCACCTCGTCGGCGGTCGAATACGCCTCGTAGGCCTCGCCTGCGGCGACGAGCCGATCGAGCACGTCGCGGTAGATCTGTGAGCGTTGCGACTGCCGATAGGGCTCGTAGGGTCCCCCGATCTCGGGGCCTTCGTCCCAGTCGAGGCCCAGCCACCGCAGCGCGTCCAGGAGCGCAGCGTAACTCTCCGCGCTGTCCCGTTGGGCGTCGGTGTCCTCGATCCGGAAGACGAATGTTCCGCCGGTGTGCCGGGCATAGGCCCAGTTGAACAGCGCGGTGCGGATCAGCCCGACGTGGGGCGTGCCGGTCGGCGAGGGGCAGAATCTGACGCGTACGGTGCTGGCGGTCACGGTGTTTCCTCAAGTCGCTCGCGCCCTTTGCGCACAACGGGATTGGTGAGCGTCCCGATTCCCGAGATGGTGATGCTGACGGTGTCCCCGTCCTCGATGGGGCCGACGCCTTCCGGGGTGCCGGTCAGGATCAGGTCACCCGGGAGCAACGTCATCACCGCCGACGCCCACTCGATGATCGCGCCGACATCGTGGATCATCAGCGCGGTGTTGGAGTGCTGGCGCACCTCGCCGTTCACCTCGGTGCGCAGGTCCAGGTCACTGGGATCCAGGTCGGTGACGATCCAGGGCCCCACCGGGCAGAAGGTGTCGTGTCCCTTGGCCCGCATCCACTGCCCGTCCTTGCGCTGCTGATCGCGCGCCGACACGTCGTTGGCGATCGTGTAGCCGAGGATGTTCTCCGCGGCCCGGGAGGCGGGCACGTCCTTGCAGGGCCTGCCGATGACCACGGCCAGCTCGCCTTCGTGGTGCACGGGGTGGGCGTCGGCCGGCAGCTGGATCGGCGCGTGGGGTCCGATGATCGCGGTGTTCGGTTTCAGGAAGATGACCGGATCCTCCGGCGCGGTGCCGCCCATCTCCGTGGCGTGGGCGGCGTAGTTCTTGCCCATGCAGATCACCTTGCTGGCAAGGATGGGGGCCAGCAGCCGCACGTCGGCCAGCGGCCAGCTCCGCCCGGTGAACGTCGGGTTGCCGAACGGATGCTCGGCGATCTCCTTGCAGATTTCCTCGCTCGGGTCGCCTTCGATGCTGACGAAGGCGACCCCATCGGGGCTGGCGATTCGGCCGAGACGCATTGCCTCAGCGTAGTGCCCGGCCCGACGGGGTTTCCCGGCACCGCGTCCGGGTCGCGAGAGCATCTCATCATCTGAGACTCAGAGTCAGCATCATGAGATGCATGTGCGACGATGGCGCCGTGGCCGTCTCGTCCATGAGCAGCGTCAGGCGCTGGTTGATGCTGGCGATCGCATTGTCGGCGACGCTGTGCGCGAACGTGTTCATCAATGGTGTGGCATTCCTCATCCCCACGCTGAACAGCGAACGCGGTCTCGATCTCGCCCGGGCCGGCCTGATGTCGGCGATGCCGAGCCTCGGCATGGTGGTGACGCTGATCGCATGGGGGTATGTCGTCGACCGCGTCGGCGAACGCCTGGTGCTGACGCTGGGCTCCGCGCTCACCGCCGCGGCGGGCTTCGCGGCCGCGTCCGCCGAATCGCTGGTCGCCGTGGCGGCGTTCCTGTTCCTCGGCGGCATGGCGGCCGCGAGCAGCAACACCGCCAGCGGTCGCCTGGTCGTCGGATGGTTCGCCGCCGAGCAGCGCGGGCTCGTGATGGGCATCCGGCAGACCGCCCAGCCGCTGGGGGTGGGCCTCGGCGCCCTGGTCATCCCGCGCGTGGCCGAGAACCACGGAGTCTCGGAGGCCCTGCTGTTCCCCGCAATCGTGTGCACCGCCTCGGCACTGATGTGTCTGGCGGTGATCGATCCGCCCCGGACGCCGCGCGCACAGGCATCGGAGGCCGATCTCGCCAACCCGTACCGCGACTCGAGACTGTTGTTCCGCATCCACCTCGCGTCGGGCCTGCTCGTCGTCCCTCAGGTCCTGGTGTGGACGTTCACCCTGGTGTGGTTGATCAGCGAACGCGGATGGTCCCCCGGATCCGCGGGCCTGTTGGTGACATTCGCGCAGGTTCTCGGCGCGGGCGGACGCATCGCCGCCGGACGGTGGTCGGACTCCGTGCTGAAACGGTCCGGCGGTGACGTGTTCGGTGCGCGAACGCGCCCCATCCGGATCATCGCGGCCACCGCGGCGATGTGCATGGCGTCGCTCGCCCTGCTCGACTGGCTCGATTCGCCGCTGAGCATCGCGATGATGATGGCGGCATCGGTGGTCACCGTGTCGGACAACGGATTGGCCTTCACCGCCATCGCCGAGATCGCCGGGCCGTTCTGGAGCGGGCGCGCGCTGGGCACCCAGAACACCAGCCAGCTGTTCACCGCAGGCATCGTTCCGCCGTTGTTCGGCGGCCTGATCGGCATCGCGGGCTTTCCCGTCGCCTTCGCGGTGTGCGCGCTGTTCCCGCTCATGGCCATCCCCGCGGTGCCGGTGGCCTCCCCGGCTACACCGGTGGGCGACTGAGCCTGCGGGGCAACGCCACCAGCGCGGCACCAGGAAGCACAGCGCCCCGAGGAACGTGCCCAGATTGGCCAGCCGCTCATCGGCGGTGATGCCGGTGACCCTGACGAACGCCGCGACCGCCGACACCCCGAACGCCACACAGCCCACCAGGTTGATCGCAGCCGTCAGCCACTCACGGGAGCGGGGTTCGAACAGCCCCACCGTCGCGCCGACGGCGATCATGGCCAGGACGCCCCTGAGAAGTAAGGCAAGCGATCCCGTCGCGTCGGGGGCCCAGACATATCGCCGCTCTGCGGTCACGGCGTGTGCCCAGACCGCGGCTCCGGTGCTGAGGTTGAATAACAACGTACCCGCGAATTGCACTGCGGCCGAGGATCGTTCAGCGGGAGAAGGCCGGTCTGCCCGCTCCGTCAGCAGGAGCTGCATCAACGCCGCGGTGCTGAAGAACCACGACCCGACGAAGCACAGAGCATCGGCCGTGCCCGCACCTGCCCACGACGGGAAGCCGGGAACGGTGGCCACCGCGAAGAACGTCGAACCGACGGCGAACAGCCAGCACTGCCGCCGCAGCGACACGAAACCGCCGGCGATGCCTACAGCTTCCCCAGGATCCGCTCGCCCACCGCGGACGTCGACAGCACCGCGTCACCTCGGGTGGCGAGGTGCTCCTCGACGGCCTTGTCGACCCGCGCCGCGGCGTCGAGTTCGGCCATGTGGGCCAGAAGCAGCGACACCGACATGATCGCCGCGGTCGGGTCCGCGATGCCCTGGCCCGCGATGTCCGGCGCGCTGCCGTGCACGGGCTCGAACATCGACGGATTCGTCAGCGTGGCGTCGATGTTGCCGCTGGCCGCCAGGCCGATGCCGCCGCACACCGCGGCGGCCAGATCGGTGATGATGTCGCCGAACAGGTTGTCGGTGACGATCACATCGAAGCGGCCGGGGTCGGTGACCATGTGGATCGTGGCGGCATCGACATGCAGATAAGCCACCTCGACGTCGGGGTACTCCGCCGCGACCGCCTGCACCGTGCGCCACCACAGCGAGCCGGCGTAGGTCAGCACGTTGTTCTTGTGCACCAGTGTCAGGTGCTTCCGGCGCGCCTGTGCCCGGCCGAACGCATCCTGCACGACCCGGCGCACGCCGTAGGCGGTGTTGACGCTGACCTCGGTGGCGATCTCGTGGGGGGTGCCGACACGGATCGCGCCCCCGTTGCCGGTGTAGGGCCCCTCGGTGCCCTCGCGGACGACGACGAAGTCGATCTCCGGGTTGCCGGCCAGTGGGCTCTGCACCCCGGGATAGAGCCGGCTCGGCCGCAGGTTGATGTGGTGGTCCAGCTCGAACCGGGTGCGCAGCAAGAGACCGCGTTCGAGGAGCCCGCTGGGTACCGACGGATCCCCGATCGCGCCCAGCAGGATCGCGTCGTGCGCCTTCAGTTCGGCCAGCACCGAGTCGGGCAGCACCTCACCGGTCGCGTGGTACTGGCGGGCACCGAGGTCGTACTCGGTCTTCTCCACGCCGGGCAGCACCGCGTCGAGCACCTTGAGCGCCTCGTGGATGACCTCGGGGCCGATACCGTCGCCGGCGATCACAGCCAGTCTCATCGAGGGGGTCATGACAGATCGACCACTTCCAGCGTCGCGGCTTTGACGTCGCGCCCGATGGCCGCCAGCACGTCGGCGGGCACCTGACGGTCCAGCCGCAGCATGATCGTCGCGCCCTCCCCGTCGGTGTCCTGGCTGAGCTGTGCGGCAAGGATGTTGGCCCCTGCGCCGCCGAGCAGCGTGCCGATCTTGCCGAGTGCGCCGGGCTGATCGTCGTAGTTGATGATCAGGTTGACGCCCTCGGCGCGCAGTTCCAGGTTCCGGCCGTTGATCTGGACGATCTTCTCGACCAGTTGCGGTCCCGTCAGGGTGCCCGCCACGTTCACGGTGGATCCGTCCGCGCCCACCGCGCGCACGTCGACCATGCTGCGGTGGTTCGGGCTCTCCGAGGCGGTGGAGATCGACGCCTCCACGCCCCGCTCGGTTGCCAGCGCGGGGGCGTTGACGAACGTGACCTGTTCCTCGATCACCGCCGAGAACAGGCCGCGCAGGGCGGACAGACGAAGGATGTCGACCTCCCCCGGTCCGCCAGCGGCGAGCTCACCCTCCACCTGTACCGCCAGCGACACCGGCGGCTCGCTCGACAGCACCCCGACCAGCAGGCCCAGTTTGCGCACCAGGTCGAGCCAGGGCGCCACCTCTTCACCGACGACGCCGCCGCCGACGTTGACGGCGTCGGGTACGAACTCCCCCGCCAGCGCGAGCCTCACGCTGGCCGCGACGTCGGTGCCCGCCCGGTCCTGCGCCTCGGCGGTGGACGCGCCCAGGTGCGGCGTCACCACCACCTGCGGGAGGTCGAACAGCGGACTGTCGGTGCAGGGCTCGGTGGAGAACACGTCCAGCCCCGCGCCGCGGACGTGGCCGCTGCTGATGGCGTCGGCGAGCGCTTGCTCGTCGATCAGCCCGCCGCGGGCCGCGTTGACGATGATGACGCCGGGCTTGACCTTGGCCAGCGCCTCCTTGCCGATCAGCCCCGCGGTCTCCTTGGTCTTGGGAAGGTGCACCGAGATGAAGTCGGCGCGGGCGAGGAGTTCGTCGAGCGTCAACAGCTCGATGCCCAGCTGCGCGGCACGCGCGTGGGAGACGTACGGGTCGTAGGCGGTGATGTGCGCCCCGAACGCGGCCAGCCGCTGAGCCACCAGCTGGCCGATGCGGCCGAGGCCGACGACACCGACGGTCTTGCCGAAGATCTCCGTACCGGAGAACGACGACCGCTTCCAGGTGCGCTCACGCAGCGTGGCGTCGGCCGCGGGAATCTGGCGCGCGGCCGACAGCAGCAGCGCCAGCGCGTGCTCGGCGGCGCTGTGGATGTTCGACGTGGGCGCGTTGACGACCAGGACGCCGCGCGCCGTGGCAGCGTCCACGTCGACGTTGTCGAGGCCGACACCCGCACGGGCGACGATCTTGAGCTTCGGTGCCGCCGCGAGGACCTCGGCGTCGACGGTGGTCGCCGACCGCACCAGCAGCGCGTCGGCGTCAGCAACCGCAGCCAGCAGCTTTTCCCGGTCGGGTCCGTCGACCCAACGAACTTCGACCTGGTCGCCGAGTGCTTCCACGGTCGACTCGGCCAGCTTGTCGGCGATCAGTACCACAGGCAGACTCACGCGGACAGCCTAATGGGCTGTGAAGGTCGGGCAGCGGGCGGGAGAATGGCACGCGTGGACATCACCGTCGTCGGCAGCGGGCCCAACGGCCTGGCCGCCGCTGTCATCTGCGCGAGAGCAGGCCTTTCCGTTCAGGTCGTCGAAGCCCAGCCCACACCCGGCGGCGGCGCGCGCACGCTGGCAGACCCGGAGTTCGCGGGGGTTTCTCACGACATCTGCTCGGCGGTGCATCCGCTGGCGTTGGCGTCTCCGTTCTTCGCCGAGTTCGACCTGCCCGCGCGCGGGGTGACGCTGGCGGTTCCCGACGTGTCGTACGGCAACCCGCTGCCGGGCCGCGCGGCGGCGATCGGCTACCGCGATATCGGGCGCACCTGCGCCGAACTCGACGAGGGCGCCTCGTGGCGCCGGCTGCTGGGTCCGCTGTCGGCCGACTGCGACGGCGTCGTCGGTTTGCTTCTCGGCGACAAGCGTTCGATCCCGCCGAGCATCCCTGCGGCGCTGCGGGTCGCGCCGCGGCTACTGGCCCAGGGCACCCCGGCATGGGGCGCCCTCGCCGGCGAGGACGCCCGAGCGTTGTTCACCGGCGTTGCGGCACACACGATCTCGCGGATGCCCTCACTGGTCGCCTCGGGCGCGGGCCTGATGCTGGCGACGCTGGGGCATGCGGTGGGCTGGCCGATTCCCGTCGGTGGCTCGCAGGCCATCCCCGACGCCCTGCTCGCCGACCTGGCGGCTCACGGCGGGAAACTCATCCTCGGCGAGGAGGCCACCACGCCTCCCTCCGGGGTGGTGCTCTACGACACCGCACCCACCGCGCTGCTGCGTTTGTACGGCGACAAGCTGCCGTCGCGGTACGCGCGCACGCTCCGCCGCTACCGGTACGGGCCGGGGGTGGCGAAGGTCGACTTCGTCCTGTCCGGTGAGATCCCTTGGCAGGATTCACGTTTGGCGCAGGCCCCGACACTGCATCTCGGTGGCGACCGGACCATGATGGCGCGGGCCGAGCAGCAGATCGCCGCGGGCCGTCATCCGGAGTGGCCGATGGTGCTCGCCGCGCTGCCCCACCTTGCCGATCCCAGCCGCATCGACGAGCAGGGCCGGCGGCCGCTGTGGACCTACGCACACGTTCCGCACGGCTCGACGGTCGACATGGCCGACACGATCACCGGTATCTTCGAACGCTTCGCCCCCGGCTTCCGGGATCTGGTGGTGGGTGTGCGCAGCGTGCCCGCGGCCCATCTGGCCGACCACAACGCCAACCTCGTCGGCGGCGACATCGGGGTGGGCGGCAACAACATGGTCAGCGCGCTCACCGGCCCGGCACTGCGCTGGAATCCGTGGTCGACGCCGATTCCCAGGGCCTACCTGTGTTCCTCGGCCGCGCCGCCGGGCGGCGGCGTCCACGGCATGGCGGGGTTCTACGCGGCCCGCACCGTGCTGCGGCGCGAGTTCGGCATCAAGGACGTGCCCGCGCTGTCCCCGTAGCGATTCGGTGTAGTTGGTCACGCCCAACGCGACCAACTACACCGAAATCGCTTGTTACTAAGCCGTTTCGGTGATCGGGCGATCCACCCAGCTCATCAGGTCGCGCAGCTTCTTGCCGGTGACCTCGATCGGGTGCTCGGCGTTCTCCTTGCGCAGCTGCTCGAGCTCCTTGTTGCCGCCCTCGACATTGGCGACCAGGCGCTTGACGAAGGTGCCGTCCTGGATGTCGCCGAGGATCTGCTTCATCCGCTTCTTGGTGTCGGCGTCGATGACCCGCGGCCCGGACAGGTAGCCACCGAACTCGGCGGTGTCGGACACCGAGTAGTTCATCCGCGCGATACCGCCCTCGTACATCAGGTCGACGATGAGCTTGAGCTCGTGCAGCACCTCGAAGTAGGCGAGCTCGGGCGCGTAACCGGCCTCGACCATGACCTCGAAGCCGGTCTTGACGAGTTCCTCGGTGCCACCGCACAACACGGCCTGCTCACCGAACAGGTCGGTCTCGGTCTCGTCCTTGAACGTGGTCTTGATGACGCCGGCGCGGGTGCCGCCGATGCCCTTGGCGTAGGACAGCGCCAGCGCCTGACCTTCGCCCTTCGGATCCTGGTCGACGGCGATCAGGCACGGCACGCCCTTGCCGTCGACGAACTGCCTGCGCACCAGGTGCCCTGGACCCTTCGGGGCGACCATGCCGATCGTGACGTTGGCCGGGGGCTTGATCAGGTCGAAGTGGATGTTGAGGCCGTGACCGAAGAACAGCGCGTCGCCGTCGTTGAGGTTGGGCTCGATGTCGTTCTTGAAGATGTCGGCCTGCGCGGTGTCGGGCGCGAGCAGCATGATCACGTCGGCCCACTTGGCGACCTCCGCGGGCGTGTCGACCTCCAGACCCTGCTCGGTGACCTTCTCGCGCGACTTCGAGCCCTCTTTGAGACCGACCTTCACCGCAACGCCCGAGTCGCGAAGGCTCAGCGAATGCGCATGGCCCTGGCTGCCGTAGCCGATGACGCCGACCTTGCGGCCCTGGATGATCGACAGGTCCGCGTCGTCGTCATAGAACATCTCAACTGCCATCTTTTTCTATCTTCCTTTGTTCTTTGCTATTCGGGGAACTACTTGGACGTGCTGATGCCGCGCGGCCCTCGGGACAGCGAGACCACACCGGACTGGACGATCTCCCGGATCCCGTAGGGCTCCAGAACCCGAAGCAGCGCTTCGAGCTTCTCGGGGGTGCCGGTGGCCTCGACGGTCAGCGACTCGTTGGAGACGTCGACGACCTTGGCGCGGAACAGGTTCACCGCCTCGATGACCTGGCTACGGGTGGCGGCGTCGGTGCGGACCTTGATCAGCGCGAGTTCGCGGGCGACGGAATTGCTGTCGTCCTGCTCGACGATCTTGATCACGTTGATCAGCTTGTTGAGCTGCTTGGTGATCTGCTCCAGCGGAGAGTCCTCGACATCGACCACGATGGTCATCCGGGACAGGTCTTTGTGTTCGGTCGCGCCGACGGCCAGCGACTGGATGTTGTAGCCGCGCCGGGAGAACAGTGAGGCGACGCGGGCCAGGACGCCGGGCTTGTCCTCGACGAGCACCGAAAGCGTGTGCGTGCGCGGGGTTCCCTGGCTGCTCATGCGTGTCCCTCTTCCGGATCGTCGAACAACGGCCGGATGCCGCGCGCGGCCTGGATCTCGTCGTTGCTGGTCCCTGCGGCGACCATCGGCCAGACCTGGGCGTCGGCGCCGACGATGAAGTCGATCACCACCGGGCGGTCGTTGATCGCCCTGGCCTGAGCGATGACCTCGGCCACGTCTTCGGCACGCTCACAACGCAATCCGACGCAACCCAGCGCCTCGGCCAGCTTGACGAAGTCCGGGATGCGACGCGAGTGCGTCGCCAGATCCGTCTGGCTGTACCGCTCCTCGTAGAACAGCGTCTGCCACTGGCGCACCATGCCGAGGTTTCCGTTGTTGATCAGCGCGACCTTGATGGGGACGCCCTCGATCGCACAGGTGGCCAGTTCCTGGTTGGTCATCTGGAAGCATCCGTCGCCGTCGATGGCCCACACCTCGGCTTCGGGACGTCCCATCTTGGCGCCCATGGCCGCGGGAATCGCGAAGCCCATGGTGCCGAGCCCGCCCGAGTTGATCCACGTCTTCGGGTTCTCGTAGGAGATGAACTGGGCCGCCCACATCTGGTGCTGACCCACGCCCGCGACGTAGACGGCGTCGGAGCCTGCGATCTTGCCGAGGCTCTCGATCACGTACTCCGGCGACAGGCTGCCGTCACTCTGCGGCCCGTAGCTCAACGGGAACGTCGACTGGATGCCGCGCAGGTACTCCCACCAGTTGTCGAGTGTGACCGCGGCGGTGCCGTTCTCCCGGCGCAGCGCCTCGATCAGGTCCGTGATGACCGCCTTGACGTCGCCGACGATCGGCACGTCGGCATGCCGGTTCTTTCCGATCTCGGCGGGGTCGATGTCGGCGTGGATCACCTTGGCCTCGGGGGCGAAGGAGTCCAGCTTGCCGGTCACCCGGTCGTCGAAGCGGGTGCCGAGAGCGATCAGCAGGTCGCTGCGCTGCAGCGCGGCCACCGCGGACACCGTCCCGTGCATCCCGGGCATGCCCAGGTTCTGCGGGTGACTGTCGGGGAACGCCCCGCGAGCCATCAGCGTGGTGACGACGGGGATCCCGGTCAGCTCCGCCAGATCGAGCAGCTGGTCGCTGGCCTCGCCGCGGACGACGCCGCCGCCGACGTAGAGGACCGGCTTGCGCGCCGCGGCGATGAGCTTGGCGGCCTCGCGGATCTGCCGGTTGTGCGGCTTGGTGTTGGGCTTGTAGCCGGGCAGGTCGATCTGCGGCGGCCAGGCGAACGTGCACTGGCCCTGCAGCACGTCTTTCGGGATGTCGACGAGCACCGGTCCCGGTCGGCCGCTGGCCGCGATGTGGAACGCCTCTGCCATCACCCGCGCGATGTCGTCACCGTTGCGGACCAGGAAGTTGTGTTTGGTGACCGGCATCGTGATGCCGGAGATGTCGGCCTCCTGGAACGCGTCGGTGCCGATCAGTGCGCGCCCGACCTGCCCGGTGATCGCCACCATCGGGATCGAGTCCATGTACGCGTCGGCCAGCGGCGTCACCAGGTTGGTGGCCCCTGGGCCCGATGTCGCCATGCACACCCCCACCCGGCCGGTGGCATGTGCGTAGCCGCTGGCGGCGTGGCCGCCCCCCTGCTCGTGGCGGACCAGGACGTGGCGCAGCTTCTGGGAGTCGAACAGCGGGTCGTAGACCGGCAGGACGGCACCGCCGGGGATTCCGAAGATGACGTCGACATCCAGCTCCTCGAGCGACCGGATCACGGCCTGGGCTCCGGTGAGCTGTTGGGGGGCAACCCGTTTCGGTTGGGCGGGAGCCGTGTTCGGGGTCGGCTTCGCGGGAGCCGATGCAGTGTGACCCCCGGTCGCCGGGGTCGCCGGCTGCTGGGGTGGTCGCGTAGTGGGAGCGCTCACTGTGTTCCTTCGGTCTTCAGGGTCTCAATCGGTGTCGGGGCAAGAAAAAACCCCCGTCAGCCCGGCCGGCTGTCGAGGGTTGCGCGTCGATGCTTGGTTGCTATGCCCGGGTCGGGGCTAGCGCGGCATCAACGCGCAACCCAATTACTACGACCGACGTCGGCGCCGAAGCGCCTCCGACGAGGAACCCCGGGGTCTGCATAGCAGTCGACGGTAGCCGCCGAACTGGTCAAAGGTCAAATCTCCCACGATGGAATGATGGGCACCATGGGTTCCCCTTCAGCCCCGGCGTCGACCCCGGTCGTCATCCGGATCTCACCGATGGCGCACCTGGCCGTCGCCCTGCTGGCGTTCGCGATGCTCTCGGTGGTGCTCGCCGGGCCCGGCTGGTGGGCGTTGCTCCTCGTCATCCCGGCGATGCTGTCGCTGGTCATCGTTCGCTACCGGACGACCGCGGACCGCGAAACGGTGACCGCGCGCACCCTGCTGCGCAGCGAGAAGCTCCGCTGGGACGACATCGACGGCCTGCGCTTCGGCCGGCGGGCATGGGCGGTGGCGCGGCGCCGTGACGGAACCGAGATGTCACTTCCGGCAGTGACCTTCGCGACCCTGCCGCTGCTGGCCGCCGCGAGCGGCGGACGGGTACCCAACCCGTACGACTAGACGGGTGTGGTCACGCCAGCGGGTTGGCGCCGTTGAGGAAGACCCAGATCGCCACGCCCGCGCCCACACCGAGGATCAGCGCGGCGAACGAGCCGACGAACGGACGACGGGACCAGCCGCGGTCGGCGTCCAGACCGTAACGGCCGGGCCCGATCAGGATGATCGCCGCGACCGCACACACCAGGATGAGTTGGTACTGGTGGCCGTCGGTGAGGAAGCCGGACAACCTGGCCTCGTCGCGGGCGGTGGCCACCTCGACCAGGAGAGCGGTGACCAGGTACGCCAGCGCCCCCGCCGCCGCGATCGGCGTGAACAGGCCCAGTACCAGCAGCACCCCGGCGGCGATCTGCCCGCCCGCGGCGACGTAGGTCAGGATGTCGGCGTGCTGGAAGCCCCACTCGTTCAGTGAGTCCCGGAAGCCTCCGAGACCGGGACCGCCCCACCAGCCGAACACCTTCTGCAGGCCGTGGCCGATGAGCAGGACCCCGACCGCCACCCGGAGCAGCAGCAGCCCAAGATCCTGCGTACCCCGGCGCTCCCCGTCGAGCCGGCGGTCGGCATCGTGGACCCCGACCTCGGCGGGAGCGGCCGACGCCCCGTAGGCGCCGGGTGCCAGGCCGGCGCTCGGCTGCACGTACGGCAGCGGATCGGGGTCGCTCATCAGTCCGAACGGGTGTTCGCTCGCCGGCTTGGATGCGTCGTAGCGCGGGATCGCGGTGGTTTCGAAGTCACCGCCGTAGTGTGCAGCAGGCAGGTCGTCCTCGGGATCCACCAGGCTCGCCGACGCGGGCCGACCGCCCGAATCGTCGGGCCGCTGCCACGGGCCTGGGTCTTGGGGACTGGTCACGAGTGCCAGGGTAAGTGCTAGTCACGCCCGAATCGGGAATTGCCACGGCGCGTTGAGCCTGTTTGTGCTGGGCCGCGCCGGTGCGGACCGGGGAGCGCGTGGCGCGCACCGCCCGACAATCCGTAACCTGGCCTGCATGAGTCAGCGCCGGCCGTTGGGGGCAGTCGTCGTCGTGCTGTGCACGGCATTGCTCGCCGGTACCGGCTGCGCCCGGTTCGATTCGGCGCATTCCCAGCCGTTCACCACCGAGCCCAAGCTCGCACCGGGGCCGACGTCGACCCCGCCGCCGCCTCCGCCGCTGCCCGCGAAGCCGTTCCCCAAGGAATGCCCGGCACCCGGGGTCATGCAGGGCTGCCTGGAGAGCACCAGCGGCTTGATCATGTTGCCCGACAGCCAGTCCGCCCTGGTCGCCGAGCGCACCACGGGAGCGGTCAAGCAGGTGTCCGTCCGCGCCGAGCCGACGGTCAAGACCGTCATCCCCGTCGATCCCAGCGGCGACGGCGGCCTGATGGACATCATCCTGTCGCCGACGTACTCCCAGGACCGGCTGATGTACGCCTACATCAGCACCCCGGCCGACAACCGGGTCGTCCGCATCGCCGACGGCGATGTCCCCAAGCCGATCCTGACCGGCATCCCCAAGGGCGCGACCGGCAACACCGGTTCGCTGATCTTCACCAGCCCGACGACGCTGGTGGTGCAGACCGGTGATGCGGGCGACCCCGGCCTGGCCTCGGATCCCGGGTCGACAGCAGGCAAGCTGCTGCGCATCGAGCAGCCGACGACCGTCGACCAGGCCCCCACGACGACCGCGATGTCCGGGCTCGGCCCGGGCGGCGGGATGTGCATCGACCCTTTCGACGGCGCCCTCTACGTCACCGATCGCACCCCCACGGCCGACCGCCTGCAGCGCATGAGCAAGGACTCGAAGGTGTCGACGGTGTGGACCTGGCCCGATCGTCCCGGCGTGGCGGGCTGCGCCGCACTGGACGGCACCGTGCTGGTCAACCTCGTGGACACCAAGCAGACGGTCGCGGTGCGGATGGCGCCGGACACCGGTGCCGTGACCGGCGAGCCCGAGGTGGTCCGCCAGGACCAGCACGGTCACGCGTGGGCGCTGCAGGTGTCACCGGACGGCAACGTCTGGGGCGCCACCGTCAACAAGACCGCCGGCGACGCGATGAACCTCGACGACGTGGTGTTCCCGCTCTTCCCGCAGGGTGGCGGCTTCCCGCGCACCAACGCCGACAACACCTGACCTAGCTCGGACCCGATCCCCGTAGGCGCAGTATCAGCCGCGTCCCGCCCATCGGGCTGACCTCCAGCGCCGCGGTGCCGCCGTGGATCTCGGCCTGTTGCGCCACCAGCGCCAGCCCCAGCCCGGACCCCGACCTCGACGCGGTGGTGCCGCGGTGGAACCGCTCGAAAACCTCGGCCCGCTCCTCCTCCGGCACCCCGGAGCCGTTGTCGTCCACGGCGATCTCGACGCCCGCCGACGAACTGACCACGCTCAGCCGAACCTGGGTCGCGCCACCGTGTTTGACGGCGTTGGCGATGGCGTTGTCGATGACCAGCCGCAGTCCCGCGGGCATCCCCAGCATCAGCACGGTCGTCGACGACGCCAGCGACACCTCCAGGCCCGGGTAGTTGTGCATCGCGTCGTGCGCCGCACGGTCGAGCAGTTCGGCGACGTCGACGGGGACGAAGTCGTCGACGGTGGTCAGCTCCCCCTGTGCGAGCCGCTCCAACGCGGTCAGCGTCGCCTCGATCCTGGACTGGGTGCGCATCACGTCTCCGATGACCTCCTTGCGCTGCTCGACGCCGAGGTCGAGCGTCAACAGCACCTCGAGGTTGGTGCGCATCGCGGTCAGCGGGGTGCGCAGTTCGTGCGAGGCGACCGCGGCGAAGTCACGCGCCGACTCCAGCGCCGCCCGGGTGCGCTGCTGCTCGTCCCCGATGCGGGCGAGCATCCCCTCCACCGCTTCGGAGATCTCGACCGCCTCCCACACCCCGCGCACCTGCACTTCGTCGGGGTTGGACTGTGCGTTGATGGCGCGGGCCTGCTGGGCGAGCAGCCGAAACGGGTTGACCATGATCAGCGCGATCACCCAGCCGACGAGCAGGGTGCCGACGATCACCCCGGCGCAGATCCAGAACACCCGCCAGTGCAGCGAATCGATGCGGGCCTGGGTCTCGGCGAGCGGCGCCCCGAGCGCGATCGACGCGCTTCCGGTGGTGATGGTGCGGACGCGGTACTCGACGCCCTCGATGGTGGTGTCGGCGTATCCGCTGGCGAGCTCCGGCAGCACGATGTCGGCGGGGATCGAGACGGTGGTGTCACCGAACCGCGCGGTGCGCACCAGGCCGCCCTCGGTGGGCTCGGGGCCGACACCCTCCTGCGCGCTGCGCAGCAGGGTGTTGACGTCGCCGAGGCTCGACAGCGAGTCCAGCCGCCGGTCGAGCTGGTCGTACTGGTCGTTGGTGACGCCGACCCACACCCAGACGCCGAGCGTCAGCACCAAGATGATCACACCGAGCTGGGCGAGAATGACGATCGAGCGCAGCGACAACAGCCGCAGTGGGTGCTGCAGGACGCGGAACACCAGGTCCTGGGGTCGCTTCATCGGCTAGCTACAGGCAGCCATGACGAGCTCACGTACCCGCGCGGCGTCGGCCTGCCCCTTGGTCGCCTTCATGACGGCGCCGACGATCGCGCCTGCGGCCTGGACCTTGCCGCCGCGGATCTTCTCCGCGACGTCGGGGTTGGCTGCCAGTGCCTCGTCGACGGCGGCCTGGATCAGTGAGTCGTCACGCACGACAGCCAACCCGCGGTCTTTCATCACCTGCTCGGGTTCGCCCTCGCCTGCGAGCACACCCTCGACGACCTGACGGGCCAGCTTGTTGGACAGCTTGCCCCCGTCGACGAGCTTGACCACCGCGGCGACCTGGGCCGGCGTGATGGGCAAATCGGGCAAGGCCACCCCAATTTCGTTGGCCTTCTGCACGAGGAAGTTCCCCCACCACGCCTTGGCCTGGTCGCTCGACGCGCCGTGTTCGACGGTCGCGGCGATCAGGTCGATGGCGCCGATGTTGACCAGATCGCGCATCACCTCGTCGGAGATACCCCATTCCTGCTGGATTCGGTTGCGCGTCAACCACGGAAGTTCGGGGATCGTCTGGCGCAGCTGCTCGACATACTCCGCGCTGGGGGCCACCGGCTCCAGGTCGGGTTCCGGGAAGTACCGGTAGTCCTGTGCGGTCTCCTTGCTGCGACCCGGTGAGGTGTACCCGTCCTCGTGGAAATGGCGGGTCTCCTGCACGATGGTGCCGCCGGACTTCAGAACTGCCGCCTGCCTGCGCATCTCGTAGCGCACCGCCACTTCCACGCTCTTGAGGGAGTTGACGTTCTTGGTCTCGGTGCGGGTGCCGAACTCGGCCTGACCGATCGGCTTGAGGGAGACGTTCGAGTCGCAGCGCATCGAGCCCTGGTCCATGCGGACGTCGGACACACCCAAGGCGCGCAACATATCTCGCAGTGCCGTCACGTACGCTCGCGCGATCTCGGGGGCCCGCTCGGCTGCGCCCTCGATGGGACGGGTGACGATCTCGATCAGCGGAACGCCCGAACGGTTGTAGTCGATCAGCGACGTGGTCGCCCCCGCGATCCGACCGGTATCGCTTCCCAGGTGCGTCAGCTTGCCGGTGTCCTCTTCCATGTGCGCGCGCTCGATCTCGACGCGCCAGGTGGTGCCGTCGTCGAGGGGGACCTCGAGGTAGCCGTTGATCGCGATCGGTTCGTCGTACTGCGAGATCTGGTAGTTCTTCGGCATGTCCGGATAGAAGTAGTTCTTCCTGGCGAACCGGCACCACGGCACGATCTCGCAGTTCAGCGCCAGGCCGATGCGGACGGCGGACTCGACGGCGACCTGGTTGAGCACCGGCAGCGAGCCGGGCAGCCCCAGGCACACCGGGCACACCTGGGTGTTGGGTTCGTTGCCGAAACTGTTCGCGCACCCGCAGAACATCTTGGTGTTAGTCGACAGCTCGACGTGGACCTCCAGGCCGAGCACCGGCTCGTAGGAGGCGATGACCTCGTCGTAATCCAGCAGCGGTGCGGTGGCCGAGGTCACTGAAGACATGCTCTCGATCTTAGTGAGTGCCCTCAGCCGAAGAACTCGGCGGCGTCGTCGTAGCGGCTCTGCGGGACCAGCTTGAGATTGCGGGTGGCATCGGCCAGCGTCACCCGGCCGATGTCCTGGCCGCGCAGCGACACCATCATCCCGTACTCACCCGCGTGCGCGGCGTCCGCGGCGTTCACGCCGAACCGGGTGGCCAGCACCCGGTCGTACGGCGTGGGGGTGCCGCCGCGCTGCACGTGACCCAGCACGGTCACCCGCACTTCCTTGCTGATCCGCTTCTCGACCTCGACGGCGAGCTGCTGGGCGACGCCGGTGAAACGTTCGTGGCCGAACTCGTCGGTGCCGCCCTGCCTCAGCTGCATCGAGCCCTCGGCCGGCTTGGCGCCCTCGGCCACCACGCAGATGAAGTGCGAATCCCCGCGCACGAAGCGCTGCTTGACCAGACGGCACACCTCTTCGACGTCGAAGGGCTGCTCGGGGATCAACGTCATATGGGCACCTGAGGCCAGGCCCGCGTTCAGTGCGATCCAGCCGGCGTGGCGACCCATGACCTCCACGAGCATCACCCGTTGGTGCGACTCGGCGGTGCTGTGCAACCGGTCGATGGCGTCGGTGGCGACGTGCAACGCGGTGTCGTGACCGAAAGTCACATCGGTGCAGTCGATGTCGTTGTCGATCGTCTTGGGCACGCCGACGACGGGAACGTTCTCCTCGGACAGCCAGTTCGCCGCCGTCAGGGTGCCCTCGCCGCCGATCGGGATCAACACGTCGATCCCGTTGTCCTCCAGTGTCTGTTTGATCTGATCCAGACCGGCGCGCAGCTTGTCGGGGTTGACCCGCGCGGTGCCGAGCATGGTGCCGCCCTTGGCCAGCAGCCGGTCGTTGCGGTCGTCGTTTCTGAGCTGGATGCGACGATCCTCCAGCAGGCCGCGCCAGCCGTCCTGGAAGCCCACCACCGACGAGCCGTATCGCACGTCGCACGTGCGGACCACGGCCCTGATCACAGCGTTCAGTCCGGGACAGTCGCCACCGCCGGTCAGTACTCCGATACGCATGTGTCAGGCCCTCCTGCTCCTCGCGTCCGCAACCATCCTCCCCTGTTACAGCGCCGTCGGCAGAGGACCGCGTGCGGCCTCGTAGGCCGCACCCACCCGGTAGAGCCGGTCATCGGCCAGCGCCGGTGCCATGATCTGCAGTCCGACGGGCAGGTTGTCGTCCGCCGACAGTCCTGACGGTACTGACATCCCGCAGTGTCCGGCCAGGTTCAGCGGCAATGTGCACAGGTCGAACAGGTACATCGACAGCGGGTCGTCGACCTTCTCGCCCAGCCGGAACGCCGTCGTGGGCGTCGTGGGTGACACCAGGACGTCGACGCTGCGGTACGCCTCGTCGAGGTCCCGCGCGATCAGGGTGCGCACCTTCTGGGCCTGGTTGTAATAGGCGTCGTAATAGCCGGCGGACAACGCGTACGCACCGATCATGATCCGGCGCTTGACCTCGGGGCCGAAACCGGCGGCGCGGGTCAGCGCCATCACCTCTTCGGCACTGTGGGTGCCGTCGTCGCCGGCCCGAAGGCCGTACCGCATCCCGTCGAACTTCGCCAGGTTCGACGACACCTCCGACGGCAGGATCAGGTAGTACGACGCCAGCGAGTAGTCGATGTGCGGACAGTCCACCTCGGTGACCTGCGCGCCGAGCGCGGTGAGCTGTTCGACCGCGGCGTTGAAGGAGTCAAGCACCCCCGGCTGATAGCCCTCGCCGCGGTGCAGTTGGCTGATCACACCGACCTTGACACCGCTCAGGTCGCCGCTGGCACCGGCCTTGGCGGCGCCGACGATGTCGGGAACGGCGGCGTCGACCGACGTCGAGTCACATGGGTCGTGCCCGGCGACGACGGCGTGCAGCAGCGCGGTGTCCAGCACCGTGCGTGCGCACGGTCCACCCTGATCCAGCGATGAGGCGCAGGCGATCAGCCCGTACCGGGACACCGTGCCGTACGTGGGCTTCACACCGACCGTCGCGGTCAGTGCCGCAGGCTGACGGATCGACCCGCCGGTGTCCGATCCGATGGCCAGCGGAGCCTGGAACGCGGCCAGCGCCGCAGCGCTCCCGCCGCCCGATCCTCCGGGCACCCGGTCGACGTCCCACGGGTTGCGGGTCGGACCGAACGCCGAGTTCTCGGTGGACGATCCCATCGCGAACTCGTCCATGTTCGTCTTGCCGAGGATCGGGATGCCCGCGGCGCGCAACCGGGCGGTGACGGTGGCGTCGTAGGGCGACATCCAGCCCTCGAGGATCTTCGAACCGCACGTCGTGGGCATGTCGGTGGTGGTGAACACGTCCTTGAGCGCCAGCGGGACACCGGCCAGCGGCGACGGCAGCGGTTCCCCGGCGGCGACGGCGGCGTCGACGGCAGCCGCGGTGTCCAGCGCCCGATCGGCCGCGACATGGAGAAAGGCGTGGTATTCGCCGTCGGTGGCGGCGATCTGGTCCAGACACGCCTGCGTCACCTCGGTCGAGGACACCTCCTTGGCCGCGATCTTCGCGCTCAACGTCGCGGCGTCGAGCCTGGTCAGCTGGGTCACTCCGCTTCTCCCAGAATCCTCGGGACCGCGAACCGGTCCTCGGCCGACTTCGGCGCGGCGGCCAGGGCCTGCTCCTGGGTCAGGGACGGCCGGACCACGTCGGGCCGGAACACGTTGACGTCCTTCAAGGGGTTGCCGGTGGCCTCGACCCCGGTGACGTCGACCGCCTGGATCTGACTGACATGGCCGAGGATGGCGTCGAGTTGGCCGGCGAAGCTGTCGAGTTCACCGTCGGTCAGGGCGAGCCGGGCGAGGCGTGCCAAGTGAGCAACCTCGTCTCGAGAGATTTGTGACACGGCCACGAAGCCTAGTTCACCCGCCCGGCGGCGGGCCGCCCCATTGTGCCCGGGGGACGACCGCGCCCGAGTCGCCTGGCCACCGCACTCCGTGAAACAGTGTTGGCCGTGCCTTCGTATCTGCTGCGGGTCCAGCTAGAGGACAGGCCGGGCAGCCTCGGCTCTCTGGCCGTGGCCCTCGGCTCCGTGGGCGCTGACATCCTGTCCCTCGACGTGGTCGAGCGGCTTGCGGGCTATGCGATCGACGATCTGGTGGTCGAAATTCCCCCCGGGGTGATGCCCGACATGCTCATCACCGCCGCCGAAAAGCTCAACGGCGTCTACGTCGACAGCATCCGGCCGCACACCGGCCTGCTGGAAGCGCACCGGGAACTGGAGCTGATCGACCATGTCGCCGCCGCCGACGGGAAGCTCAAGAGGCTCCAGGTCCTCGTCGACGAAGCTCCCAAGGTGTTGCGCGTCGGATGGTGCACGGTGACCCAGCTGACCGAGTCCGGGCCGCAGCGGGTGGTGGGCAGCCCGGGAGCCCCCGAGACCCAGGCGGCCGACACGCCGTGGCTGCCGATCGATCACGCCGAAGCCCTCGACGCCGGCGCCGACTGGGTGCCGCAGGTGTGGCGGGACATGGACACCACGCTGGCCGTCGCACCGCTGGGCGACCCGAGAACCGCGGTCGTACTGGGCCGTCCGGGCGGGCCCGCGTTCAGGCCGAGCGAGGTCGCGCGCCTGGGCTACCTCGCCGGGATCATCGCGACCATCACCGGTTGAGCCCTACTCCCCCTCTGCCTCGGGGCCGTCGGCCAGCAGCCGGCGAAACCCGTCCTCGTCGAGGACGGGGACTCCGAGCTCAATCGCCTTGTCGTACTTGGATCCCGGTGCATCACCGGCGACCACGTACGCGGTCTTCTTCGACACCGAACTGGCCGCCTTGCCGCCGCGGGCGATGATGGCTTCCTTGGCATCGTCGCGGGAGAAGCCGGTCAGCGACCCGGTCACGACGATCGACAGGCCTTCCAGCGTGCGTTCGATGCTGGCGTCACGCTCGTCGGCCATCCGCACGCCCGCGTCGCGCCACTTGTCGACGATCGCGCGGTGCCAGTCGACGGTGAACCAGTCGATGACCGCCGCCGCGATCGTCGGACCCACCCCCTCGGTCGCGGCGAGCTGTTCCTCGGAGGCCGCCGTGATGGCCTCCAGGCTGCCGAACTCCGTGGCCAGCGCCCGCGCCGCGGTGGGCCCGACGTGCCGGATCGACAGGGCCACGAGGACCCGCCACAACGGTTGGTATTTGGCCTTGCCCAGGTTGGCGAGCAGCCGCTTGCCGTTGGCCGACACCTCGCCGGCCTTGGTGGTGAACAGCTCGGTGCGCAACAGGTCCTCGGCGGTGATGTTGAACAGGTCGCCTTCGTCGGTGATGACCCCGGCCTGCAGCAGGGCCGTCGCGGCTTCGTAACCGAGCCCCTCGATGTCGAATGCGCCGCGCCCGGCCACGTGAAACACCCTCTCCCGCAACTGCGCCGGGCACGTGCGGGAGTTGGGGCAGCGGATGTCGGCATCGCCCTCCTTGGCCGGGGCGAGTTCGGTTCCGCACTCCGGACAGTGGGTGGGCATCACGAACTCGCGCTCGGAACCGTCGCGCAGATCGACGACCGGACCGAGGACTTCGGGGATGACGTCACCTGCCTTACGGATCACCACGGTGTCGCCGATCAGCACACCCTTGCGCTTGACCTCCGACGCGTTGTGCAGCGTGGCCAGCCCGACGGTCGACCCCGCGACCTTCACCGGCTCCATGTACGCGAACGGCGTCACCCGTCCGGTCCGTCCCACGTTGACCCGGATGTCGAGCAGCTTCGTCGTGGCTTCCTCCGGCGGGTACTTGTACGCGACCGCCCAGCGGGGCGCGCGTGACGTCGCGCCGAGCCGCCGCTGCAACGACACCTCGTCGACTTTCACCACGACCCCGTCGATTTCGTGGTCGACCTCATGGCGGTGCTCACCCCAGTACGCGATGCGTTCGGTGACCGCGTCGAGCCCCTGGACCTGCGCGGTGTGATCGGACACCGGCAGGCCCCACGCCTTGAGCGCCCGATAGGCATCGTGCAGAGTCTTGAACGAGAGACCCGCAGGGCCTTCCATGTGACCGAGGCCGTGGCAGATCATCCGCAGCCTGCGCCGCGCGGTGACCGCGGGGTTCTTCTGGCGCAGCGACCCCGCGGCGCTGTTGCGCGGGTTGGCGAACGGCGGCTTGCCCTCGGCGACAAGGCCGGCGTTGAGCTCTTCGAAGTCGGCTACCCGGAAGAACACCTCGCCGCGCACTTCGAGTACCGACGGCAGCGAGAATTCTTCTGTGCCGGTGAGCTTTTCGGGGATATCCTCGATGGTGCGCGCGTTGAGCGTGACGTCTTCGCCGGTGCGCCCGTCGCCGCGGGTGGCGGCGCGGACCAGCTTCCCGTCGCGGTACACCAGCGCCAGCGCCACGCCGTCGATCTTCAGTTCACACAGGTAGCCGGCGTCGGGACCGACCTCGTCCTTGATTCTGGCAGTCCAGGCCGCGAGTTCGTCGGGCGTGAACACATTGTCCAGGCTCAGCATCCGCTCGAGGTGCTCTGCCGAGGTGAAATCGGTGGCGAACCCGGCACCGCCGACCAGCTGCGTGGGCGAGTCCGGCGTGCGCAACTCGGGGTGGGCGTCTTCGAGGGCCTGTAGCTCACGCAGCATCGTGTCGAACTCCGCGTCGGACACCACCGGGGCGTCGCGGACGTAATAGCGGAACTGGTGCCCCCGCACCTCCTCCACGAGCTCCTGCCAGCGGCGACGCAGGTCGGCGTCGGGGGCGTCGTCAGCCTGTTCGGCCAGCACCGCCTCGCGATCCGCCGGGGTCGCCTCGGGGCGAGCGGAGCGACGGGAGATGTCGGAGCGACTCACCCTGGTGAGGTTATCGGAGCCCACCGACGGGAGGATCGGGTGTGATCCGCTGGCTACGCTGGCGCCATGGGCCATCCGATCATGTTTCGGGACGACGACGAGGGACTGGCCGAGGTCCGCGAGATCGCGCTCGGATTTCCGGAGGCGTTCGAGAAGATCTCCTGGGGACGCCCGGTGTTCTGCGCGCCGAAGATGTTCGCCATCTACGGCGGAAGCGTCAAGGGCGACACGAAAGGCCAGTACGTGCAGTACCCGCATTCGGTGCTGGTGAGGGTCGACGACAGCGACCGCAGGGCACTCGAGCAGGACGGGCGGTTCTTCTATCCCGCGTACCTGGGGCCCTTCGGCTGGCTCGGGCTGGACCTCACCGCTGCGGAGGTGGATTGGGACGAGGTGGCCGAGTTGGTCGGCTCGTCGTTCCGGCTCGTCGCGCCGAAGAAATCGATCAAACAGCTCGACGAACGTCGTCCCGGCGGGCAACCAGACGTGATTCGATCTGAGACGCCATGAGTTTCTCGAGCCCCTTCCCCGAAGTCGACATCCCCACCGCCAGCGTCTACGACTACCTCTTCTCAGGGTTGTCCGACGCCGAGGCCGACCGCGTCGCCCTGATCGACGCGAAGTCCGGCAGACAGACCACCTACCGCGAGTTGGTCTCCCGAATCGACACGTTCGCCGGCGCGCTCGCGGACCGCGGCCTCGGCGTCGGTGACGTGGTCGGCCTGCTCGCCCCCAACAGTTCGGCGTTCGCCGTGGCCTTCCACGGCATCCTGCGGGCCGGGGCGACGGCGACGACGATCAACGCGCTGTTCACCGCGAAGGACATCGCCAAACAGCTCACCGACTCCGGCGCGAAGATGCTGGTCACCGTCACGCCCATGCTCGAGCAGGCCAAGGAGGCTGCGGCCGGTGCCGGCATCGCCGACGAGAACCTGGTGGTTCTCGACGGCGAAGGCCTCGACGCCGGGGGGCACCCCAACGCCGCCGACCTCCTCGCCGCGGGAACGCCTGCGCCACAAGTGGACTTCGCGCCGTCGGCGCACCTTGCGGTGCTTCCCTACAGTTCCGGGACCACGGGCAATCCCAAAGGGGTGATGCTGACACACCGCAACCTGGTGGCCAACGTCGCGCAGATCCGCCCGTTGCACGGAATGGTGGCCGATGACGCGGTGCTGGCCGTGCTGCCCTTCTTTCACATCTACGGAATGACAGTGCTTCTCAACGCCGCGCTACACGCCCGCGCGCGTCTGGTCATCATGCCGAGCTTCGACCTCGGCGAGTTCCTCGGCAACATCGCCGAACACAGGTGCACCATCGCATTCATCGCACCCCCGGTGGCGGTGGCGCTCGCCAAGCATCCGCTGGTGGACTCCCATGACCTGTCCTCGCTCAACGTGGTGATGTCGGGTGCCGCGCCGCTGGACGCCGACCTCGGCCATGCCGTCGCCGGACGACTCGGCTGCAAGGTCGTCCAGGGCTACGGGATGAGTGAGCTCAGCCCCGTCAGCCACATCACCCCGTTCGACGGCGGCATACTCGACATGCACGATGAGGCGCCCCTGAGCTCGGTCGGCTGGACGGTCTCCAACGCCATGTCCAAGCTCGTCGACCCGGAGACGGGAGACGAAATCGACCTTCCCGCAGAGGGTTTGAGCAAGACAGGCGAACTGTGGTTCAAGGGACCCAACGTGATGGCCGGCTATCTGAACAATGACGAGGCCACCAGATCCACCATCGACGACGACGGCTGGCTGCACACCGGCGACCTCGCCCAGGTCGATGCGGCAGGCCGCGTGTACATCGTCGACCGGCTCAAGGAGCTGATCAAGTACAAGGGCTACCAGGTGCCACCGGCGGAGTTGGAGGCGGTACTGCTGGCGCATCCGCAGATCGCCGATGCCGCGGTGGTCGGCGTGCAGGACACCGAGGGCGAGGAAGTGCCCAAGGCCTTCGTGGTGAAGCAGAAGGATGCCGAACTGACCGAGGCGGAAGTGATGGAGTTCGTCGCCGGCCAGGTGGCCCCCTACAAGAAGGTCCGGCAGGTCGAGTTCATCGACGCGGTCCCGAAGTCGGCGTCGGGCAAGATCCTGCGGAAGGATCTGCGCTCGGCGGGATAGATGTCGGTGGGGTGTTTTAGCCTGGTCTCATGTTCGAAACGTTGTTCGATGTCGATCCGGGGGCCGGTGAGGCTGACCTGCGGGATCAGGTCGAGCAGCTCGAACGGTTGAAGTCGGCTGCGGCGGCGGCGCAGGCGCGGGCGACGGCGTTGTGGGCGGCCAAACGCCGCGCCGCCGAACAGGCCGCCGGAATCCCGTTACGCAGGCGCGGTGTGGGGTTGTCCTCGGAGGTGGCGTTGGCCCGCCACGACGCCCCGACATGCGGGAACCGGCACCTGGGGTTCGCCCAAGCCCTGGTGTCCGAGATGCCGCACACCCTGGCCGCCCTGCAATCCGGGGTGCTCTCGGAATGGCGGGCCACCCTGATCGTCAAACAATCGGCCTGCCTGTCGGTCGAGGATCGCCGCCAACTCGACAAGGACCTGTGCGCTGAGGTCTCCAGGCTGGGCAGCTGGGCCAACAACCGGGTAGAAGCCGAGGCCAAGAAGATCGCCGCCCGCCTGGATGCCGCGGCGGTGCGCATCGGGCGAACCGACCGAGACGTCGACCGCGTTGTCGATGAGGTTGCCCAGCAACGTGATCACATCGGTGGCCAGTGCCGGGTCGAGCGCGGCGAGGTGGGAGTCGGGATCCAGGTCCAGCGCCACCCCGCTCTCGGCGGCCAGCGAGGTCTTCGTGATCAGCAGCGCCGCCACGGCCGGATCGGAGATCCGTTGCGTCACCGCGTCACTGATCTCCGCGCGCCGGCGCGTCAACGCCCCCACCAGAGCACGGACCGAATTGTACTCACCGAGCTGGACGAGGCCGGATATCGTGTGCAATTGATTGGCGAATTCATGCGTCTGAGCCCGCAGGGTGTCGGTGACACTCTTGTGGAGGACAGTTGCCCTTGCAGGGCGGCCAGTTCGGGTGCTGTCACGCATCGTGGTCACCGTGCCGATCCGCTGACCCTGGCTGGTGGTCGCCCGCCGGCTCAGCGCCAACACCCGAGTCCTGGTCGCGATCACGGTGTCTTCGGCGGACTCCCCGTCGTCCCCGTCTTCACCCGAGGTCAGGAACGACACCACCGCCGGGTCGAGACCCGCGGTGTCGACCCGGCGGCCCACTGCCGCCCCGGTGATGCCGCGCAGTTCCTGGGCGCTGTCGTTGAGCACCGTGATGTCACCGTCGTCGTTCACCGCGATCACGCCTTCACAAATGCTGTGCAGCAAGGCTTGCCGGTGATCGGCGAGGCTCGCGATCTCGGCCACTTCCAGCCCGCGGGTGTGCCGCTTGATCCGCCGTGACAACAGCCACGACGCGACCATGCCCAGCGCCGCACCCAGACCCAGATAGATCAGCAGGCGTTCACCGGCGCCGCTGAGCAGCGTCCATGCCGAGGGGTAGCGCTCGCTGACGGAGGCGACCGCCAATACCGTGCCGTCACCGGACAGGATCGGCACCTGGTCGACGAGGCTGTGGGTGCCGTCGATGTCGCCGGCGTCGCCGAACCAGGCTCTTCCCTCGTCGGCCCGGCTCGGTTCCAGGTCCATCCGGGCCCCGATCGGAGAGTAGGTAGCGCGGCGGACCCCGGGTTTTAACCCTGGGGGTGAGCGCGTCAACTTCGCACTCGACGTGCCCAACTGTTGCGTGCGGACCGGAGTGTCGGCGGGTTAGAT
>Ga0209347_1001276_pt1 | contig 43181 bp, 40 predicted proteins | sample AutmiccommuBRH23_FD_187382 | JGI IMG/M metagenome (GOLD analysis project Ga0209347, IMG submission 187382) | Deep subsurface microbial communities from Mt. Terri, Switzerland - Autotrophic microbial communities BRH/23 (SPAdes) (version 2) | ecosystem: Environmental > Aquatic > Deep subsurface >... | reverse complement strand
CTGTGGGCGTCCTGGTGGAAATACTGCCGTGCCGGACCATATACGACTGACAGCCCGGTGTCCCGTTGCTGAAAAATTACAAGCGGAGGTATTCATATGGATCAGTTTGTTCAGGAAAGAATCAACCGGCTCAGGGAGGCCAAGGCCGGGGCGCTGGCCGGGGGGGGCGAAGAGAAACTGGCCCAGCTGCGGGCCAAGGGAAAGCTCGGCGCCCGGGAAAGGGTCGACCGGCTCCTGGACCCCGGCAGCTTTGTGGAGTTCAACATGCTGGTGGGCCACCTCGACAAATCGCCCGGCGACGGGGTGGTGGCCGGCTACGGGACAGTAAACGGCCGGGTTGTCTGCGTCTATTCCCAGGATCCCACCGTCAAGGGGGGGTCCATCGGCGCCATCCACGGCTACAAAATGTACCGGACGGTGGAAATGGCGCTGGACATGCAGGTGCCCTTCGTCGGCCTGCACGACTCGCCCGGCGCCCGCACCCCGAAGCCGGAAGAAGGGGGAGGCGCCCTTGGTGCCGGCGCCATAGGGGAGAAAAACGGCGGTTCGATTTTTTTTCCCAACACCGAGGCCTCCGGGGTGATCCCGCAGATTTCCGCCATTTTGGGCAACTGCGCCGGCATCTCGGTCTATTCCCCGGCCCTCACCGACTTCATCTTCATGGTGGACGGGTCGAGCCACATGTACATCACCGGCCCCAGGATAGTCAAGTCCGTGCTGGGGGAGGAAATCACCGACGATGAACTGGGGGGCGCGGCGGTGCACTGCAGCGTTTCCGGGGTGGCTGACTTAAGGTTTCCCAGTGAGGTGGTGTGCCTGCAGAAAATCAGGGACTTGCTGGATTTTCTCCCCTCCAGCCACAGCCAGGCGCCGCCGCTGGCCAACTACGGAGACGACCCGGACCGTCTGGACGAAGGCCTGGCCGGGATCGTGCCCGCCGACACGTATGTGGGTTACGACATGCGCCAGGTGATCTGTTCCCTGGTGGACAAGGGGTATTTCTATGAAATAAAGCCGGAGTTCGCGCCCGAGATGATCGTCGGGTTCGGCCGCCTGGACTGCCGGACCGTCGGCATCGTGGCCAACCAGCCCATGTTCCGCGCCGGCGCCCTTACGGCGGACAGCTCGGTGAAGCAGGCCCGGTTCATTCGCTTTTGCGACGCTTTCAACATCCCCATCGTCCTGCTGGTGGACACCCCGGCCTACATGCCCGGCCGGCAGCAGGAGCACGCCGGCATCATTCGCCACGGGGCCAAGGTCTTGTACGCCCTTTGCGAGGCGGCCGTGCCCAGGATAGCCGTGGTGCTGCGCAAGGCCTACGGCGGCGGAAATCTGGGCATGGGCATCATACCCGGCCTGGGCACCGACCTGATCTATTTCTGGCCCACGGTGGAGATGGGCGTGATGGGCGCCAGGCAGTCGGTGGAGCTTCACTATGGAAGGGAAATTTTGAACGCCGAAAATCCTGCCGAGTTCAGAGAGAGAAAGTTAAAGGAGTACATGGAAAAGTACGCCAATCCGCTGTATGAAATCAACAACAACTGGTACATCGACGACATTATCGATCCCGGGGAAACCAGGCGTGCTTTAATCCGGGGCTTTAAACTGCTGGCCGGGAAGAAGGCGCAACGGCGGCCCAAGCGGCACGGCAACATCCCCCTGTAGAGTTTGGAGGAAAAAGATAAAATGGACGACAGAGTGATCACCGCTTCCACCAAAAGTGATCGGGCCAGGTGGAGGGCATTGGGCGTTTTTACAACGATATACCTGCTGGCCGGTTTTATAGGCATGTGTGTGGCCCCCCTGGCGCCCTTTATTCAGGACGAGCTGGGCCTGAGCAGGGCGGAACTGGGCCTGTTTGTGTCCATGTTGTATATGGGGTCGATTTTTACCGGTTATTTGGCCGGGTGGCTGTCGGACCGCTGGAGCATTCATAAAACCCTGGTTATAGGACTGACGGTGGAAGCGGTCCTGATCGGCGGCGTTTGGCAGGTAAGTTTTTTCCCTGCGATGTTGGCCTTGTTTTTTATGGCCGGCCTCGGCTATGGGGCTGTCAACCCGGTTACCAGCAAGGGCGTGATGATCTGGTTTCCTCCCGACCGCAGGGCTACCGCCATGGCCATAAAGCAGATGGGCTTTACCGCAGGCGGCATGCTGGCCTCGGTGGCGCTGCCGGTCCTGGCTGAATCAGCCGGCTGGCGGTGGAGCGTCCTGGCATCATCGGTCTTGGTTTTGACTTGCGGGGCGGCGTGTTACCTTGCCTATCCCGCCGCTTACGAGGGCGGCAGGGCAATGGCCTCAGCAGCCACGGTGAAGCGGCAGACGTCAAAAAACGCCTGGACCGGCGTGGTGGTGTTTTGGAGTATCATTGGCCTCTTTTTCGCCGCCCTGCAAGGGGCGGGTACAGCCTATATGGCCGTGTTCATGGTCGAGCGGTTTTCATACAGCGCCGTTGCGGCCGGCGTTTTTCTTGCAGTCGCCCAGGGCAGCGGCGCCCTTGGGCGCTTATTGTGGGGGTGGGCCAGTGACCGCTGGTTTAAAGACAACAGGAAAACAGAAATTGTGGTTATCGGTTTCATTGCCGCTGCCATGAGTGTCTTGTGGGGGCTTTTGCCGCAAAACACTCCTCATTTTTTTATCGGGGTTCTGGCGGGTATCTTCGGCTTTACCGCCATCGGCTACAATGCGGTTTTTCTTACCCTGGTCGGTGAAGCGGCGGGGCCGGAAAAGGCCGGCCAGGCCACCGGCCTGGCCATCACCATCGGCTACCTCGGCATAATAGCCGGACCACCGGTTTTTGGGATGATCGCCGACAAAGCAGGAGATTATTCCTTGTCGTGGATGGCGTACGGAGTGGCCCTGGCCCTGGCCAACTGCTTTGCCCTGATCTATTTCCGGAAAAAATAGGAGGAAAAAATATGCGCGATCTTAAAGTTAAACCCCTGTGGCGTATGATAACAGTTATCGCGGTGTTTGTTCTGGCGCTGTCCCTGGCGGGGTGCGGCGGGCAAAAAACCGCCGGGGAGAAAAAAGAAAATGCCCTGGCGGAAAAGATAACCCTGCGCTTTCCGGGCACCCTGCCCCTAGACCACCAGATTACCAAGTCCCAGGAGATGTTTAAAAAGCTGGTGGAGGAGCGGACCGGCGGCCGGGTGGCTATTGAGATCTACCCTGCCGGGCAGCTGTACAACGACAAGGACCTGGTGGACGTGGTGCCCCGCGGGGGGGTGGAGATGGCGGAAGTGAACACGGGAATGTGGACCGGCCTGGTTCCCGAGCTGGGCGTATTTGACATGGTGGGGTACTTCAACGACGCGCAGCACCTGTACAGGGTCCAGGACGAGCCGGAGGTGCTGGCCGTTATGGAAAAGGCCCTGGAACAGAAGGCCAACACCAAGTTTATCGGCTGGCTTGCCTACGCCGGGCGGGGGCCGCTGACCGTCAGGCCGGTGGAAAAGCTGGAGGACTGGAAGGGTATGAAAGTGCGCGCCCACTCCGAGTGGTGCGGCTACTGGCTGAAGGCCATGGGGGCCTCCCCGGTGATGATGAGCTCCGGGGAGGTCTATCAGGCCCTGCAGCGCAAGACCCTCGACGGGGTGATCTCGGGAGGCACCAGCTATCTCCAGCGGAAGCAGCACGAGGTGGCAAAATACGGCGTGGACAACGTCTTTCTCGCCGAAGGCATCTTCGCCATAGTCGTGAACAAGGACGTGTGGGCCAAACTGCCCAAGGATGTTCAGGATGTTATGCTTAAGGCGGGCAGGGAAACGACGGTCTGGAGCCGCCGGGAGGCCCAGCAGCAGGAGGAAGAGGCCTGGAAGAAACTGGCGTCCATGCCGGATTTCCACATCGTCAGGATCAGTGAACAGGAGAGAACGCGGTGGTACGAAGGGGGAATGGAACCCCAGAAAGAGGCTTACGCCAAGCGGGTGGGCAAGGATACCGCCGCCAAAGTTTTTGACAGGGCGGAGGCCCTGCGCAAATAAGGACGGGCAGCGGGCCGGTATGTTTAAACCCAAAGTTGTGTTTTTGGAGGTTCCGGTCGCAACCCTGCGTTTTGCCGGCACAATGCCGGCGGGGAACCATATTTAGCGCAGGACATTTTGAAAGGTGGTTTATTTATGGGGGGGAAACCTGCAGACGTAAACTTATTGCACGGTTCCCGGCGGGGCAGGCGGCTGTGGCAGGCCATAGACAGGACTTCTGATTTAAGCGGGGCCTTCATCGGCTGGGTCATGCTGGCGGTTGCCTTTGCCAACGGCTATGAAATAATAATGCGGAAGCTTTTTAACGCTCCCACCGACTGGGTTCAGGATGTCAGCGTTTATGTCATGATCTGGTTTGCCTTTGTTACCGCCGGCTATGCCTGGAGAAAGGAAAGGCACATCAGTGTCGATGTGGTGACGGACAGAATTGCCCCGGCGGGCCGGAAGGCCCTGAACCTGGTCACCAACCTGTTTACGCTGTTTTATGCCGGTCTGCTCGTTGTTCAGGGGTGGAAGATGGTCAGCCTTTCCATGTCCAGCGGGCAGGTGACTCCGAACGTGCTTCAAATACCCGTCTGGCTGATCCAGTTCGGCATTGTTCTGGGAAGCGCGGTTTTAGCCCTGCAACTGATCAGTCAGATAGCCGCCGACATTGATGATCTTTGCAGAATTACCCGGAAGAGCCTGGCAGACTGGCTTCCCGCCGCTGTTTTTATCGTCCTGGCGGCTGTTTCGGTCTGGCTGGTAGCGCTTAATCCGCTGGCGGGGTTGATTATGCTCCTGGTTACCCTGCTTTTCGGCGGTGTGCCGGTGTTTGCCGGACTGGGCCTGGTGGGCGCCGCGGGATTTTTCATTCTGTTTGGAGGGGCGCCGTCTTTGGGGCAGGTTCCCTTTATAGGTTATAAGGCCATGAACGAGTTTGTCCTCGTGGCGCTTCCCCTTTTCGTATTCGGCGGCGGATTGATGATGAGCGGGGGTATAGGCAGGGAGCTCTTTGACCTGTGCGCCAAGTTGGTCGGGCACCTGCCCGGCGGCCTGGCGGTGGCCGCCATTTTGGCCTGTGCGGTTTTCGCCGCCATTTCCGGTTCCAGCGTGGCTACGGCGGCCACCATCGGCATGATCGCCCTGCCGGCCATGCTGGCAAACAATTATGACCGGCGCCTGGCTTACGGATGCATTGCCGCCGGAGGCACCCTGGGCATCCTGATCCCCCCCAGCGCTCCCATGATCGTTTATTCGGCCATTACCGACGAATCAACGGGGGCGCTTTTTATGGGCGGCGTGATTCCGGGCCTGATGCTCACCATAATCATGGCCGTCTATGCGGTAATCCGGTCAATGCGCGCGGGTTCCCAGGTAAAAATTGCCCCGGCCACAGGCAAAGAAAAATTGATCGCCCTGAGAGACGGCATATGGGCATTGCTGGCCCCGGTGATTGTGCTGGGAGGAATATACACCGGTCTTTTTACGCCCACGGAATCAGCCGCCGTGCTGGTGCTGTACGCCTTTGCCGTCGGCGTTCTGCGCAGGCGGATAAGGCCGGACAATCTGTCGGAAACGGTGGCCGACGGAACGACCTCGGCGGGGATGATCATGATAATTATTGCCGCCGCCATGGTCATGGGCGCAGTCTTTACCCAGCTGCAACTGCCGAACATGCTTTCCGGAGCAGTTGCCGGAACGGGCCTTAGTCCCTGGTGGGCGATAGCGGCCATCATGCTGTTGCTGGTCTGCCTGGGCATGATCCTGGAGGTTGCTTCCATTTTGCTGATCACCGTTCCTATCCTATACCCCTTAATTATTTCCCTGGGCTTCAACGGCATCTGGTTCTGCATTTTAATGGTGGTCACCATGGAGATGGCTCTGATTACCCCTCCTGTGGGGCTAAACCTTTTTGTCATCGGGGGGATTGAGCGCAGCGCAACGATGGCTGCCATCATCCGGGGGGCGGTGCCCTTTATCATCATCATGGCGGTTTTTCTCATCCTGCTGTGCCTTTTCCCTCAGCTGGCCATGTGGCTGCCGGACATGATGGGCTACTGGAATTAGATTGAGTGAATGGAGGGTATGACTTTGATTAAACTTCTGGAAGGTGTAAAGATTTTAGACTTAACCAGGCTTTTACCGGGGGGATACTGTACCCAGATGCTTGCGGACATGGGTGCGGAGGTATTAAAAATAGAGGATCTCCAGATGGGGGATTATATAAGGGGCATGGGCCCGCCGGTAGACGGAGGGGACAGTGTTTATTTCTATGCGCTGAACCGGAACAAGAAAAGCATGCGGCTGAACCTGAAAGAAGGCGAGGGGCAGGCGGTCTTTTGCAGGCTGGTGGAGTCCTATGACGTGCTGATCGAAGGTTTTCGTCCCGGAGTGATGGAGAAACTCAACATTGGTTACGACAGGTTGAGTAAAATAAAGCCCGGTTTGGTTTACTGCTCGGTCACCGGTTACGGCCAGAGCGGTCCGTACAGCCTGCGGGCCGGTCACGATATTAATTACATTTCCATCGCCGGAGTGCTGGGGCTGACCGGCAGCCGGGGCGGCTCCCCCGTCATGCCGGGTGTTCAGGTGGCGGATATCGGTGGAGGGGGACTGATGGCGGCGGCCGGTATTCTCGCCGCCATTGTAAACAGGCAACGCACCGGGAAAGGACTGTACGTCGATGTGGCGATGCTGGACGGTGCGGTTTCGTGGAACACCATGTATCTCACCCATTACCTGAACACCGGGGAAAAAGCCGGGCGGGGTGAAATGCAGCTGAACGGCGGCCAGGCGTGCTATAGCGTCTATGAAACCAGGGATGGCAAATTCGTTTCACTGGGCGCCCTTGAGCCGAAGTTCTGGAAAGAGTTTTGCCGTATAAGCGGTAGAAACGATTTATTAAAGCGGCAGTTCAGCGGCAGCAAAGAAGATTTTCTGGTGGTGCAGCAATTTTTAAGTACTAAAACCAGGGATGAGATCGTCGAAATGTTTAGCCGAACCGACGCCTGCGTGGAGCCGGTCCTGGAATTGAACGAGGTGGTAGAACACCCCCATGTTCTCCACCGCCGGCTGATTACCGATCTGATCTTGCCGGGAGGAAAGGCGGTAAAAACAGTTGCTTTACCGATCAAGTTTCCGGGGGCGGAAACGGGTGAAGACCGGTTGCCGCCCGCCCTTGGGCAGCATACCGCCGAGGTGCTGACGTCGTTGGGTTACAGCCGGGAGCAAATCGGTATCATGCAGGCAAATGGGGTAGTTGCTTGAGGAACACCGCCGGGCGGCATTTTAAAAGCGCGCGGCTACGGGTGTTGTGTATCGGGCGCCGGTTAAAAAAGTGTTTCGGGAATGAAACAATGTGTTAATTGTGAAACATAATTGAAACGGGCAAAAGCAGGTTAGAATGCCATTCGGGATGACATTTCGGCCGGTAGATAAAAATTAATCTTTTTTCACCGCAGGATAATGCAATTAAAGCATGTATACAGACTGGTAGGCGGGAGTTTTTTCAGAAGGAAAGAATTGTGGTTTGACAGGCATAGGTATTGCTTGTATAAAAGATTCAGGCAATTTGTAAATATTCAAAAATATATAAAAATAGAATATGTTCAAAATCGGGCCAATGGATAAAATTATAAAAAACCTCGGCGCCGCTTTATGGATTTGACAATTCATAGCATAAGGAGGCAACAAAATTGCCGCAGATCAGGTTAACTACGCCATTATACGAATCGACGGTGGAAAACTTGAGAATAGGGCAGCGGGTGCTCTTGAACGGAGTTATATACACGGCGGAGGAAAAGTCACACAGGCGAATGGCAGAAGCGTTGAGCCAGGGCTGTGAATTGCCGTTTCCCATAGCCAACCAGGTTTTATTTTACGCAACTTTTTCACCGGCAAAACCGGGGAGTTTGTGTGGTTCGGTCGGCCCCTCCGACAGCGGGCATTTTGATTCATACACCCCGCAGTTCATTGCCCGGGGTTTAAAGGGCATGATCGGGAAAGGTGTCCGTTCTCCGGAAGTAATTAAAGCCATGAAGAGCTATAAAGCGGCGTATTTTGCCGCTGTAGGCGGAGCATCTGCGCTGATTGCCAGAACCGTCAGGTCGTGCAGGGTGATCGCCTATCCCGAATTGGGCGATGAAGCCGTCTGCGAGTTGGTGGTGGAGGACTTGCAGTTGATCGTGGTAAACGATGTCTTGGGCGGGGATTTGTACGCGGAAAGCGGTCGGATTTACGGCAGGAAGTAAGTAAATAAGGGGGGTGTTACATCGTCTGGCAATTTTTAACGAAACCCAACCTAAATTATACTAACTAAGGAGGCAAAGACAATGATGTGCGAAAAGTGCAAGTGGTTTTTCCCCTTTGAGGACGACCAGACCAGGGGAGACTGTGTCAACAGGGTGGTGGATCAAAGGCAGGGCTATTGGAAGGCGAAACCGAAGGATGCCGGTGAGGATGCCTCGAAGTGCCCCAATTTCCAGGTTAAAGGCAGTTAATTTATTAATTAGGAGGGTTGATCAATGGTTGCGGCATTGAGAAAGGAAGAAGTCGAGCGGCTGGAAAAGGAAGGCGCCTGGTGGTGGCTGGCGGAAAAAAGAAGATCCAAGAGGCTGGATTACCTGAGAAAGGCCGTCTGGAAGAAAGGGGCGCTGGGCGGTGAGTACGCCCCGGGCATCAAGGTCAACCTGGAAAGGTCGATCCTGTTTACCGAGAGCTGGAAGCAAAACGAGCACGATCCCCGGATGATCAGGAAGGCCAAAGCCCTGTCCAGCGTGCTGGACAATATGACCATTTTCATTACCGACCACGCCCAGCTGGTGGGCTATATCGGAGGAGACGCCCCCAACAAGATCGAGTGGTACTGTGACGGCGCCAGCATGATCAATGAGGAAATTTACAATGAGCACGGGATTATCCCCGATCCCGAGGAAGAGTCCCTGAAAACCATGGCGGAAATATGCGACTACTGGGCCGGCAGGACCTCCGTGGACATGCTGGCCCGGATCATAGACCCGGAGGACGCCGTCAAGTTTTTAAGCGGCGCCATCGGCTGGGGCACTCCCACCTCCGCCTTCGGGTATTCCGGCAAGAACTACGAGTACTGGCTGACCGGGGAGCGCGGCTTTGAGGACATCATCGCCGAAATCGACCGGAAGATAGCGGAGGCCGAAGAAAAGACCACCGGCACCCCCGGTCCCGACATCCTGCCCCTGTATGATAAGATTCAGAACTGGGAAGCCATGAAAATGATGCTGGAGGCGGTGATCAGGTACGCCAGGCGCTATGCCCGGCTGGCCCGGATCGTGGCGGAAAATTTCGAGACCGACCCCAAGCGCAGGGAAGAATTGCTGCGCGTCGCCGAAACCTGCGAGCGGGTGCCGGCGAAGCCGCAGAGGAACCTGCAGGAGTCCTTCCAGTACGACCATTTCGTGCAGGTGGTGGCCAGGATTGAGACTTACGAGGGCGCCTGGCCGGCCCGTCCGGACTACTACCACGGCCCGTGGTACGACAAGGACGTGAATATTGACAAGCGGCTGACCAGGGAAGAGGCAATGGACCTGGTGGGCGAGTTTCTGATCCGGGCCTTCGAGTCCGGCGGCTTTGCCCCCCGCTGGGCCAGGGAAGGGCTGCAGGGTATCACCGGCACCTGGGTGTGGACCATCGGCGGTGTTAAAAAAGACGGCAGCGACGCCTGCAATGACCTTACCACAGCCCTCATGCGGGCGGCCCGGCTGGTGCGGGTGTCCAACCCCACCCTGAGTTTGCGCTGGCACCCGGAGGTCGAGGACGAGGTCATGCGGGAGGCTTACGAGTGTATCCGCCAGGGCCTGGGCTATCCGAACATTCGTCATGACCCGATTATGGTCGCCAATACCATGCACTGGTACGGCCATCCCCTGGAGGAGGCCAGGACCTGGGTCAACCAGGCCTGCATGTCTCCCTGCCCCACCACCAAGCATGGCGTTCAGCCCATGCGCATGGCCTCGGCTACGGCCAACACGGCCAAGATGATGGAGTACGCCCTGTTTAACGGCTACGATCCCGTCCTGAAAATGCAGATGGGGCCGGAGAGCGGGGACGCCAGGAACTTTAAAACTTATGAAGAGCTTTACGAGGCCTGGAAGAAGCAGATGAAATGGATGATGAACCTCCTGGTGCGCACGGTCAACCTGGGCCGGGCGAAAGACCCGGAATTCTTCAGCCGGCCGTTCCTTTCGGCCACTTACGAGCGCAGCGTGGAAAGCGGCACCGACGCCGTGAGCCCGGAAGGCGAGCGGGGCAATGCCTGGGTCACCTTCTTCACCTGGGTGGAAAACATCGACAGCCTGGCGGCTGTAAAGAAACTGGTTTTTGAGGAAAAGAAATACACCATGGCCCAACTGGTCGACGCGCTGGAGACCAACTGGGAGGGCAGGGAAGAAATGCGCTTGGACTTCGTGAAGAACGCGCCCAAGTGGGGCAACGACGACGACTACGTGGATCAGGTCATGGTGCAGTGCCTGAAGGACGTGGCGAAGCACTCCTGGGAAATCAAGGACCCCTCGGGCAACCCCTGGCCGGCGCTGCCCGAAAATGTGAGCGGCAACATTCACTACTCCAACATGGTGGGCGCGCTGCCCAACGGACGGCGGCTGGGCGACGCCCTTTACGACGGAGGCATTTCACCGGGTCCCGGCCTGGACAAAAAGGGGCCCACGGCGGTTCTGAAGTCGTGCAGCAAGTTCGACCACGCCACCGACGGCAGGGCGTTCCTGCTGAATCAGCGCCTGTCCCCGGCCCAGCTGCAGGGCGAGAAGGGCTACGAGTTGTGGAAGAACTACATTAAGACCTGGGCCGACCTCGGGCTGAACCACGTGCAGTTCAACGTGGTGGACGACAAGACCCTCAGGGCGGCCCAGAGAGAACCTGAGAACTACCAGGAGCTGATTGTGCGGGTGGCCGGCTACAGCGCCCACTTCGTGGATATCAGCCGCAAGACCCAGGATAACATTATCCAGAGAACGGTTCAGGGGCTGGGCTGCTGATTCCGGATTAAACCTGACAGAGGAAGGAGTAAAAATAAAGATGAAATGCGCCAACTGCAATTATGAAGCTTCCAAGGCCAAGTTCCGCTACCTGTACAACGCCCGGATTGACTCATCGGGATCGTACAGGCAGTGCCCGAAATGCAAGAACTGGCTTTTTGTCGATGAGTTGAAGGGTGAAATTGTCCAGGTGGTAAAGCCCGGGGACGCCCTGTGGGGTAAGTCCGCCGGCGTGGAAGGCCTGGCCGACGATGTGATCGCCTCTCGCGGGTAAACCGGATCTGGTTCTGAAGTAAAAAAGGGGTGGATGAGTATGTCCCGGAGAAGTGAATGGGGCGCTGCCAGGGAAAAATTGGTAGACCATATGTCAAAGCCCAAGGGTGTGGAACAAAGAGAGACGGTGCCGGATGTTTGCTGCGGCAAGTGTAAAAACTTTTCGGAGAAGGCCTATGCCTCCGACGGAAGCGGCTTCTGCGGGATTTTAAGGGAAGGATCGGACATCGGGGCGGGGAAGTATCTTTTGGAAGGAAAGGCCGCCCTGATGGTTATATTCAACATGGAAGCCGGCAAGTGCAAATATTACGATCAGATGGAATTGATTGATACCGACACCACCGAGTGCGCCGATCCGGCCTTCCAGCGGGCTGCCCGGCAGATGGCCAAAAAACAGTAAGAAAAAATTTTCCTGTGAATTGCGATGATCCTTAAGGATCGTCGCAATTCAGTTTAGAAAAAGGGTGGTGCGGGTATGGAAATGACCTGCCAAAAGTGTGGATACACCGCCGAATACCTGGAATTTGCCTATTTGTGCAAGAGCGGGTGACCGGCATGCGGCGAGGGGGACCTGAGACGGTGCCCGAGATGCGGGAACCAGTGCCTGTTCAGCCGGACTGAAGCCCTGGAGAAAGAGGAAACTCAGATTCAGGATCTGGCGGCGGAGCTGGCGGCGATGGACCCCGCTGTGCCGGGGGCACAGGAAAAGGCCAGGGAGATCATCGCCATGCTTGGCAAAATGAATCTCCGCTGGAATGACCCGGAATTGAAGAGGTTTTTACTGCAGAGGCAGAAGGAGTTCAGGTTGGGGGTATACGCCGGGAGTTGAATCACGTTTAAAGGGGGAGTTTGCAGCATGAAGATGTTTTCCAGGGAATGGGTGGAAGTATTCAATGAAAAACTTAAGAATGATGACGATTTTCAGGAAAAGGCCGATGGCTTTGACAGTAAATTTCAATTTATGATTGAACCTGATCCAAAAGCGGGTGTTTCGGAAAATTTATCCTTCGGCCTTAATCTTCCCCCGTGTGATGAATTCTGGTGTGGGGTCAGGCCGGAAAGCGATGTAGATATTATTCTGCAGGGGAAGTACGGGAATCTGCAAAGTGTTATGACGGGCAAAACCGGTCTTATTGTAGCCCTGGCCACCGGAAAGGTGAAGCTTAAGAAGGGCAGTCAGACCAAGCTGGTGGGCTATATGGGCGCTGTTAACAGGTTTATAGAGATTGCCAGGGGAGTATAGCTGTTCCGGCTTAAAAGGCGGGGATGAAATGGAAAAAGCGGTTTTGGTTAAAGATGTTCAGCGTTATTCGATCAATGACGGCCCCGGCATAAGGACCGTGGTTTTTTTAAAGGGATGTCCCTTAAACTGTGAATGGTGCCACAACCCTGAATGCAAAGATGCCGGAGTGAATATATTCTGGAAGAAATCCCATTGCGTCCAGTGTGGCAGGTGCCTGGACGCCTGCCCGCGGGGCGCCGTCAATCCGCCTGTGCCGGTGGAAGCGGTTGGGGAAGACGAGGGGTACCACAAGATTATCCGGGAGAAATGCGATCTGTGCATGGAGTGTGTGCAGGCCTGTATATACGAGGCGCTGACTCCGGATTCCAGGCTTTGGACTTTGGATCAAATCATGCAGGAAGTGGAAAGCGACAGGCCATTCTATAAAAACTCCGGGGGTGGGCTGACCGTTTCCGGCGGAGAGCCCGCGGTGCACCCGGAATTCACCGCCGAACTGCTGAGAACGGCCAAGGAAAGGGACTTGCACACCTGCATGGATACCAGCGGCTACTGTCCCTGGAGCACCCTGCAGGGACTGATGGGATACGTGGATATGTTCCTTTACGACCTGAAGCACCTGGACCCGGCCAGGCACGTGGAAAAGACCGGAGTGGACAACAAAGTGATCCTGGAAAATCTGCAGAACCTTTCCCGGGCCGGGAAAGAAATAAGGATACGCATACCGGTTATACCCGGGTTTAACTATTCACTTCCTTACGCGGAAGATGTGGTAAAGTTTCTGGAGTCGCTGCCCAACCGGGTGCTGGGCGTGGACCTGCTGCCGTTCCACAACTGGTGCCAGGATAAGTACAGGTGGCTGGGCGCCGACTGGCCGCTGATGGAGACCGAGAGCCTCGACCCCATCGAGGTGGAGCCGCTCAAGGAGGTATTCACCGGGGCCGGTTTTGAATGCACCATCGGCGGCTGACTTGCGGAGTGTGGTTCTTTTAGTTTCACAACATGGTAAAGGAGATTGTATGGTGACGCATAAAGGTCATATGCAGGAGTTGGCGGTCCCGGAGGGAGACCCGCATTTCTTTTTGCCGGAAGAGATTATCACGAATATTGACCGACTGGAAAAACTTTCCGGAAAACACCCTGTCAATGTGCTGATTATTGGCAAGCAGGGGTGCGGCAAGTCGACTCTGGTCAGGCAGTTCGCCGCCCGTTGCAAGCGTCCGCTGGCAGTCTTCCAGATCGGGCTTCTTTCCGAGCCGGGACAGTTGTTTGGGGAGCTGCGCCTGAAAGAAGGAGAAACCTATTATAAAAAATTTCTCTTTCCCCAGGCCATCACCACCCCCGGCTGCGTGATCCACCTGGAAGAAATAAACAGGCCTGAAAATCCCAAGGCTTTGAACATGCTGTTTTCCCTTCTGGCCGAAGACCGGCAGGTTTGGACTGACGACCTCGGGCTGTTAAAGGTTGCCGACGGAGTGATATTCTTTGCCACCCTGAACGAGGGAGACGAGTTTGTCGGCACAGAAATGCTGGATGCCGCGCTGAGGGACCGGTTCTACGTAGTGTCCCTGGACTACCTGCCTCCCGACATGGAGGTAAATGTTTTGACCCTGAAGACAGGTATAGACGAAAGCTATGCCCACACCATCGTCAATGTGATCAACAAGCTCAGAAACAATAAACAAATGCCCATCATAGTTTCCACCAGGCACAGCCTGATGATTGCGGAACTGGTCTCCATGGGGGCGTCGGTGCGGGAGGCGGTGATCTACAGCCTGCAGATGAACAAGGACCATCTGGAGTCGATACTTCTTTCCCTGCAGCTGGAGACCGGGGATACAAAGGTGGTAAGCCAGGGTGCCTACAAAGAATTTTAAGCAGGCCCTGCCCGCAGGCCTGCCCGATTACGGCGGGGGATACTCCGATTTCTGGCGGGTGAACAAGTATTATAACGAGCCTTACGAGCTTGCCTCCGTGTTGCGCGCCTTGCGGAAGGTGGCCGGGCACGTGGGTATGAACGTGGGCACGGTGATGTGGAGCGGTATGTCCTTGAACCCCCCGCCCAACGTGATTACCGTCAACCCTGACTTTGTGTACGGCGGGTATCCTGTGCCCGCGGATAAAATGGATATACTGGCCGGAGCGGTGGCGCACGAGGCCTTTCACCAGAAGGAATGGAGCGACCTCGTCTGGCAGGAGACGGAAAAGTGTTTTACTGAAAAGGGTATCAGGGATATAAAAGAAAAAGACATACTCTGGAAAATATTAAACGCCGGCGAAGACATATTTATCGACCGGCTGGCGGGCAAGAGTGTCCTGGGGCTGTACGTCAAAAAGACCCGTGATTTTCTCTTTGCCCGGCTGGCCCGGGATCTTTCCCCTCGCCCCGGAATAGAGGCGCTGCTGGAACTGTGGAAGCGGAGGGTGCTGGATGACCCCGGTTACGGCGGGACTGCCGGCCACTACGGGCCGGCCTTGAAGATTCTTTGTGCCCGCACACCGGGTTTTCTGGAAAGAGCGGTATCTAACGGATCCGTTGTGGACCGCTGCAGGTTCCGGGCGAATTTTTACCTCAGCCTGTGGGATGAACTGAGGGATGAGGTTGGGTCCTGGCGGGTTGATAAAATCACTTACCCCCACCAGGGGGGTAAGGCGGCGGGAGGCCGCAGGGGGGCCAAGACCCTGTCCGGCCGCGCGCGGAGTGTGATGCCGGTTGAACTGGCCGCCCAGATTGAACAGCACCTGGCCCGGGACTCGGCGGACCTGACCCCGCTGATCAGGGAAATTTGCGGCAACGACCCGGACGTGCTGCCTACAATTATCTGGGATTCAAATGTAACCGGCGATGCCTGCGTTGATCCCTACCTGGTGGCCAGGCTGAAAATAGTTTTCCAGGCCTACGCCGACCGCTTAAAGGTCAAAAACAAAGGTCTTTCGGCCGGGACCATCGACCGGCCGCGTCTCTACCGGGCGGAGACCGGCGGCAACTGCTTTTTTAATCGGCAGATGAACGCGGCGCCCGGGTGGAGTTTTGTGATCCTGGTGGACGCCTCCATGTCGATGCGGGGCCACCGCTGGAACCTGGTAAAAAATACGGTGGCCGCTCTTTATAAAGCGATTGATGGCAGCGGCAACAAAATCGGTGCTTTTGCCTACCACGAGCACGACGGGGTGGTTGTCGTCTCCCGCCTGATTAAAGACAACAGGCTGTACTCCATCACCCCCAGCGGCCGCACTCCGTCGGGCCAGGCGATAATAGCCGCAGCCCTGCAGATTGATAAAGGGCCCAGGAGAAAATTCATCATTCACGTCACCGACGGGGAGTCAAACTGCGGCTGCTCCGTGGACCGTGCGCTTGAACACTGCAGGAAGGAGAAAATCGACCTGGTCACCCTGGGCTGCGGGTATAAGGAGAAGGATCTGCTGATCAAACAGTACGGAAAGTATTTGCAATTTCTCGACTTTTTTGAACAGCTGCCAAAGGCGCTGGAAAACCTGCTGATGAGAAAGCTGCTTTTCAACAGGTAGTCAAGAGAAATTTTCGGAGGCGAAAATGGAAAACAGGTACGCATAAGGTGATTTGAGGAGGGTGTAAAGAATGGCCTTTAGTGAGAAAGTGAAAAAGGTTTTGACCAGCGAATCCAGGATGAATGTGTTCAGCACTTCCAGTGGGGACGGACTTGCCAATATTGCCGTCATCGGCTCCACCACCCTGCTGGAAGACGGCACTTTAATGGCGGCCCTGGGCAATAACCGGACTTACGCCAATCTGAATGATAATCCCCGCGCCGCCTGCCTGGTCAGGGTGGAGGGGACAACAGGCCTGCAAATGGAGGGCTGCAGACTTTATCTGAAAGTCAAATCCATTCACGACGGCGGGGAAGTATTCGACAATTTCATATCAAAACTGCGGGCCAAGATCGGTCCGGCGGCAGACATGTTGAAACACGTGGTAATCTTCGAGATTACCGGGGCCAGGCCCGTGGTGGACTTGGGACAGGGGATCTAGGAGGCAGCGGGGTCGGCGTAAAAATAAAACGGGCAGCGATCCGAGGAGGATAGGTTGTGACGCATAAAGACCTGAAAGTACCCCTGTCGGACGAATATTTCTTTGCTCCGGAAGAGGTCATCTTTGCCCTGGAAAAATTTGAGACAATTTCCTGCAAGCACCCCGTGAACATTCTGGTTACCGGCCGGCAGGGCTGCGGCAAGTCGTCCCTGGTGTGCCAGTTCGCCGCTTTTTACAACCGTCCGCTGGCCGTTTTCCAGATGGGGCTGTTGTCGGAGCCGGGACAGCTCTTTGGCGAGTACGCCCTGAAAGGGGGAGAAACCTTTTACCAGGAGTTCCTTTTCCCCAAGGCCATATCCACGCCTCGCTGCGTGGTGCACCTGGAAGAGATTAACCGGCCGGATCATCCCAAGGCGCTGAACGAGCTGTTTTCGGTGTTGTCCGAAAACAGGTGCATCTGGGTGGACCAGATCGGCCTGGTGGAAGTGGCCCCGGGGGTGATCTTTTTCGCCACCATGAACGAGGGGGAGGAATTCACCGGCACGGACAGCCTGGACGCGGCCTTAAGGGACAGGTTTTACATCATTTCGCTGGATTACCTGCCGGCGGCGGTGGAAGAAAAGGTTCTCCGCCTGAAGGCCGGGGTCGGCGAAAAGGACGCCGGGTTAATCGTCAGGCTGGTGCAGAAACTGAGAGGCAACCCGCAGTTTCCCCTGCCCGTTTCCACCAGGCACAGCCTGATGATGGCCGAACTGGTGGCGGCCGGGGCCGGCGTCAGGGAGGCAACGATATACAGCCTTCAGGTGTCTAAAGATGTGGTGGAGTCCGTGCTTTTATCCGTCCACGCCGAAACCGGCGACGTAAAGGTCGGGGAAAACAGGTTTGTGCCTTTCGTGCCCGTACGGGGGTGAGTAGGTTGAACACGTACCGCGAACCGCAGGGCCGGAAATTCCCCCCCGGTTGTTCAGAATACTGGCGGCGCAACAAATCTTCCCTGGAATCCTGGGAACTGGCCCACGTTTTGACTGCCCTGCGCAAGGTGGGGGCGTATATTGCCGCCAATATCAAGCCCATTGAATGGGCTGAGGGGCCCTCGGATCTGACTGACCTGGCGAAAAAAAGAATACTTGTCGATATCGGTATGGCCATGGGCGAATATCCCGTTCCGCCGGGGAAGATGGACCGGCTGGTGGGGCTGGTGGCCAGGGAGGCATATCGCTGCAGGGAATTGAGCGACATGGTCTGGTCATACCTTAAGCCTGCGGCGGAGGGCATGGGCGCCGGCCACAGGCGGCTACTGCACGACCTGGCGGATACCGGGGAAGATATTTACATCCGTTATGCCGCCGGCGGCCGGGTGTGGGAGATCTACCTGGACAGAGGGTGGGACCTCTGCCGGCCCGGCAGGCCCAGGGATTTTTCACTTCCCCCCACAGCCGCCTGCCTTTACCGGATCTGGGCCGGATTCAGCTTGGCCGGCCGGATGCCGGAAAACATGCATGCCGACTATGGCCAACCTTTGCAGCGACTGCTTTCCTACACGGGGGAGATCGCCGGGTGCGGCCGGCTGCGGTCGAATCTGGACCGCTGCAGGGAAAGAAGCCGGATTTACTTGGAGATGTGGCGGTCTATCCTGCCCTTCGTCAGCGCCTGGGAGGAGGAAAGTCCGCCGGAGAATGACGGGGTGGAGCTAAGGGACGAAAGGGGCCGCCGGAAATCCCTGGAAACCTTCGAGAATAAGCAGGAGGGCGATGACAAGGACGGACGCCGGGCAAGTGAGGAAAAACCTGGCGCCGAGCTGGCCCAGGAGGTCAGGCAAAGGCTGGGTGAGACTGAGGCCAGGGACCTCAACCGCGAGGTGGAGATTGTTTGCGGGGACAAATCCTTCGGGGTGATGGAGACTGTTTTTACCGACGCCGCCACACCCTGCGGGACCTCTCCGGACCAATTGCTGGTAAGGCGACTGAGGCGCACCTTCGACCTGCAGAAGCTCAGGAGCCGTGAACAGTTCCGGGTGAATAGGGGGCTGCACTACGGCAAGATTGACGGACGGAGGCTGCACCGTTCGGCCCTGGACGGCAGGGTGTTTCAAAAAAAGGAGTTTTCCTCCGACAACAATGTTTGGAATATTACCATCCTGGTGGACGCCTCCGCCTCGATGAAGGGGGTGGCCGGAACCGCGGGCAAGAACTGGCGCGTCGTGGAAAAAACCTTCGTTTCACTGTGCGAGGCGGCCAAGGGTTCCGGCAACAACCTGAATGTGTTCGCCTACTTCGAGGGAGGGGCGCGCTGCCAGATCAGCAGGCTATTGTACAACAATAGGCTTTACACCGTCAGTCCCAACGGGCGCACTCCCACCGGCCAGGCCATCATCGTGGCGGCGCTGAAGACGCCAAAAGACAGGCGGCGTTTGGTTGTGCACATCACGGACGGCGAGCCCAACTGCGGGGCGGCCGTGGAGCGGGCCGTGGAGTTCTGCGCCCGGGAAGGGGTGGAACTGGTGACCATCGGCTGCTATTACAACAAGGACGAGGTAAAAAACATGTTCCGGCAGCAGTACGGGGACGGTGTCTATTTGATGGATTCCCTGGAACACCTGCCCGAAGGGCTGGAATCACTGCTGCGGAAAAAACTGCTGGACCTGGAACGCTGAAGAACCGTTTAAGGGGGCGGGCGCCGGTGAAGATTACAGTCAGGCTGGCCGGTTCTTTAACCGGATTGACGGGAGGCAAAAGTGTGCTGGAATGCGCCGCCGCCGGTGTGGCGGGCTGCATTGACGAACTGGAGGCCCGGTATCCGGGAATTAAAGCCGGCCTGTGCGACGATGAGGGTAAATTGAAAGGTGTTTTTAATATTTACGTGAACGGCGAAAATGTGAGGTACCTGCAGGGTGCGGCCACCCCGCTGAAAGAAGGGGACGAAGTGAGCGTCGTGCCGTCCATCGCCGGAGGGTAAACGGTCCGGAGGAGGCGGGCGCGGGGCGCTTGGCCCGGGCTTTCCGCAGGACTTGAAACGGGGGTGGAGGAAAGGTGATTGTTGACCGCCCGGGTGCGCACTTTATTTTTGTTTATCATCCGGCCGTGTTTTACGGCTATAATTACATTGCTTATCAGGGAAGCCCCCTGACCAACGGAGAATTTCTGGCCCACTGGGGAAAGTGGATTGTGCTCGGATCGCGGGAGAAACTGGACGAACTGGCCCGGAGGCTGGATCCTTTCGTTGAGCGCGGAGAAATTCCCTGTGTCAAGTACGACCGGCATCCCCCGCAGGAAATTGACCTGGAGGTCAAGAAGAAGCTGCGCAGCCGTTTTGTCGATGCCGGGCAGGATATGGCCGTGCTGAAAGAGTGCGTGATGTGCGTCTTTTGCGACGACAGGCAGAGGGAAGAGGTTTGGCGGATCCTGGCCGGCCTGGGAGTGGAGTTGAAGGCGTGGTTCTATGAAAGGGAAACCATCGAGCTGTGGCTGCCCGGAGGGGTGCTGCTGGAAAGGTGGATTGCCGGGAATTGTGCCGGCGAGGCTGAGGCTGAAAGGGTCAGGCGGGAGTCCCGGGAGCGTTTTGGGGAAATTTTCCGCAATGAGAACGCCTTTTACCGGGGATGGCGGCAGTAGCGGGGGGAGTTGGCCATGGGCGGACCTCTGCCGGATATGGAGAGATACGGCCGCCAGATCGTGTTGCCCGGTGTGGGCGTTGAGGGGCAGCGGAAGATCAGGGCGGCCGGTGTTTTTATCGTGGGGGCGGGCGGCCTCGGATCGGCGGCGGCCTATTACCTGTGTGCCGCCGGGGTGGGTAAACTGGGCATTATTGACCACGACCGGGTGGAAGTGGGCAACCTGCAGCGGCAGATACTGCACCACGCCGGGCGCATCGGGGCGCCGAAGGCGCTTTCGGCGGCCCGGACCCTGAGGAACCTCAACCCGGAGGTGGAGGTGGCCCCCCATGACCGGAAGCTGACCGGGGAAAATGTCCGGGAACTGCTGGAAGGTTACGACCTGGTAGTGGATTGCAGCGATAATTTCTCCACCCGCTATATTGTCAACGACGCCTGTTTGCGTGCCGGCAGGCCTTTGATTTACGGCGCGGTGCAGGGTTTTCAGGGGCAGGCTATGACTGTCGTGCCCGGGCGCGGGCCCTGTTACCGGTGCCTCTACCCCGGCCCGCCGCCGGATCCGGGGACGGAACCGGCCGGCCTTCAGCGGGGGGTGATTGGGGTGGTGCCCGGTGTAATCGGACTGGTTCAGGCCTCCGAGGCGCTGAAGCTGATCCTTGGCCGGGGGGAGCTGCTGACCGGCAAACTTTTGCTTTACGACATGCTGGCCATGGAGTTTTCCCGGATCAGGGTGGTCAGGAGCGCCGGCTGCCCCGACTGTGGAAGGCTGGGAGAATAGGCGGCGATGGTGCTGTTTTGTTCAGGCCTGAAAACAAAGAGAGGTGTTTTAAAAACAATACGGTTGGTGTTCTAGTGTTTCAGTTGTAGTACGTTTAGCGCCTCAAAAAGCACCGGTTTAAGCAATGTTTTAAGGCCGGAAATGATATGGTACAAAATTTGCAAAACTATAAATTTGCACAAATAATTTATATCTTCGAATATGTAAAACAATAGAAAGGAGCAGGCGACGCAATGGAAACTATTGTTGTGGAACAGCGCGGGCCGGTTGGGATTATCTCGCTGAACAGGCCCCAAAAGATGAATGCCCTGAACAAAAAGGTAATGGCCGAACTGGCCGCCGCCTTTGACGGTTACCGGCGGGAGGAAGGGGTCAGGTCGGTAATTTTGACCGGGGGAGAGAAGATTTTCGGCGCCGGGGCGGACATTGAGGAGTTGGGCGAACTGAACGGGGTTTCTGGCGGCCACCGGTTTTGCAGTGAGGCGCACAGGCTGTTCTCGGACATTGAAAACATGCCCAAGCCGGTCATTGCGGCCATCGCCGGGTTTGCCCTGGGTGGCTGCCTGGAGCTGGCCCTGGCTTGCGATGTCAGGATCGCCTCCGAGGGCGCCAAGCTGGGTCTGCCGGAGATAACCCTGGGACTGCTGCCCGGCGGCGGCGGCACCCAGAGGCTGCCCCGGCTGGTGGGGCCCGGCTGGGCCAAGTGGATGCTCTTTTCCGGCAAACCACTGGACGTCGCCGAGTGCTGCCGGATTGGCCTGGTGCAGCAGGTGGTCCCCCAGGGGGCGCTCCTGGAGTCCGCCCTGAAGGTGGCCGAAGAATTGGCCTCCAGGCCGGCGGTGGCCCTGGCCACCATCAAGGACCTGGTAAACACCGGAGCCGGGCTGGATATAACGACGGCCCTGCGCTACGAGGCCCGGGGATTCGGGATGCTGCTTGGCACCGAGGACTACCGGGAGGGGACTCAGGCCTTTAGAGAGAAGCGCAAGCCCCAGTTCAAGCATCGGTAAATTTAAGGAGGTAAGTGAGGCAATGCGTAAAGTTGCTGTGGTAGGTGTGGGGATGACCAAATTCGGGCCATCCGAAAAGACACAGGTGGAAATGTTCGCGGAAGCGGCACTGGAGGCAATTGACGGTTCGCAGATCGAGACCAGGGACATCCAGGCGCTCTTTGTAGGAAACGCCCTGGGGGGCTTTGTGGAGGGTCAGGCCAACATAGCGCCGCTTTTGGCCAGTGAGTTGGGGCTCCCGGCGAGTGCGCCGTCCAATAGGTTCGAGGGCGCCTGCGCTTCAGGCAGTGTGGCCATTAGAGACGCCTTCATGTTGGTGGCCGCCGGTTACCATGACCTGGTCCTGGTGGGCGGCACCGAAAGGTGTACGGTAATGGGGACGCCTATGGCTACCCGGGCCTTTGCCATGGCTTCGGAGAGCCGGTATGAGGAGTTTAACGGAATTACCTTCCCCGGCGTGTTTGCCATGGTGGCCCATCTTTACTCCAAAAAATACGGTATTCCCCTGAAGAAGCTCAAGGAGAGGATGGCCATGGTGGCCGTGAAAAACCACAAGAACGGGGCAATGAACCCGCTGGCTCATTTTCAGAAAGAAATTACCGTGGAAACAGTGTTAAAAGGCTTTGTAGTGGCTGACCCGCTTCAGTTGCTCGACTGCTGTCCCTTTTCGGACGGGGCGGCGGCCATTGTTCTGGCCTCCGAAGAGGTGGCCAAAAAACTGACGGACAAGCCTGTGTACATACGCGGGGTTGGCCAGGGTTCGGCCGGGCCCCTGTACCGTCAGAAGGATCTCACCGTGCCTGTAGCCAGGGTGGCTGCGGCCGAGCAGGCGTACGGCATGGCCGGCGTGAAGCCGTCGGACATAGACGTGGTTGAACTGCACGACTGTTTCACCATCGCGGAGATAGTGGCTTCTGAAGCCCTGGGCCTTTTTGAGTACGGCACCGGCAGCGAAGCGGTGGAGAGGGGCGAGAGCCAAATCGGGGGCCGGGTGGCCATTAACCCGTCGGGCGGTCTGAAGGCCAAAGGGCACCCCATCGGCGCCACCGGCGTGGCCCAGGCTTATGAGATTGTCAAGCAGCTCAGGGGCGAGTGCGGCGCCCGCCAGGTGAAAGGCGCCAAGCTGGGCTTGACCGACACCCTGGGCGGAGACCTGGCGACTATGGTGAATATAATTTACGGTATTTAAGGAGGGGCAAAAATGGCTTATCCGTTGACGCACAGGCAATATTACGAAGGCTTGAAGGCCGGTAAACTTTTGGGGCTGAAATGCAGGAAGTGCGGGGCGATCACCGCGCCGCCGAAGATTAACTGTCTGCAATGCAATGGCGCCGATCTGGAAGTGGCGGAACTGAGCGGGCAAGCTGAAATTAAGACTTTTACGGTAATCCGGGTGCCTCCCGAAGGCATGACGGCGCCTTATGTGGTGGCGCTGGCCGAACTGGCGGAAGGCCCGTGGCTGATGGGCAACCTGGAAGTTGCGGATCCCGGCGCCGTTACAATGGATATAATAGGAAAAAAAGTAACCATCGGTCATAAAGTAGTCCCGGCTGATTTATACAGCGCCGGTGAAGGGGTGGCTGTCACCTTTTCACTGAAGTAAACCGGCGTCTCCGCGGCAATGAATGAAGGTTGCAAAGGTTAAAAATTAAAAGCGCAGGGAGGGGTTCAACATGCAGGTTAAGGATTCCGTTGTTCTGGTCACGGGCGGCGCCTCGGGGCTTGGTGAGGCCACGGTCAGGAGCTTCGCCGGCCGCGGGGCCAAAGCGGCCATCCTCGACATGTCCCGGGAGGCCGGCGAAAAGCTGGCTGCCGAACTTGGGGACAGGGCCATTTTTATTCAGACCAACGTGGCCGACGGGGACAGCGTGCAGCAGGCCGTCAACGCCACGATGGAAAAATTCGGCGGCATTCACGTGGTGGTCAACTGCGCCGGCATCGGGGTGGCCGATAAGGTCCTGGGCAAGAACGGCCCCGCGCCCCTGGAAAATTTTAGCCGGGTGATCCAGGTCAACCTGGTGGGCAGCTTTAACGTTATCCGCCTGGCGGCGGAGAAGATGGTGAAAAATGATCCCAACGGGGACGGGGAGAGAGGAGTTATAATCAATACCGCCTCGGTGGCCGCCTTTGAGGGCCAAGTCGGTCAGGCGGCCTACAGCGCCTCCAAGGGCGGCCTGGTCAGCATGATCCTGCCCGTCGCCCGGGAGCTCGCCGCCTACGGGATTCGTGTGATGGGCATTGCGCCGGGCATTTTCGACACTCCCATGCTGGGTCAGCTGCCAGAACACGTCCGCACTGCCCTGGGCCTGATGGTGCCGTTTCCCGCCCGGCTGGGGAAGCCGTCGGAATTTGCCAGGCTGGCCCTTGACATCGTGGAGAATCCCATGCTGAACGGAGATACCATCCGCCTTGACGGGGCCATCAGGATGCAGCCCAAGTGACGGTTCAGGGGAGTTGTTATATTTTTCAACATACTCCTTGATATGGCCTCCGGCGCCGGCTCCTGCGGGTGCCAGAGGCATTCTTTACAGCCTGTTTTGCTTGAGAATTGAGATAATTTAATCATTTACCCGTGAGGAGGATCAGACCATGGATTTCAGCCTGACCGAAGAGCAGCAGATGATCAGGAGAATGTGCCGGGAATTTGCCGAGGAGTACATCGCCCCGCGGGCGGAGGAGATGGACCGGACCGGCGGGTACCCCTACGACATTATTGCCCGCATGGGCGAACTGGGCATGATGGGCATACCGTTTCCGGAGGAATACGGCGGCAGCGGCGGCGACTGGGTGAGCATGCACCTCTGCATCGAGGAGATATCCAGGGTGGACGCGGCGCTGGGCGCCCTGCTGGACGTGACCACCAGCGTGGTGGCCCAGGAGCTGTATGTTTTCGGTACCGAGGATCAAAAGAGAAGGTGGCTGGTCCCTATGGCAAAGGGTCAGGAGATAGGGGCCTTCGGCCTTACCGAGCCGGAGGCCGGGTCCGACGCCGGCGCCACCAGGACCACGGCCGTGCTGGACGGCGACCAGTGGGTGATTAACGGCGCCAAGCAGTTCATCACCAACATCGGCCTGGAAAACGCCTCCATCATCATTACCACCGCCCGGTGCAAGAGAGCCAACGGTAAAGACGTGATCAACACCTTTATTGTGCCCAAGGGAACGCCGGGTTTTTCCGTGGGCAAAAAATACGACAAGCTGGGCTGGATGTCCTCGGCCACCAACGAGGTCGTTTTCGAAGACTGCCGGATTCCCCGGGATTGCCTGCTGGGAGAAGAGGGGAAGGGACTGGCCCAGCACCTGGCCGTGCTGGATACCGGGCGGATCAGCATCGGGGCGGTCAGCGTCGGCCTGGCCCAGGCCTGTTTTGAGGCAGCCCTTAAATATGCCCGGGAACGTCAGCAGTTCGGCCGGCCTATTTACGATTTTCAGGCCGTCTCCTTCAAAATAGCGGACATGGCCATGCACATTGAACTGGCCCGCAACATGTACCTGAAGGCGGCCTGGCTGAAGGACAAGGGGCTGTCTCACGTCCTGGAGGCGGCCTACGCCAAGCTGTTCGCTTCGGAAATGGCGGAAAGGGTGGCCAGCGACGCCCTGCAGATTCACGGCGGCTACGGCTACATGAACGAGTATCCCGTTTCACGTTATTACAAAGGGGCCAAGCTTTTGCAGATAGTGGAGGGCACGTCCGAGATCCAGCGCCTGGTGATCGCCAGGAATCTCTAGCTCACTGGCGGATCCGGCCGCCGGATTTTAAAATAAGAGGTAAATAAATTATGGACATTACCTGGATCGGACACGCCACTTTTTTGATCAGGTCTGGTAAAACGGCGATACTGACGGATCCCTGGTTTGGCCGGAGCCTTTTTTACCGGAGACTGAGGCCCCCGGCGATGGAAGCGGATGAGATTTCCTGCTGTGATATTGTGCTGGTTTCCCACGCCCACGGCGACCATATCGACGGCAAGGGCCTGGAACTGGCCGGGAGGCTCGGCAGTCTCGTGGTGGGGCCTCCTTCGGTGGTGAAAAAGGCCGAAAAAACGGGGATCAGGTATGAAGCGGCGGAACCAGGCAAGACTATTAACGCCGCAGGCGTACAGATCATGGTCACACCGGCCTGTCATCCGGCTCCCGGAGCCAAGGACGCGGTGGGATACATTCTTAAAATTGAGGAGAAGGCCGTCTATTTTGCCGGTGACACCCTCCTGTTCCCGGAGTTGGTCGATATGTTGAAAGACGGTGTTGATCTAGCGATTTTGCCCATAGGTCCTTATAAGTTGCTGGGCCGGAAGGTGGGCATGGACGTTTCGGAGGCATTGAAACTGGTTGAAGAGACAAAACCCCGGGCGGTTGTTCCCATGCACTATAACTGTCTTAAGGGCACTGAAGCCGACCCGGATTTTTTGCTGAAGGCAGATGGCGGGACAACCAGGATTTTCCTTATGGCGCCCGGAGAAACCTTGTTTTTTTAATAATCATGAGGGAGGGACTTAAAATCAGATCCATCTCATGCGCAGAAGTTAAGGAAGCGGTGGCGAAATTATGCCGGGAAGTCAACTACCGGCTGGAAGAGGATATCCTGGCGGCTCTTAAAGAAGCGTCAGAAATAGAGGTTTCCCAAACGGGCAGGGAGATTTTGCAGCAATTGCGGCTGAATGCCGAAATAGCCCGGGAGGGGGAGGTTCCGCTGTGCCAGGACACGGGCTTTGCCGTTGTGTTTCTAGAGTTGGGACAGAATGTGCACATAACCGGCGGCTACCTTTACGACGCGGTTAATAAAGGTGTGAAAACGGGTTATCAGGACGGGGCTCTAAGAAAATCAATTGTGGGACACCCGTTAACCAGAGAGAATACGGGTGACAACACCCCTGCCGTTATTCATCTCAAAATTATTCCCGGCGACAGCCTGAAGATTACCGTGATGGCCAAAGGCGGCGGGGGCGAAAATATGAGCGGGATCAAGATGCTTAACGTCTTTGAGGGTATTGAAGGAGTAAAAAAGTTTGTCCTTGGCGTGGTCAAGGCTGCGGGGGGCAACTCCTGCCCGCCTGTAATTGTGGGGGTAGGCATCGGAGGCACCCAGGAAAAGGCGGCGCTGCTGGCCAAGGAAGCGTTGTTGCGGCCGGTGGGAAAGAAAAGCGAGTATCCCGGGGTGGCTGAGCTGGAGCAAGAACTGTTAAAGGAAATTAATGAAACCGGGATCGGGCCCCAGGGCCTGGGGGGAAGAATAACGGCGTTATCGGTGAATGTAGAGGTTTATCCCGCCCATATCGACAGCCTGCCGGTGGCCGTAAATATCAACTGCCATTCGCACAGGCAGAAGAGTATTACTTTGTGACGCCGTCCTTTTTTCAAAGTTGCCCGGAAAAGATGCGGGAGGTGAACTGAAAATGGCTGATTACAGCGAATTGATCAATAAAATACTGGAAATTGAGCTAGAAATGTTTGTAAATGTTCCCAGCCTTCGTCCCGCGGCCTGCCAGGAAAACGCCGGGGGATTCAAACTGGTCCGGGGAAGCAGCTTCGTCACGTGGTCCGGGGAGGCGCTGGATTCCTACCTGAACGATCTTTCCGTCGCGGTCCGAAAAGGTATAAATCTCATGACCATTAAGTACGCGCGGATGGATAACCTGATCCCGCCGGTGAACGCCAGCCCGTTAATTAAAAAAATCGTGGAAATTGAAGAGCGGTGGCAGTCGGAAGTGCGCGAAAAATATCCGTTTATCGTCGGTTCCCGGGGTGCCGGACAGGCGTCCGGGCCGTCAAATTTCGCCAGGTACCTGAGGGCGGAACTGGAAACATATTCGGACGAAACGCTGGGCCACTACTACGGAAACCTCAGGGCGGCTTTGGAGAGGGGTGAAAATCTCTCGGAAAAAGTATACGGTTTGATCTACAGGGGGCTTGGTTATGCTTCCCTTGAGGAGGCCAGCAGCGCATTGCACGGGTAATGGCAGGTGTTTCCCGCATTGAAGCCAATGTTGGCCCGTGATATAAATGGTTAAAAGTGTACGCTGTAATTTCTTATTATTCAGTGGATGGAAAGGCGTCTGGAAAGGGTGTGACGTTTTGAGAACCCGGGTGAGTTTATACCTTGGGGCCATGTACGTGATGGGAACGCTGTTGTGGGCGCTGACGTTTGCTGTCTCGGGAATGTTGACATACCGGCAGATAGCGCAGGGATTATTGTCACCCCTGCTTTTAATTGTTGCCGGGACGCTTCTGGCGGCGGCCCTGGCGTATTTCAATTATTTTACGGTTTCACACTTGCAGTGCGGGCGGACAAAAGGGGCGATAAAAGGTTTTTTTTACTGTGAAATGCTGATCGTATTGATGTACGGCACAATCGGGCCGGTATGCGCACTTTCTTTTCACCAGTGGTCGTCCGGCCCGTTGACCACGGCGGGGATCTTTTTGGGGATAGCGGCCTGCTTTGTGTTTGCTTACCCATTTTTCCTGAAGGCGTTGGAGGCGCTGGAGCGGGAATTTGCTGAAAAAACTTTTTCCTCAGAGGTTAACGCAGGTATTTTATTGGTATTCAAGATGGGGCTTCCTCTGTCTTTGATGGTGACCTCCGATATAATCGTGATCATTACTGTCAGCAATGTTTTGTCAGGTTTGGATGTTCAGGATATTCTGCAAAGACTCCTGTACGTGGCGGTAATACTAATGTTATTCTCTTTTTCAACCGTCTACTTTTCCATGCGCTCCTTAAAAAATACACTGGCGCCTCTGGTTGAAAGATTAAAAGAAGCCCAGGATGGTCAAGCGAACCTTGCGGTGCGCCTGCCGGTGGTCGCCAGCGATGAACTGGGCAGGATATCGTACCTGTTCAACCACCTGCTGCAGAACCTGAGTGCCGTATTTACAAAGGTAAAGGAGAATACAGGGAGTGTGACCGGCACGTCGCACCAGTTGCACGCCAGCGTCAGGCAGGTTGCGGAGGCCAGCGCCGCCTCAGCCGCCAGCGTTTCCGAAATCGCCTCCACCATGGATCATGTTGCTGAAAACGCTCAGCAGGTGAGCCGGGCCGCCCATGAGTCCAGCGAACTGGCCTGCAGGGGGAGGGAATCCATGGAGCGGGTGGGCGAACAAGTGGAAGCCATGGCCGCTGCTGCGGACTTGGTAAGGCAGGTGATCGAGGAACTGGACAGCAATGCGAGTGAAATCACCGGTATATTGAGCATGATTGCCCAGATCGCCGACCAGACCAATCTTTTGGCCCTGAACGCCGCCATAGAAGCGGCCCGGGCCGGGGAAAACGGGCGCGGCTTTGCGGTGGTGGCCGATGAGGTACGCAAGCTGGCCGAACAGTCGAACAATTCGGCCGGGGAAATTCACCGCCTGATTACCCGGAATCAGCAAAAGTCAAAGACAGCACTGGAGGCAATCACCGCCGGTGGTGAAAGAATGCGGGAGGGGCTGCAGGTTGTCGGCCTGGCCAAGGTCTCATTTGATGAAATACTGGAAAAGGTGGAAAGGGTGAGCGGAGGCATCCAGCAGGTGGCTGCGGCAGTCCAGGAAACATCCGCCGGCGTGCAGGACATAGCCGCTGCGGCCAAAGAACAGAGCGTTTTTGCTGAAGAGATAAGCGCTGCCGGCGAGGGTCTGCGCAGTCTGGCGGAAAGACTGAGCAAGGAAGTGGAAAAATTTAAAACAGTCGGCTGATCTTCCGCCGCAGGGCGCCGGTAAATTATTTGGCCGACTTGAAACTAATATAAAAATGAAAAGAGTGTGCACCGGCTATGAGCGAGAAGTTACTACTAAAGGAAATTGAAAACGGAGTCTGTACGCTGACCATAAACCGGCCCCAGAAGGCCAACTCGCTGAATTTTGAGGCTCTGAAGGAAATTATTGCCACAATGGAAGAATTGCAGAATGAACAAAAGGTCTGCGTGGTTGTAATCCGTGGAGCAGGCAGCAAGGCTTTTTGCGCCGGCCTGGATATCGGGCAGATTCCTTCCTCCGGAGACGAAAAAGGCCATAATGCGCAGGAAGTATTTGAAAGATCGCTGACTGCGGTGCGCGAGGCGCCTGTACCTGTAATTGCCATGATTAACGGCTTTTGTGTCGGTGCGGGCTTGGAACTGGCAGTCAACTGTGATCTCCGCATTGCCTGTGAAACGGCCAAGCTGGGTATTACCCCGGCCAAACTGGGGTTGATTTATCATCCTGCGGGCTTAAAAAGATTTTTAGCCCTTATTGGCCCGTCCGCCACCAAGGAGCTGTTTTTAACGGGACGTTTGCTTTCCGCCCCGAGGGCCGCCGGAATGGGCCTTATAAACGAGGTGGCGCCGGACGAACACCTGGAAGAAATTGTTTACAAGCTGGCCGGGGAAATCGCCGTAAACGCACCGCTGTCCGTGCGTGGCCACAAGTATATTATCAACAGGATGACCGACAAGATGTTTGACACGGACCGGGAACAGGAGGATATAATCAATGGAATGATCGCCCGGGCCTTCAGCAGTGAGGATTTTATGGAAGGGAAAAGAGCTTTTCTGGAAAGCCGCAGGCCGGAGTTCAAAGGCAAATAACGATCATGAAATCACTCCTCCCCGGAATGCTTTGGACAGAAGATCAAGCCGGTTTTGGCAGCCCATTTCATCCATCAGCTTCTTGACGTGAAAGCGAACCGTGCTGGGAGCAATGTACAATTCTTTGGCGATCTGGCTGTCGGTCATCCCCTGGGACAACAGTGCGAGAACTTCTTTTTGCCGCTCACTGAGCCGGGGAGCGCGGGATGCCCGGTTACCGTCACCCGGGACTTTCTCTCCTTTGAAAGACTGCATGACCCGTCCGGCAGCCTGCCTGTCGATGACTATTTCTCCCTTGGCCACGGCCCGGATGGTCCTGACCAGGTCGAAAGCATCCACGTTTTTCAGCACAAAACCCCGGGCGCCTGCTTTCAGAGAGCCCTGGAGAATGTCGTCGTCCAGGTAGGCGGTCAGTATAATGACTGGAATTTCAGGATGCCTGGCCGTAATCTGACGGCAGATTGCAGATCCGTCCAGGTCGTTCAGGCGGAAGTCCAGGAGGACCACGTGGGGCTTCAGCTTTTCCACCAGGCGTAAGGCTTCCGCGCCGGAATCGGCCTCGCCCGCCACCTCAAGGTCGTTCTCCGCCTGGAGCAGAAATTTAAGCCCCTCCCGGACAATGCGGTGATCGTCCACAATCAGCAGCCTGCATGTGGTATTAGTTTCCGGCCTTTCCACGGCTATTCTCATCCTCCCGTCAATTGCCGTCCTTAAAGGCGGCAACCGGTATCCTTACCCGGGTGACAACGCCACGGGGCGAATTGTCGCCGATTACAAGCCTGCCGCGCACCCTGCTCAAGCTCTCCCTGAGCATTGAAAGGCCAAAATGAAACCGGCCGTGGCCCATGGTTTTTTTAATCTCTTCCGCCCGGCCTCCGCCGTTATCCGCCACCCGCAGGTTAATCCAGCCGGAGATCAGGGAAAGACGCAGCGACAGTTCCCCTGCCCCGGCGTGTTTTACCACATTGGTGACCAGTTCCCTGGCCGTGCGGATGATGAGCAACTTGGCAGCCAGGGGCAGCATTTCCACTTCCCCGACAATTTTCAGCCTGGTGGCCAGGACGCCCTCCAGCCTGGCCTGCAGAAGCAGGCTCTCCAGCAATTCCGCCAAGGACTGCTCATTTTTGGGGCCGGCAAGCTCGAAGATGACCTGGCGGATCTCACTGATTCCCTTCTGGATTAGAGTTTTTGAGTGGCGCACAATTTCTTCCGCCGGCGCCCCTCTTTCCTTCTCGTCCATCAGCAGCCGGTCCAGGCTGAGCCCGGTGCTGAACAGGATCTGGATGACCGTATCGTGCAACTGGGTGGCGATCCGGTTCCGTTCTGCCAGCACGGCCAGTTCCCGGGCCTTGATTTTCAGCTGGCTGTTTTTCAGGGAGAGGGTTACCAGCCCCAGCATCTGGTATAAAAAGTCGTATTGCTGGAGGTCCCAGGACTGCTGGCTGTTCTTGAAGGCTACAATAAACACCCCCAGCAGTTCCGTCCCGATGGCTAGGGGCACTGCCAGCGCCCTGTCCGGGCAGCCGTTGGTGTCTAAAGAACTCAGCGGGGCATCCCAGATGCTGTTTGAGTCGTCAATCCAGAAAGGATCCGGCGGTTTATTCCATTCCAGCGGCCGGGACAGGCCGTTTTTTACTTTGGCAATCTGATCCTTCCCCTCCTTTTTAACCAGCCACAAAGGTGTTTTTTCCCCCTCCCCGGGGTTGGCCGCCAGGGCTGTGGCCCTTACGTCAAATACCTCCATCACCCGGTCGCTGACCAGGGTGAAGAGTTCCTCCGGGCTGTCGTTGATGGTGAACAGGGTGCGGCTCATTTCGTGCAGGATGGTCAGCTCCCTGGCCCGCCGGGTCAGCTGGTGGTCCACCGAGGTGTAACTCAGCGCGTTCTCAATGGCCATCAGCGCGTACTTGCCGACAGTTTGAAAGAAAAAATTGTCGTTGTCAGACAGTTGGCGCCGCTGGGGGTAACTGATGGCGATTATGCCGCGGATGTTTCTTCTGCTTAAGGTCAGGCAGAGGGCCACTACGGAGTTATAGCGCGGCGGGAACAGGCGATAGGTGTGATTGTCGAGCTCATGGTGCTGCACCGCCCCGTCGGATCTGAAGAGGTGATTCACTTGATTAAACGGAATCTTCGACCTCCCGCCGCGCTTCCCCCCGCCGAAGGCGCCGCGCCTGACCAGGGTGGTTCCCTCCTGCAGCCACACGGCGGCGGCCGATCCTTTAAAAAGGAGGGCGCACCACCGGGCTACGGCCAGCAGGGTGGGTTCCAGGTCAAGCACTCCCAGGACGTGGTTGCCCAGCTGGTTTATGGTCAACAATTGCTGATTGCGCCTCTCCATTTCATCGTAAACCCGGGCCATGCCCAGGGCGATGGAGGCCTGGTTGGCGAACAGCCCCAGCAATTCCGCCTGTTCCGGTGTGAAGCGGGTGTCTTTGCGGTTGACTACGTAGAGTACGCCCAGACTTTCATCCTTGAAAACCAGGGGAACGCCGATCCCGGATACGATCCCCTCGCCTGCCACCAGGCTGTCAATGGTGTGGGGAAAGCGCGGGTCCGTGAAATAGTTGTCGGTGAGGTACATTTTCCGTTCCTTGAAGATCCAGCCGGACGCTGCTTCGCCGGGCCGGACGCGGATCTCCTTGAATTCGCCGGTGCGCAGCCCGGTGTGCGGGCCTACGTACAGCTGCCCGGATGCTTCGTCGTAAAGCACGATATAAGAAGCGTCGGCTTTAAGCAGCCGCCGGGCCCTGCGGACGATCAGGCGCAGCACCCGGTCGGCCTGGCGGGCCATGCCCAGTTCCAGCGCGATCTGATAGAGGCCGGCCAATTCTGTTTTGGAAATTCCTCTGCCGATGGCCAATTTACGGAACACCGTCCCGGTTTCAATTTTGTCTATATTTTCAAAATTATTCGCCATATCGGGATGGATCTCCTCCCGGGAATCTGTCCAAAATATGTGCCGGATTAACACGCCGGCCCCCGGTTGTGGAGTAACCGGGGGCCAATGCGCGGCATAACCGGGTCAGCGCTTGATTTTATAGCCCGCTTTCTCCCTGTCCCAGGTGTTTTCATTGATCGGAGACTGCCGGAGCTTGTACTTTTCCACCCGCTCGGTGGGCGTCTTGGGCAGGGTCTCGACGAATTCCACGAACCGGGGGATCATAAAGTAGGCCATCCGTTCCCCGCACCAGTCCATCAGCTCTTCCGGCGGCAGATTTTGTCCGGGCCGCAGCACCACGTATATCTTCACTTCGTCCTCGCTCAGCTCCGAAGGCACTCCCACGGCGGCCGACTCAGCCACCGCCGGGTGGGCGTTGATTGCCCTTTCCACCTCGAAGGAGGAGATGTTTTCGCCGCGGCGGCGGATGGCGTCCTTTTTCCGGTCCACGAAATAAAGGTAGCCGTCGGCGTCCCGCCGGCCGAAATCGCCGGTGTGGAGCCAGAGATTTTTAAAGGCCTCCAGAGTCTTTTCGGGCATTTTGTAATAGCCCTCCATCACCGAATGGGGCCGGTGAGGGCGTAAAACAATCTCCCCGATCTCGCCGTCGGGAACTTCCTCGTCGTTTTCGTCGAATATTTTCACCTCGTAATGCTCAATGGCCTTGCCGAAGGATCCCGGCCGCGGACCGTCAAAGGGCTGGTAGGCGATAATACCGGTTTCCGTCAGCCCGAATCCCTCCAGCAACGTGACTCCCCACCGTTCCTCGGCCTCCCGGTGGATGTTGGCCGGAATGGGCGCTCCCATGCCCACCCGGGCCGGGTTGCCGGCGTCCTTGGGATCCGGGGGCACCTTCCACAGTATGCTCAGCATGGCGCCGATGAAGTTGAAATGGGTGGCTCCGTACGCCCTGATTTCGTCCCAGAAAGAGGCCGGGGCAAAACGCTCGCCCAATGTCAGCGGGCAGCCGCCCAAAAGGGCCGGCACGGTGGTCAGTCCCTGGGCGTTGGCGTGGAAGAGGGGCAGGCAGGTGTAGAATACGTCGTCCTCCCAGGCCCGGCGGTGCTGGAAATTGTCCATGCCGATCAGCACCAGGTAATTGTGGGTCATCATGGCGCCCTTGGAAGGTCCGGTGGTGCCGGAGGTATACATCAGCCCCCCCAGGTCGGTATTGATCACCTCGATTCTTGGCTCGTCGGCCGGGGCCGTCAGCAGCCGGGAAAAATCCTCGGCGGGTATCTTCAGGCCCTGGCCGTATTTCAGGCGTCCCTGGGGTTCGGTCTCGAGGACGATGATGCGTTCCAGGTACGGCAGGGCCTCCTGGACCAGGGTGATGCGGCCAAGCAGCTGGTCGGAGACCACCAGCGCCCTGGCCCCCGAGTGCTCGATAATGTACTGCAGCAGGTCACCCTTATAGGCCAGGTTGATGGGCACCTCCACCAGGCCGGCCTTGGCCAGGCCGAACCAGACGAAAAGAAACTGGGGGCTGTTGGGCAGCATGATGCACACCCGGTCTCCCTTTGCCAGTCCCAGTTCCAGGAAGGCGTTGGCCAGGCGGTTGGCAGTGTCGTTTAGCTGCTTATAGGTGTATTGCTGCTGTTTGAATTTCAGCGCCACCCGGTCCGGGATCCGGGCGGCCTGTTCCCTGAGGATGTTTCCGAGGGTTCTTTCTTTGGGTCGCAACTGTAACATGAGCGCGTCAACCTCCTTTAGCAAAATTATAGAAATAAAACGCCGGACGAAACATTCATAAAGTGTTAGTTTGCGACTGTCATTTTGATAGTTATGAACTATCGGGCTGACAGTGGACAACTGTTAGAAAGGGAAGTTAAAGACGGAAAAAATTTCGGTATACTTTGAATTAACTGAAAATTACGGCCAAAGATTAACTGCGGGAGGTGAATTTTTTGGGTGTCTGGGGTCCCGTTTCAGGGCTGATTGTGGCGGCAATTGTGTTGAATTATCTGTTGATTCCCCTGGCGTTCCTCATCTGGCGCCGGTGGGACGATATTTTCGGCAGGCTGGTAAATACCGATGTTTTTATTCAGTCCCCGGCAGGGGCTGAAGATGTAAAGGAGGGTCTTTAAAATTGGCTTCATCGCCCTTATTTATAGGTATCCTTATTGCCTACGGCGTTATTTGCGTGGTCATCGGGCTGATCCGGTTCCGTTCGGCGAAAAGCCTGGCCGATTTTCAGGTTGCCGGGCGTTCTCTGGGTCCTTACGTGGTGGCCACCAGTTTCGTGGCGGCCAGCGCCAGCGGGGTAATCTTCATGGGCGGGCCGGGCATCGGATTTGCCATCGGCCCGGCCATTGCCCTTATCGCCCTGGCCGTCACCCTGGCGGCGGCGCTCCTGGCCCCCCTGGTCATGGGCCCCAGGCTGCACGTCGTTTCCCAGAAGTTTCAATTGATCTCCATACCGGAATTCATCGACATGCGCTTCGGCAGAAATCCCTTGGTCAAGGTGCTGGCGGTTATCAGCATCATCGGGGTCTGCTATTTCTATTCGGTGCCGCAGGTAATTGCCGGGGCCAAGTTTCTGCAGGCCTTCGCCGGAGTCGATTTTGTTTCCGGGCTGCTGATCACCATCATCTGGGTGACTATATACACCGCCATGTCCGGGTACATGGCCACGGCCTGGATTGACTTCCTGCACGCCCACGTGATTGCCGCCGCCATGCTTTTGACAGCCTACCCGCTGTTCGTCAAAGCCGGGGGCTTCGTGGGCATCCACCAGGGTCTGAATCAGATCAACCCCCAATTTACCACCTGGCACGGGATGATGACGCCGTGGATGATCATCGGCTTCGTTGTGGCGGTGCTGGTGGGCTACGGCTTCGGCCAGCCGCACATGCTGGCCAAGTACTATGCGCTGAAAGATACTCGCCGTTTCCGCCAGATAGTTGTCTACCTGCTGGTTATTTTTTCTCTCACTGTGCTGCCCATGTACTACATGGGCAGCGGCTACCGGGTGCTACTGACGGAGGCCGCCGTCAAGGTGCCCCATCCGGACTTTGCCGGCCCCCTGGTGGCCCAGCACTTTCTTCCCCAGGCGCTGACGGTGCTCTTCGGGCTGGGGGTGATGGCCGCCATCACCTCGACTCTGAGCGCTTTCATGATGGTGACCAGCGCCTCCCTGGCCCGGGACCTTTACCAGGGGCTGATTAACCCGCGGGCCACGGACAGGCAGGTGCTGAGGGCCAGCCGTGTACTGGTGGTACTGTGGGCGGTTCTGGTCACCTCGTCGGTGTTCTGGCAGTCCGAGCTGATCGTCATGCTGGCGCTGCTGGCCATTACTTTGGATGCGGCGACGGTGGCCCCGGTGATGCTTTTCAGCCTTTATTGGCGCCGGGCCACCGCCGCCGGAGTGGCCACGTCCATGGTCCTGGGCTTTACCGCCGTTCTCGGCTGGTACCTGCTGGGCCGCCCCTTCGGAATCCACGAGGTATTTCCGGGCCTGCTGGTTTCAGTCGGCGGGATGGTGCTGGTCAGCCGGTTTACCCCGCCGCCGCCGGAAAAAGTGGTTGAAAGCTTTTTCAGCCTGTTTCCGGGGAAAAAAGCGCCGCAGTTACCGGATGCCTCCGGGGGTGGGACTTCAGTAACAGGGCTGGCATGAGTTTGAATTTGCCAGACTTACCAAAAAAAGGGGGGTTGAAACATGAAAGCTCTCGTTTACCGCGGTGTGGGAGACATCAGGCTGGAGGAGGTTCCCCGGCCGGCGCTCCAGGGGCCGGAAGAGGCCATTGTAAAGGTTACCACATCCAGCATTTGCGGCAGCGACCTGCACATCGTGCACGGCCACCTTGGCGTGGAGCCTGGAACCATCGTGGGCCACGAGTTTACCGGTGTGGTGGAGGAGGTGGGACCCGCCGTTGCCGGGGTGAAGCCCGGCGACCGGGTGCTGGGGGCGGCGGGGGTCTGGTGCGGGCAGTGTCCGGCCTGCCGCAGCAACCTCAGTATAGCCTGCAAGCACCTGGGCATATACGGGTGCGGCCCGATGTTCGGCAGCCTGCAGGGCGCCCAGGCGGAGTACATCCGCGTGCCCTTCGCCAACGTGACTCTGGAGAAAATACCGGACGGCCTGACGGAAGAGCAGGTGCTTTTTGTCGGGGACATTCTCTCCACCGCTTACATGGGGGCGGAGGGAATAACGCCGGGCGGCCCGGGCATTCAGCCGGGAAGCACGGTGGCCGTTTTTGGCGCCGGCCCGGTGGGGCTGTGCGCGGTGGCGGCGGCGCGGCTGTTCGGTCCGGCCCGGATAATATCCGTGGACATGGTGGACTACCGCCTGGAGATGGCCGCCCGGCTAGGGGCGGACAGAGTGATCAACGCCGCCCGGGAAGACCCGGCGGCGGCCATCACGGAGATCACCGGCGGCTGGGGGGCGGACTTCGTCATTGAGGCCATCGGCAGCACCGAGGCTTTTACCGTCTGCCTGTCGGTGGTGGCCCCGGGCGGGACGGTGTCGGCCATCGGGGTTTTTCAGCAGCCGGTGGAGTTGCCTATCCACCTGCTGCTGGCCAAAAATATCGGCGTTAAGATGGGGCTGGCCAACCTGATTCACATGAAGAGGCTGATCGGACTTATTCAGGCCGGCAAGCTGGACCTGACCCCCATTATCACCCACCGGCTGCCCCTGGCTGAGGTTGTGCGCGGGTATGAAATATTTGAGAAAAAGCTGGACGGGTGCGTCAAGGTGCTGCTGAAGCCCTAGCCCGGCGGTTTAGCTCCGGAACGAAAAATGGTCTGAAATAATGACTTCATTTCTCGGGATAGAAGAGGTGTATAGATGAGATTTACGATTAACATTGATACAGGTGGAACCTTTACTGACGGATTTTTTACCTGCGGGGACAAGGTGAAGACCAGTAAGGTGCTGACCACTCCCCACGACCTGACGGTTTGCCTGATGAACTGCATAGAGGAGGGCGCCAGGTCCTTCGGGCTGGAAACCGCGGAAATGCTCAGGCATACCGATGTGGTTAAATATTCCACCACGGTGGGCACCAACACCATTATACAGCGTTCCGGACCTAAGCTGGGCCTTATGGTGACCCGCGGGCACGAAGAAACTCTTTACTGTGGCCCATCAGACGCAGGAGGTCTGGAAAATTTCCTGGGGCCGGGCATGATTCTCGGGATAGGCGGGGAAATAGGGGATGACGGCGGGGAAAGGGAACCCGTGTCAGCGGCGGAGGTGCTGGCCACTGTAAAGCAGCTGGTGGACAATGGATCCCGGGGGATAGTGGTATGCCTGAAAAATTCCTACCTTAACCCGGTTCAGGAACGAACCGTTAAATGCATTATCAATGAAGAATACCCAAAACACTACCTGGGGTCGGTGCCGGTCCTGATTGCCAGCGACATCAGCCAGAGGCCCGGTGATGCGGCCAGGGTCAGCACGGCGTTGCTGAACGCGTACCTTCACCGGGAGATGGTGAGGTACCTATATAAGGCGCAGGAGGACCTCCAGCAGCGGGGATTTACTAGACCCCTTCTGATTGTGCACTCCAGCGGAGGTGTGGCCAGGGTGGCCAAGACCACCGCCCTTAATACGTACAGTTCGGGACCGGTGGCCGGTCTGTATGGTAATCTGGCCATTAGCCGCCTGTACGGCTTGCCGGACCTGATCAGTACCGATATGGGGGGCACCAGCATTGATGTGGGCCTGCTGGCAGGCCATGAAGTGGTCGATGACCCGGAACCCCGTGTGGGCGGCCTGCCCATCCACACGCCCATGCGAAGGGTTTGGTCTTTGGGAGCCGGAGGTGGATCCATCGCCTGGATCAGTCCGGACGGCCAGCTGGAAGTTGGGCCTCAAAGCGCGGGGTCGGTTCCGGGTCCGGCCGCCTTTGACCGCGGCGGAACAGAACCTACGGTGACTGATGCCGATGTCGTACTGGGTTATATTGATCCCACCTGTTTTCTGGGCGGGCGCATGCGCTTGAGCCGGGAAATGGCGGAGCGGTCGATCAGGCAGCGGTTGCAGAAACCGCTGGGATGTACTGTTTATGAGGCGGCCCTGGCCATTAAAAGGAAAGTGGAGAGCAACATCGCCAGGGGAATAAGGAGGATAGTAAGCACTCAGGGAATCTCTTCAATTCCCGGTGTTATGCTGGCTTATGGCGGAGCCGCCGGTACCCACAGCTGCGAATATGCGAATGAACTGGGTATCGGCCGGGTCATCACCTTCCCTTTTTCGTCGGTGTTTTGCGCCTTCGGAGCTTCCGCCATGAACGTGATGCACCGCTATCAGCGCTGGATCCTGCCGGTTAATATCCCGGATCCACAACTGTCGGCGGAGGTAATAAATAAGATCAACGACATTATCACCGTCCTTGCGGCCCAGGCCAGGAGGGATATGCGGGGAGAAGGATTCTCCGAGGATAAGTTTCAAATTCGGTCCGAGATATCGTTTGCAATTCAGGATAAGTATGTCAGTGTCGTCAGTCCCCGGCTGTACCTGGCCAATCCCGGCTGTTTGAACGACATGGGCCTTAAGGCCGTAGAGCCGATGGCACGGGGCGCCGCGCTGAAAACAGAGGTGAAAGCGGTGGCGGTGTCAGTACAGGCGGAGGCTCCTGTTCAGCATCCGCAGATATCATCATTCTCTCCCGCCGGCGGCGACTGCTCCCAGGCACTGAAGGGCCGGCGGCCGATATGTTGGGATGAAACAGGATACATCGACACCAACGTTTATGACCGCTCGCTGCTCCGGTGCGGCAACGAAGTGGTTGGACCGGCGGTGGTGGAGGCGGAAGATACAACTTATGCCCTGCCCCGCGGCTGGGTGGGCCGCATTGACCAATTCCTGAACATGGTTCTCACCAGAGAATAGGAGGGGATAAATATGAGCCGCAAACAAATTACGGAATACCTGGTGGCAGACCTGGAGCGGGAGAAGTGGTTGTGCAGCCGGTGCGGCGAGACGTTGGGTCCACTGCGGGACAACTATAAAAAATATGTGCTGCTTTACGAACGGGATCCCCGGGATATTTCCCCGCCGATTCCCGGGGCGGACGGGCCCGGCTTCGGCCCGGACCCGGAATGGTGCCGGATTATAGAGTTTTACTGTCCTTACTGCGGAACCATGATCGAGGTGGAAAACCTTCCTCCCGGTCACCCGCTTACCCATGACATAGAACTGGATGTGGACAACCTTAAGGAAAGTCACCTGCATCGTAAGGAGGGGCTGGGCTGATGCCGATTACTATTGACCTGGACATTGGCGGGACATATACCGACTGCTACCTTGTCAGCGACGGTCAGGTGGTGATTAAAAAGGTCCCCACCACCCACTTCAACCTGTCGGTGGGTTTTATGCAATGCATCGAGGAGGCGGCGTCCGCCATGGACATTTCTTTACCGGAACTACTCGACAAGACGGACGTTATCCGCTATTCGACCACCATCGGCACCAATACCCTTATTGAGCGGAGCGGGCCGAAGCTGGGCCTGATTACTACTATGGGCCATGAGGACACCATTTATATCGGCCGGCTGCGGCAATGGGCCGACGGCCTTAGCCTGAACGAGATCAAAAACCGCGCCAAACAGCGGAAGCCGGAACCGCTGATACCCCGTGACATGACCGTTGGGGTGCGCGAGCGGGTTGACTGCTTCGGCAATGTGACAGTCCCCTTGAAGCGGGAGGACGTGATGGAAAAAGTCCAGCAGCTTGTAGACCGCGGGGCACAGGGGTTCGTTATTTCATTGATATATGCCGTTCTCAATCCTGTGCACGAACGGATGATCCGGGACATTATTGAAGAGGAGTACCCGGATATATATCTTGGGAAAATGCCAATATTCCTGTCCAGCGATGTTTATCCCAGGTTAGGGGAGTATCCCAGGACCATGACCACCATCATCAACGCATACACCCACCGCAAGATGGCGGAGAATCTGGCCGCCCTGGGGGACGAGTTGCGGGATAACAACTACCGGAGGCCGCTGATTATCATGCACAACACCGGAGGCTGCGCCAAAGTCAGCCGCACGGCGGCAGTCAACACTCACAACGCCGGGCCGGTGGCGGGTGTGATTGGCAGCGCCTATCTCGGCAGATTATACGGGGAAAACCTGATTGTCACCGATATGGGGGGCACCAGTTTCGACCTGGCGACGATAGTGGAAGGCCGGCCCCAGGTGTACGACTTTATCCCGGTAATTGACCGCTGGCGCACCGCAATCCACGCCATTGAAACCAAATCCATCGGCGCCGGAGGCGGTTCCATCGCCTGGGTTGACCCGGCGCTGGGCCGACTGCAGGTCGGCCCCAGGAGTTCCGGCTCAATGCCTGGCCCGGCGGCCTATGACTTGGGAGGAAAAGAACCTACCGTCACAGACGCTGACGTAGTGCTGGGCTACCTTGATCCGGGCTACTATCTGGGAGGTAAAATTCATTTAAATAAGGAAAAGGCGGAGCGGGCTATCCGGGAAAAAATAGCCGTACCGTTAAACATGGAACTGGAAGAGGCCGCCGTGGCTGTCAAGCGACTGGTAGACGCCAACATGGGACAGGAGATCTTTAAAGAGGTAGTATTAAAAGGTCACGATCCCCGGAAGTTTGTCATGTTCGCTTACGGGGGGGCCGGCGCCACCCACTGCTGCGGTTACGACGAATACGTGAAAGCCTCCAAAATCGTCACTTTCCCGTACTCCTCGGTTTTTTGCGCTTTCGGAGCCTCAACGGCGGACATAGTGCACACCTATACCAGTGCCAGGAGGATAGTTCTGCACGACTATTTCAGCGGGAAATACACCGATGACTACCGGCACTTTATTGACGCTGTGCGTGAAATGCAGGTTCTGGCGGCCAAAGATATGGCTGACGAAGGTTTTGAGGTTGAAAGAATGATTTATACTCTGGACCTGGAAATGAAGTATGGAACACAGGTGTATACCACCCTGGTTCGCTCCCCACGCCGGCACCTGCAGGACGAATCCGATGTAAAGGCTATCTGCGATGCATTTACCATGGAGTATTCCCGCCGTTACAGCAGCGCAGCCGCTTACCCGCAAGGGGGAATTGAAATTACCTCCCTTATTTTGACGGCGGTGTGCCCGGTGGATCACATGCCGTTAGAGGAATACCGGCCCCAGGGTTGGGATCCGGCAGCGGCCCTCAAGGGACGACGGGCGGCATACTGGCCAGAGTCTGGTGGCCTGAGGGAAACCCCCATCTTCGATCGGGGCCTATTGCGGTGCGGGAATGTGGTGGAGGGGCCGGCAATCATTGAGTCGCCGGAGACTACCATTGTGATGCCCGCCGGCAGGAGATACACCGTGGACCGCTGGCTGAACGGCGTAATCGAGTTAATGTGAACCTTCAGAAAAGGGAGGACTATTCATAAATGCGGGACATGGAAATAATGAGTCGTATGAAACCCGAACCGCCCACGGAACGGGAATGGGATTGCATGGGGCGTTTGAACCCGGTGGACTATGAAATACTGCGGCGGAAGATTGAACTGATTGGTGAAGAGGCAAAAGAGGTAACCATGCGTACTGCGGTGGCGCCCACCATCAGGGCCGGCGATATGAACGTGGGTATATACACCGCCCAGGGGGATATGGCTCTTAGCGCTACCGGCACCTTCGTCCACGCCGTACTGCAGCAGATTCCACTGAAGTATGTGCTCAAGCACTTCCGGGATGACCCTACCGTGGGCCTGCGGGACGGGGACATTTTCTTCTGTAACGAGGCCGTTTACGGTGGTGTGCATAACCCTGACATGATGGTCTTTATCCCAATCTTCCACCAGGGAGAACTGGTGTCCTG
>Ga0209347_1001275_pt1 | contig 43213 bp, 35 predicted proteins | sample AutmiccommuBRH23_FD_187382 | JGI IMG/M metagenome (GOLD analysis project Ga0209347, IMG submission 187382) | Deep subsurface microbial communities from Mt. Terri, Switzerland - Autotrophic microbial communities BRH/23 (SPAdes) (version 2) | ecosystem: Environmental > Aquatic > Deep subsurface >... | reverse complement strand
CTGTATTTAACAATCTAAAAAATTTAACGGACCTTGACTTATCAGACAATCAAATTTCAGACATTAATTCTCTCGATAATCTTACTAATCTTACGTTGCTTAATGTATCAAATAATAATATTAATGACGTAAGTCCACTTACAAATTTAATCAAACTTCAAGAATTAAACGTCTCTAACAATAATATTAACGATGTTACTCCACTTGGGGGTATGGCAAGCCTGAAGAGTCTTGACCTTTCCTTTAACCAAGTGGAAATCCTGAATCCATTGTCACAATTAACGAATATGGAGACATTAAACATAGCTAGTAACCAAGTGAAAGATATATTGCCAGTTGCTAATATGAAAAAATTAAGCAGTCTAAATCTTATCGGAAATGGTGTTATAGACTTTAGTTCCTTAGAAGATCTTGACCTTGAACAATTTACTTCCGACAATCTTACTTATACTCCGAAAAATTGGCAACCACAAGAAGAAGTTTCTAGTAATAAGTGTTGGAGAGTTAGATTTAGTTTACCCATCAAACCAGAGTCAGTTAATAACATGAATATTTATGTGACGGATGCTGGTGGCACAAAGTTAGATCTTAAAGTATATTTGTCCCAGAACAATACTATTGTTAATATTGATCCACCGGAAGGTGGTTATCTCCCTGGTGAAGTATATTATCTTTTTGTGAGTAACAAAATTATGTCAGAATACGAGAACAACCTTATACAGCCAATAAAAATGAAGTTTACAATTTCACGGCTCGCAACAATAAATACTGAAACAACTAGATTGCAAGGGCTAGGTGATATTTTCTTAATTGAAGACGTAGTAAAATTTTCATATGGTTTGAATACCTTAGTGGGAAGAATTCAATATGATGCAGATTATCTGAAGCAACTTCCAAAAGATCACTTTTTAGCCGTAGAAATGGACAAATCATATGGTAATTCTGATTGGGATTGGAGAAGAAATGCTCCCGCTTTGTTTGGTTCAACAGCTGTCTTAGAACACTATAATTACCTATTTGATAAAAATACACATCTCGGTGACGTGTCCACTCAAAAATTTCTTGCTGAGTTATCTGATTTGGTTTCTTCAATAGCTACATCGACATATTCAAAGGATGCACCTTGGTGGTCAACTGACCTGTTTCGACCAATAAAGGAAGTTAAAGACGCGATATCTTTAATAAATAATTGGAACAAAGTAAAGGATCATAGTATCATTCTAGGCCGAAACCTCAAAATAGAAGGCAATTCTGTCTATCATATAGGCGTTAGTGATGGTCGACTAAAGCTCACAATGGAGCATATGCCTAAGTTTGAATTAAAGTATCTATTGGGACGTCCTAAGATTAAACTTGACGTTGCGGAAACTGAACAAGCTCTATGGATATCGGAGAACCCAAACATCGCATCAGTCTATAAAGGCAAGATTACTGGTATTAGCAAAGGTAAAACCAAAATAATTGTTAGGTACTATAATAAGAAGGCTACGATTCCGATCGAAGTAAAATAGTAATAATTAACTTAAAAGCACAATTCCCATTGTTTTAAAATAATTCTTTTTGGTTCTAGGAGCGAGGGATTAGAGGCAATAAATAGCAGGGATTCACTAACGAATCCATTTACTCTGTGAATAAATAATTTGCTATAATATAATCAGATAAAATGATATGCGTATCAATCAGTGAATGGAGGCTTGCATGAAAGACAGCAAACACTTTGATGGCCTGCCAAGCAGCGCCACTGAGTCTGGTTTAACAGATGTTCTATCTCCGGAGGAGAGTTCCTTCGACAGTATCATGCTTTTGTTACGGTCACAAACAGGTCATGATTTTTCATCCTATAAAAAAAACACTGTCTACCGTCGTATTGAGAGGCGTATGGGTATCCATCAGTTTGACGAAATTACCGCTTACATTCGGTTTTTGCAGGAGAATCCTCAGGAACTTGAACTGTTATTTAAGGAACTTTTAATTGGGGTTACCAGCTTTTTTCGCGAACCGATGGAGTGGGAATTGTTAAAGGACAGAGTTATACCAGCGCTCTTAGCTGATCGGGTACCTAGCAATACGGTTCGGGTCTGGGTATCTGGCTGTGCGACTGGTGAAGAGGCATACTCCTTAGCGATTGTATTCAAAGAGGTGCTGGACCAGTTAAAGCCTTCTCAAGACTTTTCCATGCAGATTTTTGCTACGGATTTGGATCGTGACGCGATTGATAAAGCTCGAGAGGGTGTTTTCCCGGCCAACATCGCGGAAGATATGTCGACTGAGCGCCTGAACCAGTTTTTCGTCAAGGTGGATCGGGGTTATCAGATTGTCAAGACCATTCGGGATATGGTTATCTTTGCTCAGCAAAGCATGATTAAAGATCCACCCTTCACCAAGATCGATATCTTGACCTGTCGCAACCTGCTGATCTATCTGAACTCAGAATTACAAAAGAAACTTATGCCGCTTTTTCACTACAGTCTTAATCCGGGAGGCTTTCTGTTTTTAGGAAGTGCGGAAGCAGTCGGAAGCTTTACCGATCTTTTTAAACCCCTGGATCGCAAATCTCGACTCTACCAGAGACTCCAACCTATAGTCCAGACTGAGCCTATGGAATTCCCCACCTCGTTTGCCCCCACTCAGTCTACAGTGAAACCGCAGGTGGCAACCGTTCAAAACATTCAGTCGCTGGCGGATAGACTAATTTTGCAACATTACTCACCACCAACTGTGTTAGTCAACAGTAAAGGTGATATCCTCTACATTACTGGGCGAACGGGTAAATACCTGGAACCGGCTGCAGGGAAGGTCAACTGGAATATTTTTGCTATGGCCCGTGAAGGGCTCAACTATAAACTGAGTAACACCTTCTACAAAGCACTACGGCAAAAAGAGGCGGTTACCTACAAGAATGCCGTTGTGATATACGAAGGCGGGTCGCAGATGGTCGACATAACTGTCAACCCCCTCAAAGAGCCGGAAGCGCTGCGAGGTATGGTTATGATCGTATTTACCGACGTGGCCACCACAAATTCCATAGAAACAATCAACCCAAGCGGACGAATCCCGGCCAACAGCCCGCGTGAGGCAGACCTAGAACGAGAACTGATGCAAGCTCGTCAGGTATGGCAAGAGGCCAGTAAAGAAATGCAGATCTCCCAAGAAGAGCTCAAATCCAGCAACGAAGAATTGCAGTCCAGTAACGAAGAACTCCAGTCGACCAACGAGGAACTGACCACAACGAAGGAAGAAGTACAGTCCTTAAATGAAGAACTCAAGACTGTCAATTACGAACTGCAAGCCAAGTTAGATGAGTTGTCGCTAGCCACAAACGACATGAAGAATCTCCTGAACAGCACGAATATTGCCACCTTATTTCTGGATAACTCGTTGTGTGTCAAGCGCTTTACTAACCAAATGTCTGTGGTCTCTAAGCTGATTTCCAGTGACGTGGGTCGACCCATCACCGATATCGCTTCGGATCTTTTCTATCCTGAACTGACAGAGGATGTCGGGGAAGTGCTGCGGACGCTTAATACGGTTGAAAAACAGGTCTTGTCCTATAGTGGCGATTGGTTTAACGCACGCATTCTGCCCTACCGCACCTTAGAGGATAAAATAGACGGAGTAGTCATTACCTTTGTAAATATCACCGAATCCAAAGTGTTGGAGGCAGAGCTGCGTAAAACGAAATCAGCGTTAGAACATCGGATTATCGAGCAAGATAAAGAACTGGACCAGGTAAAAGACAGGTTGCTAGAAGAAGCACAACAGGGTCATCATGAAGTCGCTGCCTGTTTAGATCCAGAGTCTACGTGATTTATAGATATTCCTTCGCTCAAGGTATACGTAAAAGTTAGTATGTTCATACTAACCTAAGTATTTTCTATTGAGGGGTGAAGGGTTTGGATATAGTATCAATCGTTAAAAATGCTATGGGTAAAGAAGAACGTCTTGATATCCAAGAGGCGTTTAATATTTATAACCTTCTAAGAGCAAGGTATGTCAGCGCTCAAACCGTTCAATTATTTAAGAATTTTGTACATGACGTTGATTGGGAAGTAATCCTAGCAAGATTTATGAAACATTTTGAAAAGCAAATCGCTATTTTAGAGGAATTAGGAGAACAATATCGGATCATCATGCCCACCAGACTACCTCTGGATGCCAAGTTCGCTACCAGCATCAATGATATTACGGATGATTATATTTATAAAAAGATCTACCATGACCTCGTCGCAGAATTGATGTCTCTGATTCATGCTGTTCGCTCAACCAGCACGAATGATAAATTAAGAAATATTATCATCCAAGATCTAACGATTCATTTTGAAGATTTTGATGTTCTCTATAAATATGGAAAACTGAAAGGCTGGGAAGAGACGTATCCCGTATACAAGACAGCTCTTCCCCATCAAGAAGAACAACTTTCTACCTCCGAAGCGTTTCATATCTGGGACCATATCAGTATGAGATATGAACAAATTGAACTTATGGGACTGTTCGTTAATTTTGCTCATGATACTGAGTTTAGAGCTATACTTCAACATGGATTATATATTTATAATAAGCAAGTAAGTCATCTTGAAGAGTTAGCCCTCAAGCTCAATGTTCCACTGCCGAACAGACCGAACCTTCCTGTAGCTTCTCCGATTGATCCTGAAACGATCAAAGATCAGTTCATGTATCGGAATATTTTGAGCTGGGAATTAACGGCCTTAGATAATCATGTCAGAGCTATCATTGAGACGATCCGGAACGACTCGCTGCGTAAGCGTTGGAATGAACTTCTCAGTTCGGACTTAGAGTATTACGATAAATATCTAAAGTATGGAAAGATGAAAGGTTGGAACAGAGTGGTCCCAATATATGGGGAGCCAGTAACATAAGTAACGATCAATAATTAAACCTTCTTAAATGGAGGTTTTTTTATTCTCCCACAATCGTTGGTATTTCGACATAAATTGAGAGAGGATTATTTTTGGAATAGAGCGAATATAATAAAATATTCCAGATATAAGAGTTGACGGTATAATTTCGTAGCAATATTTGTAGCGACGGCGTTATAAATGCACGGCTTATATGATGTGATTGCAAAGCCATACTGGCTTCAAGAACTGGGTAAAGTCTTGGCAAGTGTAATCCGCGCAAGCAAGAAGTAAATTATAACAATTAAGTCTAGGTCCTTGCTTGAATTGTGACAGAATGGAGAGTTGTATTTGGTTATGGCAAGATTCTATAGCATTGAAGATTGGGAACAATTCGTAGATATTAAAATGGAATTAAAAGACTTGAAAACACAATTTATTAATTTGCAAGTAATAGTTGATAATAATTCAGAGGAACTTGAGAAAAAGGATTTGAAAATGAGGGAAGCGCAACGCGTTAGATTTCTAGATGTGATCGATGTTAGAACAAAGGAGCTAAAGCAAGAAATTAAGAAAATTGAATTTATAGAGTTGGAGGCACGACGGCTTAACCTCCAAGTAAGGATTGATGATAAAACTAAGGTACTGAGGCGCGAGGTTGAGAAAATTGAATTTATAGAGTTGGAGGCACAACGGCTTAGCCTCCAAGAAATTATAGATGATAGATCAGAAGAATTGAAGCACGAGGTTGAGAAAAGGGAACGAATTGAACTTGAAGTAGCTAAATTAGAACGCCTAAACATCATAGGCCAATTGGCAGCCGGCCTTGGACACGAAGTCAGAAATCCATTAACTACAATTAGAGGCTTTCTCCAAATGCTTCAGAACAAATCTGATTTGCTTACATACAAGAGCTATTTTGATTTGATGATAGAGGAACTAGATAGAACCAACACGATAATCACTGATTTTTTATCTATGGTCAAGAATAAACCGATAAAGTTAAAACGACAATGCTTAAATAAGTTGTTAGACAACCTATTTCCTATGCTACTAGCAGATGCTTATATCCAAGGTAAGAAGTGTATCTTTGAACCAAGAGATATAGCCGAACTGGATATTGACACAAATGAAATTACTCAACTGGTGTTAAACCTTGCCCGTAACGGTCTAGATGCAATGCACCCAGATGGGTGCCTTACTATTAAAACATTTATGGATGGACAAGACATAGTCCTTAGTGTTAGAGATGAGGGAACCGGTATCAGTCCAGAGCATATATCGAAACTCGGGACCCCATTTTTCACAACTAAAGAAAGTGGTACGGGTTTGGGCTTGCCAAAGTGTTATAGCATTGCTAATAGGCATCGTGCACAAATAGACGTTAAGACAGGCTCAGATGGAACAACCTTTTTCGTTCGGTTCTCCCAACCGATAGGAATGACCATTATTTAATAACTCTTCTTATACCGGCATCTGAAGTTGTTTATCAGACAATGAAAGTGTACATATTTTCAGATTACCCCGGCGCATATGTCGGGGGTTTATTTTTGAGGGCATACTGGGGTATAGGGGATATTTTGCGTAATTGTATGCAGATTCTAGGAAAACGCCCCCCCATATGGGGCATGTTCAATGTTGAAATTAAAATACCCTATGAGGATTCAAACGTATTGGCTAGTGACTCAAAACGGTGTGAGACATGTCACACCTTATCCATTCACTAAGTAGTATAATGGTTAAGGGTGTGTTTTATGAAGATTGGAATTTTAGTACGAGAAGAAACTATGCAGATTTGCACGGGAAAAGGCTGCCTTAACGCTTTTTTTCAAAGAAAGGATTCCTTTGCCAGATATACTGATGAACTAGAATTACTAACGTTTACTCACACTGGAGGTGATTTAAATCGTAAGATTAAAAACATGATTCAAGCCGGGATAGAACATGTACACATTTCTTCCTGCCTGAGAGCAAGGTCACCAGACTATGCCTCATTAGTTGAACGACTATCTGAGCATTTTACTGTTGTGGGATACACACACGGTCCAGAGGAAAGGACACGGTAGCAATAAGGCAATGAAACTAATCGTGGAGGTATTAAGAATGGTTAAATGGTCATTAATTCTAGTACTTGTATCGGTGGTATTAGTTGTTACTTTATCGGGGTGTAAGAGTATGAAACAAAGTAATTCTACGGTAAACGACAACTATTTTGTGCAAAAGCAACATGATGAAGCGGTTAGGAACCAAATCGAACTAAACAGCAAGATTCATCAGCAAGGTATTGACGCTTTAACAAAGTAGTAATTAAGATGTATTTTTAGTATTTATGTTTTCATTCGCTTCAAACGCTCATGTTTTATCCACGAATAGCTGGATTTTAGAAACAATTATTCTAGGAATAATCTTGGGAAAAGATTGTGGGTAAGTTCAAAAAGTGCTTGCACACTGAGCCTATCTATTGTCCGGATAGTTAGGTGGTAATAATCTGCGTCATTCTGGCATTGAATCAATACGACTAAAGATCACGCCCGGCGGCTTTGAAGGGCTGTTGCTGGATTGGGTGGTCTTAGGTGAGGTAGGAATGTATAAAAGTTTCAATTGACGGGTAAATCATATGGGTGGGATTACCTGCTTTCGGCATATGGTTAACTGTTTAAAATTTAGTAGTCATAGGTAATGGAGGAAATTAGAATGACGAGTAAAACTGTTGAATATTCACAGGTAATTATGTCCAACGAAATGTTGCCGCAACATGCCAATGCAGCTGGTAACGTTCATGGTGGCGAGATTATGAAATTGATAGATAGTGCAGGTGGAGTTGTAGCCCACCGACATGCACGCAGATACGTTGTTACAGCAAGAGTAGACGAATTAGAATTTATTCACCCCATTCGTGTTGGTAACGTAGTAGCTTGTTACGGGAAATTGACCTTCGTAGGCAAAAGCTCAATGGAAGTATTAGTCACTGTTACAGTTGAAGATGTGTTTAGAGATGAACCCGCAAAAATAGCTATAACGGCATACTTAACCTATGTAGCCATAGATGAGAATAGAAAACCAAAACAGGTACCGTCGCTGGAGCTTGTAAATGAAGAAGACCGCCGTTTATATGAGGAAGGGCAGCAACGTTACCTGGCATACAAGCAACGTAAGAATAAGGCAAGCAATTTGAAGTGATTAACCTTAAATTTCTTAATTCTTCCTAAATACGTCGAACTCGGCAGATATGGAATATAGATATCAATAACGAACTTCTACCGGAGTTCCTATGGTTATCCTGTCTTCATAGACTATAGAATCATAGGCCAGGACCGTCACTCCTTTTTCAATTGCAAGCTTCAGCGCCTTTGCAAAGTCCGGATCCATTAACTCATAGGGTGTAAAATATTTTATGCCCTTCATCTGGATGAGAAAGAAAATGAAACCTACATAACCTTCTTCAACAGCTTTGATCATTTCATAAATATGCTTGCAGCCCCTTTTAGTAGGAGCATCTGGGAACATGGCAATACCTTCGGTTTCAAGTGTTACTCCTTTTACTTCTATAAACCCTTTCTGATCTTTAGTTTCAAAGTACAAATCAAATCTTGAATTACCGTAAACAATCTCTTTGGACAGCTTTGTAACATAAGAAATTTCCTTGATTTTTTCTTCCTTTATACCATGATATACAACCATATTGGGGATTTGTGAATCGATATTGATTAGGGCATCGCCTTTATATGCTGCTATAATTGAGTACTTTGTCTTCCGCGTCGAGGTTTTTGCTTCTTCCAAAATCACCGTAGTTCCTTCCTGTAGTATTTCTCTGCACCGTCCCGTATTTTTAACATGAACAATTTCTTCCTTATTGTCAACTATCACATGAGCAATAAATCTATTTGGCCGTCTTATAAATTTAGCAACTTTAACGGATGTATACTTCAATGCTTAGACCCCCTTATCTATTAAATCATGGCCTTCCCTGATATTCTAATATTTTTCCAGAATGAGAATACCACTATTAACTCCGTTGTTGATAAAATATTATGTATCAAAGAAGGGACTTTTGTTTCTACTTCATTTAACAAACCATCACAAGAGGGTTTATATCAGCATTTCCGTAAAATAGCCGATGCGACCCCGCTACCACAAGGATATTTAGACTGGACCGCGCAGTCCAATTTGGGAGAGGGAGAGGGATAGGCATGGTCAGGCAGCTCCGGTGGTTTAGTTGAAGTTCAATGCTATTAGTAAAAGAAGGATTTAGGTAGCTTTATGGAGAAAACTGTTGTATGTAAAATTATTAGTGATGAAGGAGAATAATTATTATGAGTTATATGGGACCTAGCGTTGGATTAGGCATATTTAGCTTTCTTGGCTTAGTGATCTATATTGGTCTTTTGGCTCTAGTTGTATATTTAATAATTAGTACTATACAATTTTTCAAACGAAAAAACGAGAATGATAAGGAACTACTAGTAAAACTTGATACTCTTATCCAGTTACAATCTCAAAAGAAAGACATCCAGTTATAAACAAGGTAGGGGTTTCACTATGTGCACGGGGGCATAAGCTCTCTTGGTGTTCTTTTAATTCCTTTGGTTATGCCAGCTGCAATTATCATTTTTGCTGTATGGCATGTCAGAAAATTAAATAGTATTGATCAGACTGTTCGTGACATTCTTGAAAAGTTAAATAAGGATGAACTTATAATTTAAGGATACATTTCAAACTCTATATGAAGCTCCGGGCCTATCCCAAATACGAACTCACGCGTTCGTATTTGGGATAGGCCTTTTCTATGAGGTTGGAGTCAAATTGCATATTGACAATAAAGGAAGTATTTGCTAATATACAAACTGTATTAACTGTATTAAGTCAAATAGAACAGTTGGGAGGTAACCATGTTTCAATTGGACTATATGGATCATAGCCCTTTGTACGAACAGATTAAGGAGAAGATTAAAGCACTCATCATTAGCGGAGTACTGAAACCTAATGAGAAAGTTCCCTCTGTTCGTGAATTGGCCCAGTCCCTCACCATTAACCCCAATACCATTCATAAAGCTTACAAGGAACTTGAGCTGGAAGGATACATATATTCCGTCCGAGCCAAAGGAAGTTTTGTGACACCCATAAACAATAGAATCAATCAAGCAAGAAAAGACGACTTGCTGCTGGAGATGGAGAAACTGGTTTCAGAGCTGGCCTACATGAATATACCCAAAGAGCAGCTCATTTCCAGAATTGAGGAACTATATGGAAGAGGGAGGCAGAAGAACAATGATTGAGGCCCAAAAACTGACGAAATCCTTTGGCAATTATAAAGTTCTCGAGGATCTGAATTTAAAGGTCAAAAAAGCATCCGTTTATGGATTGCTGGGGCCTAATGGTGCCGGCAAGACCACTCTGATTAAACATTTGACGGGATTATACCGCCAGGATCAAGGCATAGTTACCATTGATAATCAGCCGGTCTACGAAAATCCAAAGGTAAAGGGTCAAATGATTTATATTCCCGATGATTTGTACTTCTTTTCTCAAGCAAGCATCGACGAAACAGCAAAGTTTTATGCCAAACTATATCCCGACTGGAATTGGAACCGATATGAACAATTAAAGCAGGTATTTCCCATCGACAGCAAGAGAAGAGTGGTCAAACTGTCCAAAGGAATGCAGAAACAGGTAGCTTTTTGGCTGGGAATTTCCTCGATGCCTAAAGTCATGATCCTGGATGAGCCTGTCGATGGCCTGGACCCTGTCATGCGCAAAAAGGTCTGGAGCCTCATCCTCCAGGATGTAGCCGAAAGGCAGGTATCTGTCCTGGTATCATCCCATAATCTGAGAGAACTGGAAGATGTCTGCGATCATATCGGGATACTTCATAAGGGGAAGATCGTTGTGGAGAGGGAACTGGACGATATGAAATCCGATGTTCACAAGTTTCAGCTGGGATTTTCCGATGACATTCCGGAAGGATTCCTTGAAGGCCCTGAGGTTCTGCACAGAACTCAGACAGGAAGCATACTGCTGCTGATTGCCAGAGGGGATAAGAATGAACTGCTGCAAAAGATGAAATCAGCGAATCCAGTTATTTTGGATGTCCTGCCTCTGACACTTGAAGAGATTTTTATTTATGAATTAGGGGGGATGGGTTATGACATTCAAAATATCATTATTTAATAAGGCCTTGATCTTAAGCGATTTCAAACGTTATTGGTGGGTAAGCGCTCTCTATACTCTGGCTCTTATGGCCTATATTCCCTTCAGTCACCTTATGAAAACCATGGGGATGGATGTACGGAACATTACCTGGATCCAAGACACTATCGACAGAACACTGAGTTTTTCACAGGATGACGTTCAAGCTATTCTAATCTGTACTGTACCGGTTCTTATGGCAGTCTTGATATTCAGGTACTTACAAGTAGACAAATCAGCCGTTATGATGCACAGCCTGCCCTTTAAAAGGAGCTCTCATTATGCCAGCCATTGCTTGGCAGGGTTTGTTCTTTTAATAATCCCCGTCGTCTTAAATTCTCTGATTATGATATTATTAGACTATTTTACGGTCCTGGGAAGCTTTTATACCCTGCCTAAGATTTTCTCCTGGCTTGGACTTAATATCTTTTTCTGTCTGTTCTTTTATAGTATCACCGTATTGGTCGGGATGTTTACCGGATCTTCCGTAGCCCAAATCGTATTTACTTATATCATCCAAATACTGCCCATAGGAATTTATGTTTTGCTTAAATTCAGCCTTGAGCAATTGTTGTTTGGGTTTGGTGAAGCCTCTTACTCACTGTTTATCGAAGACAATCATCCCTTATTTTTCTTGCTTAATGGGGCTCTCCCGAGAACCCTGTATACTGTAGGCTACTTTCTTGCTTACATCCTGGCGGCTGCTGCGTTTATGATCCTGGGCTGGTTTGTCTATAAACATAGGAGGTTGGAAACGGCCGGCGACATTATTGCCTTTCCGGCCTTCTATCCGGCATTTAAATACGGGGTGACCTTCTGTTTAATGCTGGTTGGAGGAACCTATTTTTGTGGTGTATCCAGACAATCCCTTCCCATGCTGATCCTGGGTTATGTTATTGCTTCGGCTCTGGGTTACTTTGTCGCGGAAATTCTAATCCATAAGTCCTTCAGGGTTTTGCACCTCTATAAAGGTTATCTCTATTACGCCCTTGTTATTGTGCTGCTCTTGGGAGGTCTGTCCCTGGATGTTTCGGGCTTTGTTAAGCGAGTTCCTAGCCCTGAGGAAGTTGAAAAGGTTTATTTCGGCTATAACTATAACGATTGGTTCTATTTTGAAAAAGAAAAGAATCCCGAATTTCTGGAGTCCAGATACCAGGATAGTGGGTACTTCGAAGATAACCCGCCTATCCTGCTGGAAAGTCAGGAGAATATTGCAAGAGTTATTGAGTTCCAGAAACATTTGATCAAGGAAAGGAAGAAGGAGGCAGGTTCATCCCGTTATATCATTTACACACTGAAAAATGGAGATTATATCATTCGCCAATACAATATTAATGAAGCTGATCAGAATAATGCCGCTTTCCTCAAGCCCATTTATGAATCGTTAGAGTATAAAAAATTGGAATTTCCGGCAATGAGCCTGGTGCCGGATGACATAAAATTGATGACTGTCAGAGATGACCGCAGTGGCAAACGGCCGGTGAATCTCACAGGAACTAAGGACATCCGGGAATTAACGGAACTTTTGAAAAACGAAACGACTAGGATGTCCTATGAGGATATGACCTCAAGAAAAGATTATTATATATGGCTATCCGTATTGGAAAACAATAAGCGTAATGAACAAAATATCCTGGTTCAAAGCAGTTTTACCTCACTGCTGAATTGGCTCAAGGATAAGGGCTACTATGACCAATTTGCCCTGCATTTGGAGGACATCGAATCCGTTGAACTGGAAAAAGCTGAGGACAGAGCATCCGACAATACGGCAACTCGCAGCCGGGTAACCATCAATGATCGGGAAGTGATTGAGGAGTTATTAAATATTGATCCCAGCCCAGACTACAACAGTAATGATGTCATCGCACGCTTTAACGTACGGAATAATGTCTGGGAAAAACGGGTCAGTCTTGATACAGGGGTTTCGGCAGAATTAAAGGGACATTTCGAAGAGTTAAAAGAGGACAATTAATCAGCATGTCCCAGAAGTGAATGAACCCAGCACTGAACGTACTCCCCTTGTCATTGCGGCTGAGATTAATAGGATCAATATATGGTTCAAAAAGATGATAAGGATTATGCTGAACTAGATGTAAATGGATATACGGGGCAAGTCTGGTTACAGAATTGGCAGGGACCGATTATTCAATCAATTGATGTTAAATAAGGGTTAATTATTATTGTAATACCCCTTTCGTCTACGCCAGAAGGTTTAAGCAAGCACCATAAACACATAAAAGCGGCTGAGGACATCTTCAGTCGCTTTTATGTTAATTTATTTAAGCTAACTTATTTTACATAATAACTTAAAGATTTAGAGATAATATATGAAAGTGAATAGCTAAAAGAGACGTATCCTAGCTTCTTTGTGAAATTTTGAGTTATGTGCCAAGTCATCTCCACCGCAAAAGGAGGGTATTGGATATTGTTCAAAGGAAGAAGAATAATTGCGGGGCTTATATTCGTTGGTGCTTTATTGAGCATTCCTCTCTTCTATAATTTAGGTAAATCTAACAAGGGGCCTATAATAGATTTGGATACACCTGCTATCCGGAAACTAGAGGTAAAGGAGTGTATCGAGTCGACGGAATTTATGAAGGCTAATCACATGAAACTTCTGTACCAATGGAGAGAAGAAGGCGTGCGTGAGGGCAAAACGGAGTATATTAATAGTAATGGGAAAGCATACAGACTTAGCTTTCAAACATGCTTAAACTGTCATTATAATCCTGGAGTAAAAACGTCTAATCAATTCTGTGTTTCGTGCCATAATTACGCTGCTGTAAAACCGAATTGTTGGGAGTGTCATTTGCTACCGGACCCTCATCTTAGTAAGAATAGTAAGTAATCCCGTTAGATCATAATACTATAAAACTCAAAACAAAGGAGGCATGTTTACGTAAATGTCTTCGCCAAAATATGCTTCAACTGGGATCAAGTGTGTTGTAAACACTGCATAGGTTTGTTTTGGTTTGGAGTCTATTTTGTATAAGTCATAATTAAACGTCTCGCCCTTATCCAGCATGTGGTAAATGCAATTTAGTAGTGTATGTGCGACAGCAATAATAGCCTTTTTGTGACCTCGGCGTTTCTTAATTCGATCATAGCGGATTTTGAAATATGGACACTTTCATAAATTTTTGCGAATGGAATGACACTTATAATGAAGAGAACTACGAAATCAATGAACAAGATATGCGACCAAATAGCCTATTGTCTGGATATGTCAACGAATTAAGCCGGTGTTCTAGTGAGATAAACTTCCTTGTAGCTGACATAATGGAACCCGCGCTTTCAAGACTTTCTTAATTAGAATATGCTCTCCATCACTGATGGGGAGCTAATTGAATAATTTGGAACAAACGTAACAGCTACTCTAACGTTTTCAAAAGGTTACAAAATTAACTTCTAATCTGTTATCCATATGTCGAATATGTTAAACTATTTAAAAGGTATTTATTTACAAGGAGTGATTTTATGCCATTTCCGGAATCAAAGGATAAATATACTTATGCTGATTATCTAACCTGGCCGGAAGGTGAACGTTGGGAAATCATCGATGGTGTACCTTATATGCAAGCAGCCCCTTCCTGGCAACACCAAGCTATATCCGGCAATACTTTCGGCCAATTCTACGAATACCTTAAAGGCAAGCCTTGTCAGGTTTTTGCTGCTCCATTTGACCTTTGTATTCCTAAAGTTAATGAAAGTGATGAAAAAATCTCTAACGTTATCTCCCAGCCAGATATCGTTGTAATTTGTGATAAAAGCAAACTTAGAAAAACAGGTTTTTTTGGAGTGCCAGAGTTAATCATCGAAATAACCTCGCCTTCAACTGCAAGAACGGATAAAATAACGAAATTCAACAAATATGAAAAGGCCGGCGTAAAAGAATACTGGATTGTTGAACCGGAACAAAAGATCGTGAGCGTATTCTTGCTACAGGACAACAATAGATACGGTAGGCCGGATGTATATTCAGAAGAAGACCAAATTACAGTAAGTATCTTCCCCGATCTCGCAATAGATTTAAAACCAGTTTTCATGAGTATTTAATAAACGGAAGAAGTCAGAATTCCTTAGCGTATAGGAAATCTGACTTCTTCTATCTTTTTATGGCTTAGCGTGCAAAATACGCGTTTTGTTGGCGGAAGGGAGATCCGTTGTACCCATTCTGTAAAGCATTTTGCAGATGGTCGGGGGCATACCACAGGGAGAACAGGACAAGAAGAGCATTTGAATCATGAGACTTGACCTGTGCAACCGTACACGTGTACAATTGCACAGGCCGCTTATTCTATTCCACAAATTACTCTGGAAGTCCTTCCATACTGCTCGACAATGAAATCCATAAAGTACCGGCTGGCAATGGGCAATACCTTCTTGTTTTAAAGGCCAGGGAGCTGGTATGCCCAAGCCTTCACCATCCGAAGCCTGCCTGCGTATGCTGTCATTAAAGCTATGAAAAAGGCGGGAATCAAAATGGAGGAACCCAGCTCGGAACGTACTCAGCAACATCGCATCTGAGATTAATAGAATCAAACAACAGAATGTAAAACCATGCATAATGCCATGGAGATCGGCAAGCGCCTGAAGTAGGCCAAGGACCTGCTCCCCCATGGAGAATTGGGAAAATGGCTGGTGGAATCAGTGAGCTATTCTCATCACAAAGCCAACAAGCTGATGCAGATCTTTGAAGAATATGGAGATAAACTATTTGCAGCCGGCGATGACGGCAGTAGGTCAAATTCGCCAGTACTGGCGAATTTGACCTACTGCCAGGCTCTTCTTCTGCTGGGGATTCCGGAAGATGAGCGGGAGAAATTTATCCTGGAGCATGATGTTAAGAATATGACCACCGGGGAGCTGGATCGGGCTACCTGCAAATTCGGCGAGTTAATCGACAGCAAGGTTATCGAAAAAGGAGTTTATCCAATCGTAAGACTCCCACTTCTTCAAGTGGGAGTGGGCCCCCGTACCCTGCTTCGGTGGGGGTAGAGTCCATCCTTCGCCGCTGAGTGTACCTTTTGGGATCAGCGGCTTCGGCGATACTCTCCACAGGAGACTATCGTCACCGAAGTCTCGATGTTCAGCTTTAGCTGAACGAGTTCACTGTAGTTTAAATTTGTAAATAATTCATTATCTTGATTACCCAAAAAATCCGTAATATGATAGACGCATGTTAAAAATAATTTAATTATTAATTGCCATAAGGAAGGAGATTTAATGAAATCAAAAATTAAAAGTATTGCTTCTCTGGTTTTTATAGGGTGTGCTATTGCTTTGGTAATTGTCACTTCATATATAGATTTAAGCGAAAAAAGTTTGCCGACACATTCGGCGTCTGCGGGATCAATTGATTTATCTTTAATCCAGGACTTTAAACAACCTATTAAGTTGGATGGAGAGTGGGAATTTTACGATAATCAATTAATTAATGATGTGCAGGCAATGAATGACGCGGATAAAATCATCGTAACCGTCCCAGATCAATGGAATGAGTATGCGACGACTAGAAAAGAACCCAAATCATTCGGATATGGAACATACCACTTAAGGATTAAACTAAGCGAAACTCAAGCAAAACAAATATACGGATTTAAAATCCAAAATATAGGTATGTCAAATAAAGTAATCATCAACGGACAAGTAATTTCCATGAGCGGGAAACCAGGTGTGGATCACCAAACCTATGAGATGGGTAATGTGCCTAATTACGTATTTTACGCTCCTAAGACAACTGATCTAGATGTTTTAGTCCAAGTGTCAAATTTTGACTATAGACCTTATAGCGGAATTGTAACCTCGATTCAGTTTGGCCCCCAGGAGGTCATTGAAAGAGCGAAAATAACAGCGTATGGATATGAATTGTTTTTTTTAGGAGCAAGTATCGTTGTTGGGTTGATTTTTTACGTGCTCTATTTATTCCGCCATAAAGAAAAATATTTGCTTTATTTTTCCCTTTACAGCCTGACCAGTGCCTTATTTATCCTTACCCACGGAGAAAAAATATGGTTTCATTTCTTTCCGGGGTTTGATTATCTAGCTTTTGCAAAATTGCAGTTTTTTTCATCAGCCCTGAATATCAGTTTTTTTATCGGTTATACATACTATTCTTTCCCGGAAGTTTTCAAAAACAAAACGACTCAATATATCGGAATTATTTCCCTTGTTTTTTATCCTGCCATGTTATTCCCCCTTGCAGTCCAGTCTTCTGTTTCCAGTGTTCAGATCGTTTTTTACGTAGCAGTGTTGTTGTATTCGGTGTATGGATGTATTAATGGGATTTTACATAAACATAGCTACGCGTTATATTTTGTCTTGATCATCTTTTCGACATTATTTATGGTCAGAGAAGCGATTTATATGGTTCTGGGAAAAGGGGAAGTAGCTATCTGGATGGTTCTTGCTCAATTAATCTGGATTCTTGTTCATTCTTTCTTGATTGCCGCTAGGTTGAGTAACACCTATGACTTGGTTGAAGCACAAGCAAAGAAGCTTGAGAGCTATATGCTGGAGCTTGAACAAAAAGTAAAAGAGCGTACCATACATCTGGAGGAGGCTAATCAGAAATTTAAACAGTTAAGTCAGATTGATGGATTAACTCAAATCTATAACAGACGATATTTTGATACCGAGATAGAGAAAATATGGAGAGAGTATGCAAGACTTAATCATCCAATTTCCGTTATTTTAATCGATATAGATTATTTTAAGAAATACAACGATTATTACGGACATCAGGAAGGCGACTCATGTCTATATGCTGTTGCTTCCACACTTCAGGAACAATTGAACAGAAGCAGCGATATGATAGCACGCTTTGGAGGAGAGGAGTTTGTAGTCATTACTTGTGTTGATAGGGATAATGCTATTTTTTTCGCTGAAAAACTGCGCTTAGCCGTAAAAACACTTCATATTGAACATCAAATGTCGGAAAAAAATATTGTCACAATTAGTTTGGGGGTCGCTTCGGTTATTCCGTCACAAAGTAAAGAAATAACCGGATTAATCAAAGCTGCTGATATAGCTCTTTATGAAAGCAAACAGAAAGGCAGAGATACAGTAAGCGTAAAAGACTATGCAGACCAAAGAAAGCTTTGAACGACTGGCCACAAACAAGTTTTTGGTAATGAGTACAACTTATATATAGAGAGACTGCTAGGCTTAGGCGACATTATCTTCATATCTTTAGATACTTAAGGCGTGCGGAGACGTTTTTCTCCTGCGAGGCAAACATATTGGATTTGTAATTATTGAGAGGGATGGTAAGAAAAAATGGAGATTGATAGTATTATTTTTGATTTAGACGGCACTCTTTGGAATTCCATAGCAGGAATTTGTGAGGCCTGGCAAACGGTCATAGCAAACTATCCCAAGATCACAAAAGCAGTAACACCTGAAGATATGCAGGGATGCATGGGGCTGCCAATGGATGAAATAGGCAAAAAGTTGTTCCCGGAATTAGATGAAGCTTTGCAAAGGAAATTAATGAAAGAATTCTGTGAAACAGAACAAGTTTATTTAGAGGAACATGGCGGGATGTTATACCCTAAATTAGAAGAAACCCTTGAAACGTTAGCTCAAAAATACAAATTATTCATAGTCAGTAATTGTCAGGATGGGTATATACAAGCCTTCTTTAAGGCCCATAGCTTAAATAAATACTTCAGTGATTTTGAATGTTGGGGTGTAACAGGGTTGTCAAAAGGGGAAACCAATAAAATCATCATGGTAAGAAATGAACTGAAAAAACCAATTTATGTAGGAGATACAAATGGAGATGCCCAGTCAGCCAAAGTGGCGGGAATTCCGTTTGTCTATGCCAGATATGGCTTTGGTAAGGTAGAAGAATATGATTATGTGATTGATCGTTTTGAAGAATTGTTAACTTTAATTCAATGAAAGGTGAGGATTGATTCTTGTTTACACTCTGTTTAAATACCTATATTATCGTAAATATTAGTTTGTGTTTTACGAAAATGAGGTGATGCAATGAATGAAATATTGGTGGTTGATGACGATGCTTATATTCGCAGGCTGGTAAGTACGATATTGAATGATGCCGGTTTCGATGTTTACGAAGCTGCAGACGGCCGGGACGCACTTTTAAAACTCGACGAACATAAAATAGACCTTTGTGTTGTGGATATTATGATGCCAAACATGGACGGCTTGGATTTTTGCCGGAATGCCCGCAATTATTACAAGGATATGCCGATCCTTATGCTGACGGCGAAAAGTGAAATAGGCTCAAAAATTGAAAGCTATGGATCGGGTGCGGATGATTACCTGACAAAACCTTTTGAAGCGGAAGAATTGCTGCTTCGCATCAGAGCGTTGCTGAAACGCTATAAAATCGCTTCACAGCAAACCATTGGGATAGGCGCTCTTACCGTGGACAACACCAGCCATATGGTTTCCACCAATGGAGAACGCCTAAGTATTCCCTTGCGGGAATTTGAACTTCTTTTTAAGCTAGGCAGCTTCCCGGGAAAAACCTTATCCCGCAATCAGCTGATTGAGGAACTATGGGGGTTCGACTTTGACGGTAATGAACGCACTTTGGATGTTCATGTCGGACGGCTGCGCGATCGATTTCCGCCCGAAGGATTCGGCTTTCAAATTCTCACCATCCGCAGCTTGGGTTATCGTCTGGAAGTGATTTCTTGAAAAAAAAGAGCTGGCTACAAAATTTGCTCTGGCTGTGTTTTTGCGTGTGCATGCTGGTGGCGTGTTTTGTGGCAAGCTATATGCTGATGCTGCTGATTTACCGGTTCATAGGAAGACCGCCGGAACCCTGGGGGGATATGCTCTACGGTACTATCAATTTAATTCTGATTGTCGGGAGTATTATTGTAGGGGCTATGATAAATAACCACAATCAGTCCCGCCTTGCGCGGAGAACCCTTGAAACTTTGGAAAGAATAGCCCAGGGTAATTTTGATGTGTTTATTGAGCAAGATAAACATGGGCATTTCCTTGAAATCACTGACAGCATCAACAAAATGGCCAAAGAACTCGGCTCGATGGAGCAGTTGCGGCAGGATTTTATCTCCAACATATCCCATGAGTTTCAATCGCCGCTGACATCCATCAGCGGCTATGCCGCACTGCTGCGAAAGGACGGCGCGACGCTTAAGCAACTGGAATATGCCACGATCATCGAAGAGGAAAGCAAGAGATTATCCAAACTGTCGGAAAATCTTTTGCGGTTGTCGGCACTGGAAGGGTCGGGCAGCTCTATCACGAAAGCCTCGTTCCCGTTGGACAGACAACTTGAAAACGTTGTGTTACTCTTAGAACCGCAATGGAAAGCAAAAAATATTATTCCCGAAACAACCTTGCCTAAAATAACCGTTTATGGAAACGAGGATCTGTTAAAGCAGGTTTGGATCAACCTTTTGATGAATGCAATAAAATTTACACCTGAAAATGGAGAGATTAACGTCAGCTTAAAACAGGACGGTGAAACCGCGGTTTGTATCATTTCCGATAAGGGTATCGGCATAGCGCCATCTGAGCAAATGCGTATTTTTGAGCGATTTTATAAAGTAGATAAATCCCGTGACCGATCATTGGGTGGAAATGGGCTGGGACTTGCCCTGGTGAAGAAGATTATAAATTTACACAAGGGTAAGGTCACTGTGGAAAGCGCGTTAGGAAAGGGAACAGTATTCAAGGTTAAATTGCCCATCAACGAGTAACATATAATTGGGAAAAAAACGGCGCAGGAACTATCCTGCAGCCGTTTTTATTTATGTTTCAAAAGTTTTTCCGAAATTGTATTTCCGTTTACGCTCCGTTTAAATTCCTAGTCTATGATGAGTTAATCAATGCGCCGATCTTCGAGAGAAGCGAGTTACTGGTGATCAAACTAGGGTTCAATTCATACAGGGAGGAGTCAAACAATGCTAACCAAGAAAAAAGTGATGATGACTATGGCTGTTTTGGTTGTTCTGATGACTGGGGTTATGGTGTTAGGCAATCAGGAGGGAGCATCGACCGCAGAAATAGAGACAGTAAATAATAAGGTTTATGTCATAGTTCAGCAAGTGAATTTTATTGAAAAAGCAGCAGGAATTGAATTCAAGGCTTCCTTGGAAGCGTCGGAGGAAGGTATCGTAAGTAGTAAAGTCGGAGGAAAGGTTGTTCAAATTCTGTTTGAAGAAGGGGAGTACATGCATCAGGGAGAGCCTCTGGTTAAACTTGATGACAAGGAGGCCAGAAATAATCTTAGAGCAGCAGAAAGTCAACTGTCTGCCGCTCAAGCAAGTTTGACAAGTGCTGAAGTGAATTTGGATTTGGAACAGGGGAATTTTGAGAGGCTGAAAGTACTATTTGATCATAATGGAATTGCTAAGGTTGAGCTTGTAAAGGCAGAAACAGCTTTAAAGGTGGCTAAAGCAAATCTCGAGGCCCAAAAAGCTAATGTCCTTACAGCTCAGGTCAATGTGGAAAGCCTTACGGATTCTTTAGCCTATACTACTATTAATGCACCAATAAGCGGAATGATGGATGAAAAAAGTGTGAGTCTGGGTCAGAATGTGGATTCGGGAACCATACTTGGGAAAGTTAAAAACATTTCCCCTATAAATGCTGTCATAGAAGTTAAGCAGACTAACCTGGAGGATATCAAAGTAGGGCAAAAGGCCAAAGTAACCATCGGAGAGAGCAACCCAAAGGCGCATGATGGAACGCTGAAAAGTATTAATGTGTCCGCCGACCCTTCCTCACGAGTTTTCAAAGGCAAGATTCAGTTGGATAACCCAGACCAGACCCTTAAGCCCGGAAGTTTTGCCAAGGCAGAACTATTCAATGGCCAAATAGTTGAAGTAGCTACAGTCCCTATAGCAGCTTTAGCAGGCAATGAAGGAAGCAGCTATGTTTACGTTAATGACCAAGGGATTGCCCGTAAACGCAGTGTAACCATTGGTGAAACGGATGAAAATGTGGTAGTCATCAAATCCGGTGTACAAAAAGGTGAGAGTGTAATTTGTACCAATGTCAACACATTGCAGGATGGAGACACTATAGCGGTAGTTGCGGAATAGGGGGGATAACGATGATTTTAGCTGATGTCAGTATAAAGCGACCTGTTTTTATTACGGTTATTTTCGTAGTCCTCCTGGTAGTTGGTATTCTTTCCTACAATAGACTGACGGTAAATGATATGCCTCAGACGGATATACCTTACGTTACAGTAACGGTTGAGCAAAGGGGAGCATCGCCAGAACAGCTCGAAACTAAGGTGACGAAGATTGTAGAGGAAGCAGCCGGACAGATTTCCGGAGTAAAGTATATAAGTTCAACCATCTCTGAGGGGGTTTCCAATACAGTCCTGGAGTTTTCCATGGATAAATCCGCCGATCTGGCGGTTCAAGAGGTGCGGGATAAAGTTGGATCAATACGAGGACAGCTGCCTCAAGAGGTTGAGGAGCCGGTTATTGCCAAATTTGATATGACTGCCGAAGCTATTTTTTCTCTGGCAGTATCCGGGACAGGAGAAACCAAAGAATTATCTCAAGTGGTCGATGATGTTGTGAAAAAGGGTCTCTATACGGTTAAAGGTGTTGGTGCAGTAAACATCCAGGGTAATACAGAACGGGAAATACATATTCTGCTGGATAAGGAAAAGCTCGCTTCCTTTGGCTTAACGACGTCAGAAGTAGTCAATAGCCTGCAAAGTGATAATCTTGAGATGCAGGGGGGTAAGGTGACGGATGCAAGCACAGAAATTTCGCTTAGTACAACCAGTAATATCAATAAAGTTGAGGATTTTAAGAATGTTCTGATGGCCAAACGTGCAGGATCGGAGATCAGGCTGCATGATGTAGCAGAAGTGACCGATGGAATTAAGGATAGGGAATCTCTCTGCTTTTATCAAGGGAAGCCGGCAATAGGGATTGATATCATCAAACAATCCGGTGCCAATACAGTGGAGGTATCTGAAGAAGTTAAAGAAGAATTGACGCGGATTGCAGGACTGCTGCCTGAAGGGGTAAAGGTTGACATCGTTCGTGATAATTCCCAGGCTGTAAAGGATACAGTCAACAATGTTAATAAAACAGTCCTGGAGGGGTGTATCCTGGCAGTTGCCATTATCTTTCTCTTCTTGAATAAATGGCAAAGCACCTTGATCAGTGCAATTTCTCTTCCTATCTCCATCATTACCACGTTTATTGCCATGAAGCTCATGAATTTTTCCATCAACACCATGTCAATGATGGCGATATCACTTTCGGTAGGGCTTCTGATCGATGATGCAATTGTTGTCATAGAAAATATTGAGCGCCATCTGAGGATGGGTAAATCTCCATTTCAAGCAGCCCAAGATGCTACTTCTGAAATTGGGCTTGCTGTCCTGGCCACGTCCCTGTCTGTCGTAGCTGTGTTTCTCCCCGTTGCCCTGGTTAGCGGATTTATCGGGAAATTATTTATTGAGTTTGGACTGACAGTTGTTTTTAGTATGTTGGTTTCCTTATTCGTATCCTTTACTCTGGTACCCATGATGTCAGCTAAACTGCTCAAGGCAGAGGATAAAAAGGAGAAATGGATTATTGGTAAGTTTTTAGGGTGGTTTAACCAAAGGTTTGATAAACTTGCCGGAAATTATTCACAATTACTTAAGGTAGTCCTCCGCCACAGGCTGAAAACACTGATCTTGGTTTTCGCAATGTTTGCCGGAAGTATCGCTTTAGTTCCCGGGCTGGGGTTCAGCTTTATTCCTGCCACGGATTTGGGAGAGCTTACCATCGATGTGGGACTGGACTCAGGTTTATCCCTTGAGGCGGCAGGACAAAAAGCTAAGGACCTGGAAAGTATTGCATTAAAATATCCTGAAGTACGGAGTATGTATACTACAGTAGGAATGGATCAAGTATCAATTTTCGTAAAGCTGTCTGATAAAAAGGAACGAAACGACAGTACCAGAGACATCGCTGAGAAAATGAGAAGTGACTATAAAAAAGTGCCCGGGATAGAGTTTGCCATTTATACAGCTTCAATGGGGTCGGGCACCGAAAAAGATGTCACATTTAATATCAGGGGGAATGATTACGAGCAGATGCAAACTGTTGCTCTTGCAGCTAAAGGGATGTTGAGTGAGGATCCCAGTGCTCGGGATGTAAGCATTAGTTATAAGGCAGGAAAGCCTAAGCTGCAGCTGGATGTGGATCGTGATCTGGCAGCGGATCTGGGAATCAATCCGGCAGCAGTTGGAGAAACCTTGAATACGCTCTTTGACGGTGTCGTCGTGAGCAAGTTTAATGGAGCAAAAGACCGCTATGATGTAAGGGTTTCCCTGAAGGATGATCAGCGCAAGAACTTAGGCAGCTTGAACGGGATCTATGTGTCAAGTTCAGACGGTCGTATGGTCGCTCTAGATCAGGTGACCCGCAAGGTTTTTGCGGCCACCTCTTCAACCCTGCAAAGATACGATAGGGCAGGTCAAATTGCACTCTCAGCCAATGTCACAGGGATGTCCACCGATGTTTTTTCAGCTGCCAATCTAAAAAAACTCAATGATGAAATACAGATGCCCAAGGGGATTTCACTTGTGCTAGCTGAGGATCCAATGTCAGACGGCTTCAATGAATTGGTGATAGCCTTGGGAATGGGCATTCTCTTTATCTTCCTGGTTATGGCTGCCCAGTTTGAGAGCTTTATTGACCCGGTAGCGATTATGTTTGCTCTGCCGTTAGCTATTATCGGAGCTATCCTTGGACTATTTATTGCCGGCAGTCAGCTCAGCGTCATGTCTTTGATCGGGGTCATTTTGTTAATGGGCCTGGTGGCGAAGAATGCCATTCTGCTGATTGACTACGCCAGACAGAGGAGAAGCGAAGGAGTAGAGATAAATAAAGCATTGATAGAAGCTGGGCTGGTAAGGCTGCGTCCTATCGTCATGACATCTTTGGCTATGATTTTCGGCATGCTGCCTTCAGCATTTACGAAAGCAACCGGATCGGAGATGTATGCGCCCATGGCTCATGCGGTTATCGGGGGATTAATTACTTCCACGATTCTTACGTTGTTTGTAGTACCGGTGATTTACACCTTGTTGGATGATTGCAAAAAAATGTTCAGAAGGGAATCCTCGGTATTCATCGTCAAAGGATAACCCTTGAGTTTTCCGTCTCCTGGCGCTTTATATGTGCGGGATGCACTTGAAGTCCGACAGAAGAAAGAAGATCAGTTTTAATAGCAAAAAGCGAACGAGAAAAAATAAAAGCACTAATTCCAAAAGGCCTTTATTCCACAAATTTCTCTGGAAGTCCTTCCATACTGCTCGACAATGAAATTCATATAGTACCGGCTGGCAATGGGCAACACCTTGTTAAGGCTGGTAGGGGATTTGCCAATAGAGACGTGGGAGCGTACTGGAGGTAAAGACCGTTTTTCACAGCCGGAGTACTGTATGGATTTGAAACAAAAGATGCAAGGGAGAAAGATCTTGCTAGATTTTCCTGGAGATATAGCTCACGCATAACGGAATTCATTGTATCACATAATAAAGTGTCTAATACAAATTAGGAAGAGTTGAGTGTATGTTTAGTTTCTTTCGAAAGAAAGAGGAGAAAAAAGCAAAACGTGAAAACCCATCGGTGCTCTCTGCATCCATTAAATTAACCAATTCCGTCGATGCAAACATCAAATTATTCAAAGACATTTTCACGAATGATGATACTTTGATTGTCAGGAAGTTTCAGAATAAGTATTTAGAAGCTGCGGCGTGCTGTGTTATATACATTGATGGCATGGTAAATACCGAAGTGATCAATGAGAATATTATTCAGCCTATTTTGAGCGGGAATTTAAAAGAAGAAATTTCTGATGGCAACCTGCTGGAAGAATTGCAGTATAAAGTGATTGCCTCCAGTGATGTCAAAGAATCAGCTAATATTCAAGATATGGTCGGGTCCGCAATCAATGGCGATACGGTCTTGCTGGTGGAGGGTTATAAGAAAGCTCTCATAGTAAGTACCAAAGGATGGCAGAGCAGGCCCATTGATGAACCCTTGGCCGAGAGGGTCGTGCGCGGACCCAGAGAAGGTTTTGTCGAGTCTTTAATCATAAACCTGTCCTTAATCAGGCGGAAAATCAAAAATCCGGACTTGAAGTTTCAATTTAGAGAATTGGGATTAAGCACCAAGACCAAAATCTGCGTTTGCTATATTGAAGGGTTGGCCACCGAAAAAGTTCTTCAGGAATTGATGCACCGGCTGGATAAAATTGAAATCGATGGGATTCTGGATTCCGGCTATATCCAGGAACTCATCAAGGATGCTCCCTTGTCGCCCTTGGAAACGGTAGCTTCCACGGAAAGACCGGATAATGTGGCGGGGAAGCTGCTGGAAGGAAGGATTGCAGTTGTAGTTGACGGAAGTCCGTTTGTGCTCACACTGCCGTTTTTGTTTGTTGAATATTTTCACGCCGATGAAGATTACTATAACGACTCCTTATTTACAACCGTCAGCAGGGTCTTAAGGATGATCGGTACCTTTGCAGCAATACTCCTCCCGGCAATTTATGTATCCCTGACAACATTTCACCAGGAGATGATACCGACACCTCTTTTATTAAGTATTACAGCTGCCAGGCAAGGCACGCCCTTTCCGACTATCGTGGAAGCGGTGATCATGGGTTTTTTGTTCGAAATACTGAGGGAAACCGGGACGAGAATGCCTGCGCCAATCGGGCAGACCGTAGTTATTGTGGGGGCATTAATTCTGGGGGGAGCAGCACTTGAAGCAAGGTTTATCAGCGCTCCCATGGTGATCGTCAGTGGATTGACCGGTATTACGGCGCTCCTGACCGTAAAGTTTAAAAGTTTTCCCATAATCCTCAGACTATTATTTTTATTCCTTGCTTTTCTTATGGGCTTTTACGGAATTATCTTCGGTTTAATCGGACTGGTTATTTATTTTATGCAAATGCGTTCCTATGGCGTCCCCTATCTGTTAGGGACTACTGCTTTTGATGAGAACAACATCAAGGATACGGTTACCAGAACACCGTGGCGGCAAGTGCATTTTCATCCCAGGCTCCCGGTGGCGGAGAACCATGACTCAGATCATAGAAAATAGAGGTAAGCAGCTTCATGAAATCTACAAGTAAAATTCTATTAATGATCTTGATTTTAGCGAATTCCCTATTTTTAGCCGGTTGCTGGAACTATCGGGAGATCGATACGCTGAGGTTTGTGGCGGGGATAGCCATTGACAAAAGCGAAACCGGCGATCAATATCTGTTAACCGTCGAAACGGTGGATATTAAGAACGGTGGAGAATCAATCATGAGTTCAAATACCATTACAGTGGCTGGAGATACGCTGTTGGACGCTAAAAAAAATATGGATTCTATTTCTGGGAAAAAGTTGTATTTTGCTCATGCCAGGGTCGCTGTTTTAAGCCAGGATGTAGCGAAAGAGGGGGCAGTAAAAGTTATTGATTGGTTAGCCAGGAACGCCGAGCTCAGGGAAGATATTGAAGTGCTGGTATCCCAGGAAAGCACTGCCAAAGCAATACTGGAAACCGGGAGCAAAACGGACCAAATCATTTCCTTTGAACTGGACAAGGTGTTAAAAAACCAAAAAACTATCGCCAATGCTCCAGAGAAAGAGTTATGGAATTTGATCAACGATTTAGGTGGCAACGGTATTTCAGCAGTCCTTCCGTTGGTGTCCCTCAAGAAAGTAAATAGCCGAACCTTGCCCTCTGTGGTGGGAACCGCTGTCTTTAAAAAGGATAAGTTGGTGGGCTTTTTAAATGACGATGACACGAGGGACTTGCTCTTTATTCAAAACAAAGTTGATGGCGGATCACTTGTCCAGAATGGGGAAGGGGATAACGCCGGTTCAAAAGTATCTTTAAAAATATTAGATAATAGGACGAAACTAAAACCTGTTGAGAAAGATGGGAATGTGGAAATCTCCATTGAGATTAAAACTACAGTTGCCATCGATGAGATCGAAGGCACGGAAAACTACATCGATGAACCGGGAAGGCTTAGGCTGGAGAAAACTGCCGAAGAGAGTATGAAAAAGAGCATTGAAAATGTAATCCAAGAAGTTCAAATGAAGTACAACAGCGACATCTTCGGGTTTGGAGCTAAAGTTAAAGCGGATATGCCAGGTACTTGGAAAGAAATCGAGACATTATGGGACGACAAATTTAAAGATTTAAAGGTTTCTGTTCATCCGGAATTGACCATCAAAAATAGTGCCGCATTCTCTCAACCTCTTAGAATTGGAGATTAAGGTATGGTTGTTTTAGTCAGTTTGTCCTACACATTGATTATCTATTTAGATTCGATTCCTTTATACAGGAAGAAGCTTTGGCGGGATTTTGGCATCAATATGGCCCTTACACTATTAACTTTTACCATCGCCTTTTTAATAAGCTTGGATGTAGCAGTACCGAGTCCCGTATATCCAATCCAACGTTTAATAATTACAATCTTGGGGAAGTAGGTTAGTTATGAATAAGGAAATGATTACTTCTAAACAGGGGGTCTACCTATTAACCTTGTTCATGATAGGAAGCAATCTGTTTATGGGATTGGCTCCAGCTGCCAAGAGTGACGTCTGGATTGCCGCTCTTGTGGGAACATTGATGGCCCTGCCCATAATTTTCATTTACGCCAGGCTGCTCTCGCTTTTTAAAGGAAGGGATATATTCGATATTCTTAACTTGGTTTTTGGGAATGTTTTAGGAAAAATAGCAGCCCTGGCGTATATTTGGTATCCCTTGCATTTAGGCGCTATGGTTATCAGAGATCTTGGAGAATTCTTAAACACGGTGGCCATGCCGGAGACACCCATGCTTTTGCCCATGCTTTTTCTGGGTTTTTTATCCATTTGGGCGGTGATGGCGGGAGTGGAGGTTCTGGGACGCTGCAGCAAAATTTTCTTCCCCATCGTTGTTATTATTATGTTCATTACGACTTTGCTTGTCATTCCTTATTTGAATTTTGCCCACCTCAAACCGGTAATGTATGATGGGATTGGGCCTGTTTTAAACAGCGCCTTTGATATCTTTTCCTTTCCCCTGGCTGAAACGGTGCTTTTTATAACTGTTTTTTCTGCCTTGAAGACCGATAAGTCAATTTACCGGGTATATTATTCGGGGCTGTTTATCTTTGCGGCCATCGGTGTCCTTCTTACCCTAAGAAATATCCTTGTTTTAGGCGGTGATATTGTCGGCGGGGTTAATTTTCCCCTCTATGTTGAAGTAAGCCGTATAAATATTGGTGAATTCATCCAGAGAATTGAAGTTTCTGTTGCTACGACATTTGTAATTACCGACTTTATAAAAGTGAGTGTATGCTTGTATGTTACCTGTATTGGAATCAGCAAATTATTCGGGTTAAAAAGTTATAGGTCAATTGTTGTTCAAACAGGTCTATTAATGGTTTTATTGGCTTATATCATGTATGAAAATATCATGGACATGATTTATTTTGCTTTTGAGATATATGCTTATTATGCCCTGCCCTTTCAGGTGATTTTACCTGTCATCATCCTTGTTATTGCTGAAATAAGAATAAGAACGGGTCAATTACATACAGGAAAGAGATATTGAAGATCATCATTTAGTTGATTCAAAGTATCACTATTGATAGTGTTAGACAATACAAATCCATAAAGTACCGGCTGGCGATGGGCAATACCTTCTTGTTTTTAACCACGTGCAGCAAGAAGTCTCCCTCCTCTAAGCTACCTTACTCACGCCAGTGAGTGTGTAGGCGGGAGATGAATTGTTGCCTTTATATCCCAAAAATGCGTTGATATTCGGCTTTATCCATGATAAAATGTAGTCAGTAGTAATCATGGTGGATGGTGATGAGTCAATGGAATTAGATAATAATAATCATTCAGTATTTCTTATGTATTATCATCTTGTTCTTGTCATTAAATACCGTAGAAATGTCATCGATGAAGTCATTTCTAACCGGCTCAAAGAAATATTCGAGTATGTAGCTCCCAACTATAATATTACGTTGCAAGAATGGAATCAGGATAGAGATCATGTTCATATTCTGTTCAAAGCACACCCGAATACCGAATTATCAAAATTCATCAATGCCTATAAAAGTGCATCCTCTCGACTGATTAAAAAAGACTATCCACACTTACGGGAGTCCCTCTGGAAAGAAAACTTTTGGTCAAGAAGCTTTTGCTTACTTACGACTGGTGGAGCACCGATTGAGGTCATTAAACGTTACATTGAAAATCAAGGTGAGCGTCCATGAATAAAGCCTACAGATACCGTCTTTATCCTAGCGCGGAACAAGCGATCCTGATCAATAAAACCTTTGGATGTGTGCGATTCATCTATAATCAAATGCTTGCTAACAGGATAACAATTTATGAGCAGTATAAAGACAACAAAGAAGCGTTGAAGCGGCAAACGTATGCTTTACCAGCCGCTTATAAAAAGGAATTTGAGTGGTTAAAAGAAGTGGATAGTCTGGCCCTTGCCAATGCCCAACTCAATCTAAATACGGCTTATAGAAATTTCTTCAGAGATAAATCCGTCGGATTTCCAAAGTTCAAACGAAAGCATCGTGATCGAAAATCCTACACAACGAATAACCAAAAAGGAAGCATACGGCTCATCGATAGCAAAACCATTCGATTGCCTAAATTGAAGGATGTCCGAATTAAGCTACACAGGCAATTACCGCCAAATTCCATTATCAAATCAGCCACGCTTAGCCAAACACCCACCGGCAAATACTACATAGCGATCTTGGTTGAGTTTGAAGCCAAACTTAAACGGATAACTCCAACGGTCGATTCAACCTTAGGTTTAGACTATTCTTCGAAGTCGTTAGTCGTTGATAGTGAGGCAAGAAGCGCCGACTATCCTAGATTCTACCGTAATGAGGAAGTAAAACTAAAAAAAGAGCAACGAAACCTATCCAAACGATTGAAAGGCGGTAAAAACAGAGCCAAACAACGTCGAAAGGTCGCTAAACTTCATGAAAAGGTAGCCAATCAACGAAAGGACTTTTTGCATAAGCTGTCGAGGCAGATAGCCAATGCCTACACCGCTGTCGCAATTGAGGACTTAAACATGAGAGCCATGGCGCAATGCTTAAATCTGGCAAAATCAACGAATGACAATGGCTTTGGAATGCTGAAAACTTTTTTGGCGTTCAAGCTGGTAGAACAAGGTAAGCAGCTTGTTATGATCGATAAATGGTATCCGTCCAGTAAACTTTGCCGCTATTGCAAGAACATAAATACGGAGTTGACGCTGGCAGAGAGAACTTGGAGCTGTAAGCATTGTGGAGCAGAGCTTGATCGAGATATAAACGCCGCAATAAACATCAAACATGAAGGCTGTCGAATACTAGGTATAGCCTGATACTAGAAGAACCGTTGGGCAAACGGGAATAGCTTGGTAATAATATCGGAATAAGTCGGTACGTCCCAAGAAGCCCCCACATCTTAGGTGGTGGGAGTATGTCACTCCAGTCTCAAAGTAGTCTACATGAGAAAAATGAATTTGCCAAAATTGTCGATAATTTTTTGATTTGAACGAACAGAGAGGTCTCAAAGTCTTAAGAATTTATTAAAATTATATTGCTAATTTTGGAATATTGTGTTAGGTTTTATATAACTTTATCACATCAAAGCTTCTAAGGTTCTACCAAAATAAGACGCGCTAATTTGTACGCATGTCGAAACCACATCCGTGAGATGGTTATTAAAACGAATGCTTTGTTCCTAGAACTGTTAGTTTTCTCATTTTAGGAAAAAATCCACAAATAGCAAAACGTTTGAAAAGGCATGACACAAAACTAAGGGTCTAAATTCCTAACAAGGAACACGACAACCTGGTTGCATGATGATATGGACGTCTGGAAGCAGCCTTAATATGAAGACTTCGTCCTATTTTTTTGCTTACCCGTTTGAAAATAATATCATATCATAGGGATTCCTGATATCCAGCTCTCTGGATTCTAGGGAGTTGGCTTGAAAATTAAACTGGAGCGACATTGGTAAGATATCCACTATACAATGGAGCGGCAGATCATATAGTTTAACAAGGTCAGTATCGTAGTTCTTAAACGGAGAAAACACATAATAGGTTACATTTTATTTGTTTAGGGGGGGAAAGATTGACTACTATAAAGCAGAAAATAGTTATAAGAACGGGGAGCGCCATCCTTATTATTGTTTCAATTCTCATTACATATATGGCAGTAAGTGCTAAGAACAATCAAACCAATGAAATTAAGTCCTACGGCAAAGAAATTGTTAATAGATTTGCCAGCGATTTAACGGGTGATAATAAATTAGCGCAGCAGATCACGAAAGATATCGTAAATTCACAAGTGACCGGAGGGTTTGGTAAGCGAACGGAGACATCCAATGCTTTACAGAATATAATAAAAACGAATCCATTAATTCTGGGAAGTTACGTGGGTTATGAGCCAAATGCAGACGGACAAGATAATTTATGGGCTGGGAAAGATGGAAACGATACATTTGGGCGTTTCTTACCTTACTGGAATACCCTGACAGGTTCTGTGGCGTTGGATCCGCTTGTGGATATGGATACCAGTTATTATATGATACCTAAAAATACTAGGAAAGAAGCAATTATTGAACCATTCAACTATGAAGGGGTTCTGATGACTTCCTATGTAATGCCGATTGTAATCAATGATACGTTCGTGGGTATTGGTGGTGTGGATAGAAGCCTAAATTCGATACAGAAAAACCTTCTGCAATATAAACCCTATAAATCAGCTCAATTTGTAGTACTAAGCCCCTCCGGTCTTTTTATTGCAGCTCCTGATGAGCAGGTCTTGGGAAAAAACATAAACGAAAATTCTAAAACTGATGAGGTTTTTAAAGATGTTCTTAAAATAAAGGAAACGCTGTTTAAAACGGTTCAAAATCCGTTTAATGGAAATGATAGCTGGTTATTCTGTGCAGCTATTCCTGATGCTGACTGGACAATTGCTATGCTAGTCGACAAGAGTGAAGTATTATCGGGTGTCAATAAAATGATTATTACTACTGTAGTTTCAGCTATCATAGGGTTGATTTTGATCGGCTTGTTGCTATATTGGTTGGTGGCCTCTGCAATAAAACCTATTAACGGACTGGTTGCAGTCATGCAGAATATTTCCTCGGGAGATTTGACCAGTATGGCAGAAGTTAAGACTAATGACGAGTTTGGGAAATTGGCTGAAGCAAATAATATTATGGTCAAAGAGCTGAGAGATTTAGTGAGCCAGATATCAACAAGTGCGCAGGGTATTGCGGCATCAAGTGAAGAGCTTTCTGCTACAACTGAAAATGTATCCTCAACCATGGAAGAAATATCTGCTTCAGTAGAAGGAATATCCGTTGGATTGGAGACGGTATCAGCTTCTACAGAGGAGATCAATGCATCAGCTGAAGAAATGACAGCATCTCTCACGATATTGGCTAGTGAATCACAAGCAGGCTCGGATATTGCGGGACGGGTTGAGACAAGGGCTTTAGATATTCACGCGGAAGCAAAAAAGGCACAGAAGGAAGCAGTACATTTATATAATGATATTAAAGAAAAGTTAGGCAAAGCCATGGACGAAGCCAAAATAGTTAAAGAAATCTCCACCTTGGCAGATGCTATAGCTTCCATTTCGGGCCAGACGAATCTTCTCGCGCTTAACGCAGCAATCGAAGCAGCTAGAGCCGGTGAACAGGGGAGGGGATTTGCTGTTGTGGCGGAAGAAGTTCGGAAACTTGCCGAAGAATCATCAACTACGGTAGGGAATATTAAAAGAATTACTGATGAAGTCCAGAAATCCATAGGGAATCTGGTAGACAATAGCAATGAAATGTTGCATTTCATCAATAACAAAGTGATAAAGGATTATGAAACACTCGTTAATATTGGTGAAGGGTATGCCAATGATGCCCAAACCTTCTATCAAACTACTAGCAAAATAACTGATATGAGTAACCAAGTGTTGTCTGCAGTCAATGAAGTTGGCAAAGCGATAGAAACGGTGGCGATGACTATGAGCGAAAGCAGTCAAGGGGCACATGAGATAACCAATGGAACAGAAGAAACTACTGGCTCAATAGTACAGATTGCAGAATCTTCAGGTAAACTTGCTGTAAATGCCCAGAACTTAAATCAAATAGTAACCAGGTTCAAGCTGTAAAATATCATATCAATGGTAATAGGGTGAGCCATTATAGTCGGTGGAATAATAGGGAAGTTTATTGGTCGTATGGTTGTGTCGCTTCTCACCTCACATGGCGTCGTGTATCTCGCTGCCAATGGCGGAGGAATTGTGCTGGCATCATGCCAATGCCAGTAGAATTCTTCCATCAATACTTTCCTACAAATGCCAATCATGTGCATTTTGGGGATTATGTGGATAGAATCGGTATGATACTATCCTCGATCTCAAATTCTATTATCGTAGGTCGTCAGTCCGACAACGCTTAAATTGAGCGGGTTCAAAAAAGCCCAATGACATTTATGTTCATCAAGTTGTTGTTGCCAGTGATGCTAGGGTTTGTCCTCTGGGAGATACGGGATAGATCGCGTAAGTTTGTTACTTGTTTGTTGTGGCTAGTTTTGTTTGTTTACTCGGATGTGATGATGTTTGCATGGTTATTGGGTTAAGAATTCGTAGTTAACTTCCGAAATTTGGTAAGTATTGTTTTACGTAGAACGTATGTTGATATAATTAATACAAATGTTCTGAGTAAGGGTGGATTAAATGAGTGAACGACAGCAGATTTATTTTAGCCGCTAAAGACAGTGGACTAGCATTAGGTTAAAATATAAAATAGAACAACAAAGGGGGTATTGAACTATGCTGAATAATATTTTTTTGTCAAAACAGCATCTTGAAATACGAAGAGCAATTCGCGAACTGGAAGAGGATATTCAAGTGGAACAGGAAGTAATAAAAAATGCATTATGGATCGCTCTAAAGATAGGTACACTAAGCGGCATTTTGTTGGTTCATCTTAAATATGAGGATGAGTTTCTATATCCTGAATTAATAAATTCTGTAGACCCAGAAATAAAAAAGGTTTCATCCTGGTTCAATGATGATATGGGGACTTTAGCGCAAGAGTTTCAGGCTTATCAAAAGAAATTTCTGCAAGATCCGGGAGCAATAAGAAGTAATGCGACAGAATTTATCAAAGAAACTGGTGTCATCCTGGGAGCTATTAATAAAAGGGTAGAAGCGGAGGAAAACCTGCTCTATCCATTGTTAGCAAAATAAATTAATATTGAATAAATAGGGGGCTGTATCTCTAAACTGTTAGTTTAGGGACAGCCCCCTGATACTAATTAGGGTTAAATATTAACCAAGGATAGCTTTGAGGTCAACTCAGGTGTGCTGATGGGTTAAGATTAATTTTCTCTACGATTACATTGAGTACATTAGAGGAAAGAAAGGCTGGAAGTGAAGGCCTGATATAAATATTCTTAATACCAAGCGCCAGAAGAGTCAGCAGGATACCAGCCGAGAAGGACTTAGAACTTTACATTGGGATTATTGAAAAAAGAGAATCGGGTCTGTAGGTATTTAAACTGCAGACCCGATTCCTATTCAAGCATTTAATTTGCTCAGTCCCGATTTTTTTCCTCAGCCTTTTTAGCTTCTTCTCGGGCTTTCTCTTCAGCCTTCTTAGCTTCTTCTCTGGCTTTTTCCTCTAACTTTTTAGCTTCTTCTCTTGCCTTTTCTTCAGCCTTCTTTATTGCTTCACTTGATTTTTCCTCGATCTTTTTTGAATCTTCTAAAGCCTTTTCTTCTACCTTTTCTATCTTCTCATTAGCTTTTTCAACCTGTTTCATGCCCAACTCGATTCTTTTTTCAACCTGCTCAACAAGAGGTTTTACTGTTTCCTTGGCTGTATCCGCTGCATCCTTTAATTCCTCAAGCTCATCTTTTAATGCTTCAGCGGCCTTTACCTTTTCTTCAGCAAGACGAATAGCCTCAGCGTTACCACTTTTCTTTGCGGTTTCCAGTTCTTGTTTAGCAGCCTCTAATTCTTTTTTCGCAGCAAAAAAAGCGCCCTTTGCGGCATAGAAACCATTCACCGCAGCATTAGCTTTATCCTGTTCATTGAGTGCATTTTCAATTGTGGTTTTTGCACTTTCGGGAGCCTTTTCAAGTAGCGTAGTTAAGATTTCCTCGCTTACCTTATAGGATTCGTTGAGCGTTTCAAGCGTTTGGACCGCCTCTTCTTTAGCCTCAATGGCATTGTTTAAATGGGCTGTTGCCGAAGCCAACATTTCCATATATTCCGTTGCCGCTTCATTTGCAAGTTCTTCTTCTTCGTCGTTGACCATAATGACAGTCTCAGCCGCTCTCTCTGTTGCAAATTGCGCTTTGAGTGTAGCCAATTTTTCTTCACTTTGAGTAATTGCAATCTGAAGCTCTTCAACTTTTCGTTCTAAGCTATAAAAATTGGAGTTAGGTAGTACACCTGCTGAATTCTCAATTTCCTTTAAATTTACTACTGTTGTTAGTACTTCATCATTACTTGTTACCGAATTCGGAGTGGTAGTGCCATCAGTGTTTGCATACACATTACCAGCACTTCCGGTTAAAAAAAGAACTAATGTCATTAATGCAATCTTTTTTCTCATTAAATTTTATTCCTCCTTAAGTGTTCTACTTAGTAATACGTACTAATTATTCAATTTAGATGGGTGCTATAAGAAAACATTTACTTCACAAAATCCATATAATGGTGAGATTAAGTTTGGTTTTGGTTCGTTAATACACGCAGCTCTCGCTCTGGAGGCGTGGCTCATTTTCACAGGAGTGACTTCAATTTATTCCAATTATTAAAGGATAAACTTTAACGATGAAACCTTCAACCAACGAGTTTTTCAACTGCTCACACCAGAGGAAGATCTTCTCCGCAATTGATTGTACGAACGCGATTCATGAGATTGCTTGCGAATGTTTGATGAACTATGGAAAGGTGAACCTATTCGTCATCTTGGAGTTCGGGTTTCCGAATTATGTCAGAATGGTTTTCATCAGTTAGCTTTATTTGAGAAGGACTACGAGAAGCAGAGAACAGTTGACCGAGCAATAGATTCCATACGTCAGAGGTACGGAAATGGCGTAGTGTTTAGATCATCCTTTTTGAATAGCGGAGTTCGTTTCAGTAGTGGAGGGACAATGGATGATGAGGAGTATCCAATGATGTCGAGTCTATTGTAGATAGAGCTACACCCTAAGCAGAGCGCTGAAAGTATTCGAACAGTTTTATTTTTCGAGAACGCGTAGGAGTTTAGAGCATTACTACCCGCAAGCCAACGCTAATGGAGAAAATGGTGCGGCGAATAAAGAGCAAATAAACTGCTTGGGTAACTACGCCATGATTGGTAGCGAGGCGAATAGTTCTGGTTCAAATTGGAGCCCGAAAACCAAGCTCGACCATTACTTAGATGCTTCAGGAAAGATTATGCAGGTCAGTGTGGCATCAATCAAGTTTATGATCATGATGCAAAAATGCAAAGACAATCAAAACTCTCGCGGAGCGGGACAGGAATGGAATTTTGATGACATAAAAGCGCATCAAGAAAAAATGTTAGAAGTATTTCTTGGCGGATTAAAACAAACTCTCCGCACAGACTAAAGGTGATAAAACAAAAAACCGCCTGGAATGCTAAAAAATCAAGCATTAACGGACGTTTGGATACAAAAGTGAACCAGCTGTATTGACTTGTTTCCGTGAACGGACAAATAGAAAAATACAGACCAGACATAAAGATGGGCCTATCGTGTCACGTGGAGAAGATAAAAGAGCTATATTTTTGTTGAGTGAAAGCTTTGATATGAGCGGATTTGAGAAAGGGTATAGTCTTTTTATAGTGTCATATTGTGTGTGAAAACAAAAATTAGACAACTCAATGGCATCTGCTGGATAAAAGCAGATGCTTTTTCAATCTGAGGGAGGTTAAAGAAGGAAATTACTAGAAAAGAATAGAATTAACTAGAATTATTGAGCTCAAAATCATGCTATCAGAAAAATGTCCAAGGCTCATGGTAGTATGAACATACATTAATGGAATATCAAATTATATTCAAATCGTGAGTTCCATATGGAGTATTCGCAAATGACTATCAACGCGATGTTGACGTTAGGGGTAAGTATCGAGATGTCATTTTGCCGATCTAGTTATAGATACGGAAAAAACATTAATACATAGCTTTGTGTGAATTTAGTTCGAAGGAGAATTGATGATGGCTGATAACAAAAAAGAACAAGAACGTACAGAACTACACCGTACAATTTGGGGTATATCACCTAATGCCAGCGCATTGTTGATGTGCAATTAAACTTTAAGGAGAAAATTAAAATGCAAAGTACAACATTAGACCTAACAAAATCAACTCCACGTGATGACAAGCCTTATGGCTATCAAGGTGAAGCCATAGCAAAACTTGACGAGTATTTCGCTCTTGGACATAGTGTTCCGACAAAGCGCACGAGCGGTGTGATTGTTATGCCTACTGGAAGTGGGAAAACATTTACATCGGTATCATGGCTGCTCGATAAAGCAGCCAGTAATGGGTATCAGATTATTTGGCTTGTACATCAGCAAGAACTGGTTACACAGGCTTATGAAACTATTTTGAGCATGAGTCCTCTTTTGAAGAATTACAATCTTGATAAGATTACAATCGTTCCTGTATCCTCTAAGCACTACAGTATATCTCAAGCCAGTGGCGCGGATATAATCGTAGGATGTATACAGTCATTCGCAAGTCGAAAGGGATTAAAATACTTAAACCTTATCACACAAGACAAAGGCAGACGCAAGATGGTTGTCGTTATAGATGAAGCGCACCATGCCTCATCAGATTCGTATCAACTTGTGCTAAAACGTTTTGAGCAGTATAACCCTAATTATATTTTGCTTGGTATGACAGCCACTCCTACACGCATGATTGAAGCTCAAAAGCGTCGTTTTCAGCAATTATTTAACGTGATTGAAAATATTAAGAACGGAATCGGTACACCACAGGGATTCATTTATGAAGTAGCTTTGAAAGAGCTGCTAAAAAGCGGTGCTCTTGCAAACCCCATATATCGGAAAGTTGAAACGAAAATAGACGGAGAAATAGAGTTTGAGTTCACAAACGACGATAGGAAACACCTTGAGCAGTTCGGTGAGTTGTCCGAGCAAGTTAAAGCTAAAGTTGCGAAATCTTCACGCCGCAACAGGATAATTGTTGACGAGTACATAAAGAACCGTGACAAATACGGCAAGACAATTATTTTTGCCGTAAATCAATTACATTGCAAGACACTCCAAAAAGCCTTTGAAGACGCGGGTATTCCTACCGAACAATGTCGATACGCAATCTCAGACGAAAAAGAACAAGCGGATATAAACATAGCCGCCTTTAAGAATGATGAGTTTCCTATTCTCATAAATGTCCAAATGCTCACCGAAGGTTTTGATTCGCCAAATATTCAGACTTGTTTTCTTACGCGTTTTACGCAAAGCGAATCTTTGAAGATACAAATGGTAGGACGCGCACTACGCGGAAAAAGGGCGAAAGGTACAGTGGTTGCGTATATCGTTGACTTCCACGATATGTGGGAGGGTATTGATAGCGATTGGGGCGGGATAATTGCGGGAGAGCAAGTCATAACTTGTCTTCATTGCGATAGTTCTTGGAATGTTGACGAGAATATTGAATCAACACTTAATGGTATTTGTCCGTTCTGCGGTGCGAGCATAAAAATCGAGAAAACCTTAGACGCGGAAACAGAAAGCGTTAATATTCCTCCTGATGTATTCTTCCGCGTTTATAGCGCGATGCGCGATAATCTCAGACATAACACCCATAAGGATGTAGTTCCAGTGGGTTGGTACACAATACCCGACGATGACGGCAATGAGTGCATTATTTTGGTCTATGACCATCAGCTTTATGGGTATAAACAGCTTGAAAGGGACGTTAACGAAAAAGGTAGCTTGACGCAAAATGCGATATTCTACATTAATAATCCGGCATATTTTGCGAATACAACCGAAACGAATGGACATATGCAGGAAGAATGGCCGCCGGACGAAACTGAGGTGGGAGTACTCATTGAGTATGCAAATAACAGCGGCCAAATGCCATTGTTCTATACATTTGAGCAGCGCGACGCTCTCGATCCGTATCAAGTAGCAGAAGAACTCGGTGAGCAGAACTTTAGTGGCAATTACCTTGAGCAAAGCCGTAAAGCTAATGAATGGCTGCTCGCTAAACGCTCAAACACGCCTATACTGCGCGACCTATATAAGAATCCTGATGATTTCATTCGAACTGTTCAAAACGCAATGAGCGGCGTTAATGATGATACAACTGTGATTGAGTACAGAGATGAGCGCGGCATTTATGAGATTAAGCCTGATATTTACGATTTACTCAAGTTGCGTGACGAGGTTATAGATGAGGTGCGAAAAGCAGGTGTAACAGATAAGGACGGAAATCCTGTATTTGAGAACGCCATTTGCCCCGCTGTTGTATGGTCTAAACGCATTATGAAATCGTATTTCGGAATGTGTTACAAACGTGATACGATAGATGAAACAGGATTCTTTATCCGAATTAACAAGGTAATGTCATCGCCTCAATGTCCGCGTGAAACGATAAAGTTTCTTATTTATCATGAATTGCTTCATGCTAACGGCTATTGGAACCATGATGTTCTATTCCGTGATACGGAGTGGAGATACCCTAATTCGGACGAGCATATCAGTTTTCTGGACTCGCTGGAGCTGCGTTTTAAAATCGTGGATTATGACTTGTCTATGTTCGATAAGGAACCAGAAATTTTGAATCCTGAAACGATTGCCAAAAAAGCGATAGACAAACGGTTCATAGCGTTTACCTCGCAAGGTTCTTACCAATTCATCGACAAAGATAAGACCAATTCTAGCGACTTTATTTACGTCGCTCCTGTCCCAGAGAAGTCGGAAAAATGCTGTATGCTCTTTGCATACAGCGACGGACGATTTGCGAAAGTATCGTTGCACAGCTATCGTTTTGATTCTCATCGCTCAGTCTTTAAGAACGCACACTCTACTCACGCGCCTTTGGTATGGCTAAGTTTGTTAGAGTCCGATAAAGAACTCGCAGTTTTTAGCAGTATTAATAAGATTGTAGTTTTCAACACACGCCTAATCAACCAGGTTGAGTCCACGACGAGTAAAGGGGTAATTGTGCAGAGACCCAAAAATAACAGCACCGTAGTGAAGGTAGAATTGCTTGATAATGTGGGTTTGACCGATGTTGATTACTACCGATGTGCCAGTATTCCTGCAATCGGGGTTTATTTAAAAAAATAGATTTACCAATGAGTCCTTCAGATTATACAGATGTCAGCGGGGTTTTGGGCAAGTGGAAAAATGAGGTTATTGAGATTATTGATGAAATTGCGAATGAGACTAAGCAGGTAATTAGGCAAAATCCAAAGACAATATTTGAAGTTATCGTAGACTATGTCATGCCAGATGGCAGGATTTGGATAAGTTGACATTATAAAAGTCTTATCGAGCCATGTTGAAGTGTAGCATTACTATGTCTTTAAAATTGAAAAAATGAAAAAAGTATTTAGGCATTAGAGAGAATACAATTTATGAAACATGAATTAAAGCATGGTAGGAAGGTATAGCCAATGTGATAAGATTCACTTTAAATAAAGTCTATTGATATGTTCCCGCATACTGCTAAAACACTAAAAAACGGTTGACCTGTTCTCGCGAACCCTGACATCAATAATGAAAACTCGAGCCACGTGGAGAGTGTTGTCTTGATGTCAAGGGTGGAGAAGTAGAACGCCTGTAAATGCCCATAAGCAAAGGGTTTCCGAGCATTGAACTATTCTCACGGCAGTACTGCCAGAGGTTACAATGCCAGGAACCCCTTATTTTTATTGTACGTGGTAACATATCAACTGCCCAGAAAGTATGGGGTTGAGTTGACAGCATAGATAACGCCTATTTTAATAGGGGTTGAAGAGACAGAATAGATGTGGGGATGTCCCCTTGTCTCCAACATAATAATTGATACAATTGAAAGCCCTCTATTGGCGGGTTTTTCAGCGTTTTAGAGTAAATTTAGCATCGTTTGAGACGGTTCATTTTCTATTTTTGCACACTAATAAAAGATGCACCCCCTTGAAGGGTGAAACATACCTTTCGTTAAAATATTCATGACACTTTGGACACCGCGACAAATGAAAACTGGTATACTGCAAATACGGCACGAGCTCGGTACTTTTTGGGATTAAGAAGCTCGACGTTAAAATTGGGAGCACTTCCGCAGCGCACCGCGCAATGTTCATGTTGTCTATTACAACTCATTAGAAAAAGGACGAAAACAACTGAATTTGAGTGAATAACAACAATGAGTTCTTTTACTACATATGGTATGATTTAGTTGGGATTAAGGAAATTTCAATTTGCTCACACAGGGTAAGTAAGAAAAAAGGAGTGATCATTAATGACTTTTGATGTTTATCTGCGGGCTTCAATTGAGTTGAAAGGTTTTTTATTTGAATCACCTAACTTTTCAGTGAATCTATGAGTACGTTAATTGAAGCTATGGTTAATCCGCAAAGCAAAAAACTAATTCATAAACATCAAAAAACTCAAGTGAAAACTTTATGCGACTATCTCTAAAACCATCCAAGTTCTTATGAGATTTTTGAAGATATATTAAGAAAATACTCCTGGAATCAAGAGGAGAGAGGTTAAGCAGAGTCTATCTAGGTGTACACTATATTACGGATGTAATTGCCGGTTTCATGGCTGGATTTGTCTGGCTTACGTATGGATTGCAACATTTAAACTTATGAAAAAGTTGAAACTTAAATTAAATAAAGGTGTAAGGAGAGGGTAATGAATTGAGAAGAATGTTTATGGTATTCGTAATTTTAGCAACAGGTTTAGTGAGCGGTTGTTCTCTTTTAGATGGTGTTAATGAAACAGTAAACTATGTTGACAAGGCGACTAAACAGATTGAAACGTTAAGAAATTTTTCGGAAGAAGCTCCGCAGATGATAAAAGTGGCAGCAACTAACGCTGACCTTAAAAAGAAATTAGAAGTTGAGTTGGCAGTATTAAAAGGAGAGATCGCAGCATTCAACCAAATTGAGGCTCCTG
>Ga0209347_1001274_pt1 | contig 43246 bp, 31 predicted proteins | sample AutmiccommuBRH23_FD_187382 | JGI IMG/M metagenome (GOLD analysis project Ga0209347, IMG submission 187382) | Deep subsurface microbial communities from Mt. Terri, Switzerland - Autotrophic microbial communities BRH/23 (SPAdes) (version 2) | ecosystem: Environmental > Aquatic > Deep subsurface >... | reverse complement strand
TGTTTGAAAACGCCGTCATTCCGAAAGAAAATCTTTTAGGACCTCTTAATAAGGGCTTTTTGATTTGCATGTTCATGTTGAATAACACGCGGATGGGTTGCGCTACCGGTTCGGCAGCTCTATCAGCAGCCTGCCTAGAGGGTGCTGTACAATATGCTAATGAACGTACTCAGTTTGGCAAACAAATTGGAAAATATCAAATGGTTCAGCAGCAGCTTGCCGAAATGAAGCTAGAAGATGAAGCAGCTAAATATCTCGTTTATCATGCTGCTTGGCTTAAAGAAAACAAATTGCCTAACCAACAGGCCACTTCGATGGCTAAGTTATTCGGCTGTAATGCAGCGGTTCATGGTGCCAACATGGCCATGAAAGTCTACGGATCCTATGGTTATTCAACTGAATATCCTTGCGGCAGATGGCTCCGCGATGCCAAGCAGTTTGAAACTCTGGAGGGAACATCTAACATTCATATGCAGATTATTGCTAACATCGAACTTGGTTATCAGCCAAATAGGTAGTAGTTGGGGGAAGAATGGATTAGTTGCGAATTGGCAGCGATGCCCGACTTTCCGTATGACTTTATAGTTTATTATAGTTATCATACTATTGGGATGACCTACCTTTGCTACTTTCGTTTTTTAATTTTTAACTGAGTGATATGTGAAAAATAAAACAAACCTCAGTTATTCAAACTGGGGTTTGTTTAAGATTTACCGATCCACGAAGTAAGATAAGATGAAATTTAATCTTGTGAGTATTATTGCAAAACTTACTCAGATTAACATATAATAAGTTTGAAACATGCATGTAAGGATTGGAAGAGATAGGGGCGATTGAGTGGTTGGCAAGAAGACAAATGATTTTCTAATTGTCAGTAAAGATATTTTGCCCGAAGCAATTTTAAAGACTGCACAAGCGAAAGAACTCCTTGTCAAAGGGGATGTCTATACAATCAACGATGCTGTCGAGCGTGTAGGGCTCAGTCGTAGCGCCTATTATAAATATAAAGATGGCGTGTTCCCTTTTTATGAGGCGAGCCGAGAAAGAATTATCACAATCTCTCTCATTCTTGAGAATAAAGCGGGTGTACTCTCTCATGTTCTTAATTTCATTGCCTCAGTTAAAGGTAATGTCCTAACTATTAATCAGGGGATTCCACTGCAAGGAATTGCCAATGTCTCGGTTTCCCTTGAAACCGTAGGAATGGCAGACACCCCAGAAAACCTTTTGTCTGGGCTTGGAGAAATTGATGGTGTGAGAAAGATTGAAGTAATCGGTCAAACTTAGTGCCAAACCTGGGGTTGCGTTGCAAGGCTGAATATGTTATCATTTAAAAGCCTTCATCGTGAGGTGGGGGAATTAAGTCGGGGCGTGGCTCAGTTTGGCAGAGCGCTACCTTGGGGTGGTAGAGGTCGCATGTTCGAATCATGTCGCTCCGACCAGTAAAATCAACGGTCGTAGGGTTTTCAGTTTGGCATAAGAAAACGAAATGGCCAACATACCTTTTCAAACATAGTGACTCGTCTAATCTGAAGTTAGACGGGTCTCTTTTTTTATGTCTTTTTCTTTGTGCATATTCCTGATGCTGTCATCTATCTCAAGTTGTTTATCTAGTCCAAGATGCTGGTAAATAGATTTAAGAATTGCTATTTCGTGTCCTAATCTTTGGGCTGCGTACTGATCTGGAATGCTACGAGCATATAACCAAGACGCGTGATAATGTCTGAGGTCATAAAACCTGATCAAAAAGTGGACGAGCGGATTCTGAGTGAATTATGAGCGGCAGCACAGTCCTGTTGTGAATGCACAGTCGGTCCTGGTCGCTCGGGCCTGCATTGCTTGACCAACAGTCACGTACCCCACAGCTGAAGCAGCGGCCGAACGCTCGGCTCTTGCCAGGAGGAACTTATTCTTCTGCGGAAGATAAAGTCCCTCTTTTACTCCAGCTTACTGGTGCGATCAGCTTGTCAAGTTACGAAAAGTATTACCTTCGGAAAAGTTTTCGTAATTGACACGCACTACTTTATCTGTTCTATTTTTACTGCATTTTACAGCTGTAGTCGGGAAGTGTCCGTGAAGTACGAGGGATACCGCAGGAGTGCAAGGTCTGAGGATATGCTCGCTGCTGCCACATGGACACGATGACAACGCCAAAAAGCTGGAGTCCGCAGGACATTCTCGTCACAACGATGGATGTTCTGCTGGCTAGCGCCGAGCGACCAGTCCCCAAGAAAGAATACTAAGCTTAAGTTAGCTCCCCGAGGCTACGAAGGCAGATATACTTGAGCGGAGACCAGGACAGGACCCAGTAACGACAAACCAGCTCATAGGCAGGATAAAGCAACCATGTCGGATTTGTTCCCGTCCGCGTATGAGCGACGCAGGAGAGAATTCGCGGCTCTCGGCCCCGGCCGCGTATGACCAGCGTAAGCGGGAATTCGGGGACGGATGGCCCGCAGGCCGAGCCCGCTGGCAACCGCACTTTCCCGTGCGTGAGGCATGGTCCGTCCAGCGACCCAAAGAAGTGCCTAAAGGCAGGATGAGAGAACAACGGCCTACACTATGCCTAGGTTTTATGAACAATTACATGTAGTATTAATAGATGTTCAGTTCTTAGAAGATTAATAATAGGAAGACCGAGCAGATGAATAAATGGCAGCCAAATCGTAAGTAACCATTGATGCAAGCCTGAGCGGTACTAGCAGGGATGCTAAGCGGAGGGGAATGACGCCGGCGACAAGAGTATGTAGAGCAAGGAGGTACCCGAGCACGTATGGGACTTGCCCTCGATGCCGAGGATGCACACAAAGCAGTGTGAGAAATGGCACATGATAAGCGACAAGGTCTGCTCATTGTCAGCCGGAGCTATAACAATGAGCGGCGGGCCAAGCCCCAAACCCACGGGCCCGAATCTGAGCTTTCGGCATGTAGGCCACGCTCAGGCCTTCATGCAACTTCGTCCGAGCGGGGCGTTCTCGACGCAGTAAGGCACGGATCCCGACTTAGGAGGGTCAGGGACTTCGAGGAGGGAACTCCCCGCTGGGAGCGGGGTAAGACCACAAACCACGCGCCAAGGATGAGAGGCAACCTGAGGCTACGAGGGGTGACTCTTATCAGGAGATAAGCCTGGACCCAAGTCGGCGAGCCAAGCTCCGGAGGCAGCCCGAGGCAATGAGGGGTGACTTCGGAGCGGCAGGGCCAGGACCCGAAACGGCGGACCCAACTTTTACGGCAGGATAACGGCGCGCTGAGCTCAGTTAGCTCCCCGAGGTTACGAGGGGAGATCCACTGAGCGGCGGCAGGGCAGGACCCGAAACGCATCCGCGAGAGGACTGTGCTGCTGGCTTATAGTTCAAGCAGAATGACTAGCAGCTCTGTCCTTTTAGATCGCTGTTTTTGTTGCTCAGTATTATGAAGCGGCCAGAGATCGAGCAAGTAAAACAGCGTACCTTAGCAACCTGTAGCGAACGCCCAAGAGGACCAGGCTGCCGCTCATGGTTCAGGTAGTATTATTAGCAGGCATGTCCTCGACATGCGGTGACGCAGGCACGAGCGGCCAGGACCGACAGCGCATGCCCGAGAGAACTGTGCTGCCGCTTATCATTCAAGCAAAAGGACAGGCAGCTCTGTCTTTTTATTCGCTGTTATGTTTGCTGCAGCATTAAGCGCCCAGAGATTTAGCAAAATAGATATCCAAAGTTACCTCAGCTTGGAGGGCGCGCCGACGTAGGTGGCAGTGCTTGTTGAGCATCGGCGGATAACGGAATTGCAAACACACTTATACTGAACAAGACCTTTATGAGCAGATAAGGAAGATGATCAGGAACTGAATAAGCTAATGCCTAAATACAATCATCGGTGTTTCTCTAAACTATGGGCTTAAGTGGTAAACAATTTCATTGTCAGAACTGGCAAATGTGGAAAACTTTTTCACTGTCACTATTGGTAAACAAATTCAGTGTCAAGTGGTAAAGAAGGATTTCTCCTCTCGCCTTCCATAAATAAGCTAAGTGTGTTAAAACAAGGCTGATTTCCCCTGCGTGAATAATATTCTCTGAGGGCCACCAATTGGTAAAGCTTCTACACCAAAATATTCATCCATATAATGTACTTAATAAATATATCAAAAAATTACTGATATAGTATTGACAGACGGAGGATGATAAGCCATAATACAAATAGAAGTGTACTTATAAAATATAACAAAACGTAAATCGAAATACTAATCAAGTGATGTAATGGAAAGAGGGATGAACGATGTGTGAATATGGAGATGTCTATTATGCGAGACTGCCAGAAAACCGAAGCAGTAGAGTTCAACAAGGCTTACGACCGGTACTAATTGTAAGTAATAACAAAGCAAACTATTATAGTCCGATTATTACCGTGATACCACTTACTACTAGCGAGACAAAGAGAAACTTACCAACACACGTCACAATTCTAGGTTATGGATTAGCTGAAAAGAGTATTGCGCTGGTAGAACAAATCACAGCTTTTGATAAAGTTAACTTGATTGAGAAGGTTTGTTCATTGGCTAGGACTTCAAAAATGAATGAAATAAACAGAGCGATAGGCATACAGCTAGCTTTGAATGCTTCGTAATTACATAACAAATAGTTGTTATGAATTAAAAAGAATGGAGGCCAAAACTATGAAAATTGTAGACATATCAGAGAAGATCTATTCCGGGCAGATAATTTCAAGGGTAGAGGCGAAGGAAGAGGTCGGAGATGAAGTACTAGAAGAACGAAAAGTTTTAGTACCAAAAGCAATAACGGGTGGCAGAGTAACACATGCGGATCTTGGAACGGTTAAACTTAAGAAAGCTGTTGACCCAGATCGTTTTACGAGTGAAGGAGATATTGTTATTAAACTTTCTACGCCGTATGATGCGGCTTACATTGAAAAGGATGACGAGGGTTTAGTAGTTCCATCATTTTGTAGTGTTATCCGAGGTGTGCATGTAGATAAAGTAGATGCCAAGTTTATTACAGCATATCTTAACACTGAATACGTTCGAGAAATGCTCAAATCAAAGGTAGCGGGGACAACAATGCCAATGATAAAACTTAGCGATGTTAAAGATTTAGAAATACCTAATGTTTCATTAGTGAAACAAAAATCTCTTGGCGAAGCATATAGCTTGAGTTGCCAAAAGCAGGATGTACTGAGAGAGATGTTAGACAACGAACAAGCTCTAATAAACAGTTTGATTTTGAATGCAGTAAAGGAGGCTCAAGAAAATGACCAAGAATAATGAAGAAATAATGAGTGTGCTTGACTTTGCCTATAGAGAATTACGCAAGTGGGATATGAGAAACGCATCAAACGATAATCCTGTAGCTGCCCTGACTTTCTTTGTATTCTTAAAGTATGTATCTGATAATAAAGAAGACCTTAAACTTAAATATGAAGAAAAATACAACTTCGATTACCTGGTTCTCTTGTTTGGAGAGAAGATTGAACATGCCGAACTAGTTTCACACGTTTCGTCTATTGAGAAACAGTTAGGGTTTAACTATGGAATCTTAGAAAGCTTTGCTGATGGCTTAGATTTGAAAAAGTTTAATCGTCAAACGACAGAAATCTTGCAAGCGATAAATTCTCTTGACCTTAAAGCCGAAGAAGGCAACCATTCAGCTTACCACTCTCTTGTTAGTTATATTTCGATGCAATCAAAAAAGGAATTAAGGTTTGCTGGTGAGTTTATTTCAGACGTAAATTTATCGAGGCTGATGGCCGAAATAGCGGATATAAAAAATGGAATGTCACTATATGACTTTGCGGCAGGCTATGGCATTTCGTTATCAGAGGCGTCTAAGGACAAAGATGTTGTAGTAGCGGCCCAAGACATTACAAAAGTATGTGCGGCATTATCAATAATGCTGCTGACTATGAGTGGAAACTCAGGTGCTGAAGTGCGCTGCGATGATTCAATATCTAATCCGTTAACGATGATGGGTGGAGAGGAGAACTTAACGTTTGACAGAGTAATATCTGCTCCACCATTCGGAGTTAGACGCTCTATTGAAGATGCGATGATTCAAAGTGGACAACAAGCAAATGCGTTTGAATATGGATTGGCATATAAGTTGACTGGTGATTTAGTTTTTGCCAGACATCTGTTGGCTTCGCTGAATGAGAATGGTATAGGTATTCTTCAGATGCCTATGGGATCATTATTTAGAAGCGGAATGGAAGAAAAGATCCGTACACAAATGATCGAGGACAATTATATTGATGCGATTATTGAGCTACCCTCAGGAATAGTTGCAGGCACAAACATCAAAACAGCGTTGGTTGTTTTCAAAAAGAATCGTGCGAATAATGACGTCTATTTTCTTGATCTTGCTAGGGATGGGGCGAAGGACTATGTTGAACGAATCAGTCGCGTTGGTACCAGTATCACGGAAGCGGGATTAGTTGTCATTAACAAACTTATGAGTGAACGCAAAGAAGTTGAAGGTCTATCCCGTTTAGTAGATAGAGCTGAGATTATTGAAAATGGTAGTAATCTATGTCCAGGAGTGTATTTACAACAATCACTAAGCGAAACACTTGAGGTTCAGGATCTTACCCCACTGCTAAAGAATAACGAGGTTCTTCAGAATAAGTTACTGCACTTAAATAGTAGGTTTATCGAAGTATTAGCAAAAATGCAGGAGGATTAATAAGGTTTAAAGTGTCTACAGAGTGATTGAGAAAAGCGACTAGGCACCTACTATAATCAATAAATATTTTTTAAGGAGATATTCAACTAATTGTGAGATGGTTTGAATTATTATAGTAGGGCGTTACTAAAAATCAAAGTTTAAAGTGGAGGGTGATGTGATGTGGCTAGTGTTGAAAGTAAGACTTTACAGAAACAATTTGCTATTGCATTTATAGAAAAGATTGCTCCCTCGAACCTGTCTTTTCGCCAGCGATTAATATTGGTACTAGAGGCTCGGGGATTCTTGCTTGAACAGCGAGATGGAAAGATATTTTTGAGCGATAATTCTTATCTCAAAGTAGCGGGGGATTTGGCTGATAACGATTTTCTAGACCAACTACTCCGGCAAACAGGTATAGGTCAAGTTAATGAAAGGAATATAACAATTAGTGGAGAATGTAGTACAGAGGCGTTAGTTGATTTTTTTCTCAAACACGATGGATGCGAAGGATTCGGCTATAGCTTTGATGATTGGGCTAACTTTCAACGCAGACAGCATGGTCAGAAAATTCCCTTATACCTATTAGATCCTTTTGTGTCGAGGCTCGTAAAGACCATTTCTGCGATAGGCATAAACACCCATTACTCTTGTGACGGTCATGGGGAAAACAAAATCCAATTAGGAATGAGTAGTAAGTATTATCGGGCGTGGTTTGAGACCGTGATGCGAGCTCTATGGGCTAATGATACTTCACCAACTTGTCAGTGGAAGTTTGTCAAGGAGCGGCTATTAGAGATTTCAAACCCAGAGAGTGATGTCTTAGCGCTCTATGAGGAAATTCAGAGAGTAGCTCAACTTCTATATAATAATCGGATCACCTTACGGCGGTCTAAGTCCTTATGCCTGGCAGGTTTAAGTGAAGGTGAGGTAATAAACCTTAGTTGTCGTCAGCTAGTTAAGGTCTTTTGGGACCGAAGTGGGGATATCCTGTTGGATTTGGGTTTAGGAAACCCGCTTAAAGCATCAGCTTAACAAATTATTGTCTCAGGCACATTGTAGACTAGAGTAAACACAGACAAGAAAAAATGCGAACATACATGACCCGGTCACTCAAGACTCAACGTTAGAAACTAGTTAAGAGAAATTTGACATACAAGGAGGAAAACAATTGTCTAACGAAAAAATAACCCTTTCCCAGCTCGAAGGCTTTCTCTTCAAGTCCGCCGATATCCTACGGGGCAAGATGGACGCCTCGGAGTTTAAAGAGTTTATCTTTGGTATGTTGTTTCTCAAGCGTTTATCAGATGAGTTCGATTACAAGCGGGAACAACTGCGCAAGACGGACTTCGCACACCTTAAGGATCAACCAGACCTCATCCAGGAACTGCTGGAAGAAAAAACATCTTATGGTGAGACTTTCTTCGTTCCTGTCCGTGCCCGCTGGAATGAGTCATGGACTGACGAAAAAGGCGAAATGGTTCCAGCGATAAAGGATCTGAAACACGACATTGGTAACATGCTCAACAAGGCGATTGCCGCCATCGAAGAGGAAAACGATGCCCTGGCTGGAGTACTCAAAAATAACATTGATTTCAATGCAGTCAAAGGTAAGACCAAGATCCCGGATCAGAAGTGGAAAGACCTGCTCGACAACTTCAACCAGCCTCAGTTTGTGCTGGTCAATGATAATTTCGAGTTCCCTGACTTACTCGGCGCAGCCTACGAATATTTGATTAAATATTTTGCTGACAGCGCTGGCAAGAAAGGCGGCGAATTTTACACTCCTACCGAAGTGGTGCGTTTGTTGGTACAGATCACCAAACCGGAGGCGGGCAATGAAGTTTACGACCCTACTGTTGGATCCGGCGGCTTTCTCATTCAGTCTCACCAATATGTGGAAGAGCAAGGGCAAGATCCAAACGACCTCGCCCTCTATGGCCAAGACTCCAACGGTACTGTTTGGTCGATCTGCAACATGAATATGATTCTCCACAATATCACCCGCTTCAACATTGAGAACGGGGACACCTTGGAAGACCCACAGATTCTGGATAAGGATAAAGGTCAGGTGCGTAAGTTTGACCGCGTGTTAGCCAATCCACCCTTCTCTCAAAACTACAGCCGCGCCACGCTCAAATTCCCGAGCCGTTTCCGTGAATGGTGTCCCGAAACTGGTAAAAAGGCAGATTTGATGTTTGTGCAGCACATGCTTGCCAGCCTCAAACTCAACGGTCATATGGCAACCATCATGCCCCACGGAGTGCTTTTCCGCGGGGGTAAAGAGAAACTCATCCGCGAGATCTTTATCAATGACGATTGTATTGAAGCTATCATCAGCTTGCCACCTGGCCTGTTTTATGGCACGGGCATTCCTGCCTGCGTGATCGTGGCTAATAAGAATAAGCCCGATGCCTTGCGCGATAAAGTGCTCTTCATCAATGCCGATCGCGAATATGCTGAAGGAAAAGCCCAGAACAAACTGCGTCCTGAAGACATTGAAAAGATTGATTACACCTTCACCCACAAAATGGAGATTCCTAAATACAGCCGCCTGGTTAGTAAGAAAGAGATCGTAGAGACTCACGATTACAACCTTAATATCCGCCGCTATGTGGATAATACTCCGGAACCGGAGCCAGAAGATGTGCAGGCGCACTTAATCGGCGGTATCCCTGAGGCCGAGGTCTCAGTCCGTGCTGAACATTTTTCCCGGTTCGGCATGCAACCTGACACGCTTTTAATGTCCGATCGGCCTGGCTATCTTGCTTTCCGCGAGGGAATCGATTCCAAATCGAGAATTAAGTCCACTTTGGAAGCCGACCCCGCACTTCAGCTGACGCTCACTGCGCACAACGATGCCCTAGAAGTCTGGTGGGCAGTGGCCCGTGATGTCTTTGCTGGGCTGCGTGAAGGCGAGAAAATGCCCGAAGTCCGTAAGGAACTGCTCGCCACGCTCAAGAATAATCTGATCCAATTGCGTGTGCTCGATGAGTTTAAGAGCGCGGGGGTGTTTGTGAATTGGTGGCAGCAAATCCGTTTTGACCTCAAGACCATCATCTCCACAGGTTGGCATCATAGCCTGATTCCTGACGACTACCTCGTTGCGGCGTTTTTCCAGGCCGAGGCTGATGAGATTGAAACGCTAGAAGCACAGATTAGCGAAGTGCAAAGCGAGTTGGCCGAGGCAGTGGAAACAGCTCAAGAAGTTGCTGCCTATGAGCCAGAAGAGGGTGAGACCGTCAGTGCTGCCGTTATTAAAAAGACCCTCAAAGAACTGATTGACGATCTCAAGAGAAGCACAGGCGAATCGGCTCGCAAGGAATTGAAAAACCTGCAAGCACAGGAAAAGGCCATCTCCACCCTCGAAAAACGCATCAAGGAAAGTAAGGCCGCACAGAAGATTAAAACAGACGAACTGGAACTCAAACTCCAGCTTAAACGTCTCGGTGGTGACGAGTTCAAGGCTGAAAGCCAGGAGCTGATTCGGCAGGTGGATACCCAACTGGCCAACCTCGATCCTACGAAAAAGGAAGATAAGAAAAAGGTCACCGCCCTGAATAAGGATAAAGTCGCACTTGAAGCACGCCTCGCCAAGACCGATGGCATGCTCAATGCTATCGGCGGCAAGCTTACAGAGGAAGAAGCCCGTCGGCTCATTCTAAAAAAGCTCTATGACTTAGCCCGCCACGAACTAAACCGCTACCTCAATGCAGAAAAGCGTGGACTGATTCAGGTAGTTGAAAACCTCTGGGACAAATATGCTATCTCCATCAATGTACTGGAAAGCGAACGTACCATTACACTTAAGACACTGGATGGGTTTCTGAAGTTGTTGGGGTATTTGAGATGAGTGATGCAATGATAATACCAGGTGGATGGAAACAACTTAAAATTGGTGATTGTTCGTCAGTAAAACGCGGAGCATCTCCTCGGCCTATTCAGGACCCAAAGTGGTGGGGCGGCGAAGTTGGCTGGGTTCGGATCTCTGATGTCACTGCATCGAGTAAGTACTTAATAAGGACTCGTGATTATTTATCTAAAAAAGGAGTCCGCCACAGTGTGGAGATCAAAACGGGTGAAGTTATCCTCAGTATTTGTGCTACCATTGGACGCGCAATCATTACCACCGAGCCAGTCTGTATTCATGATGGTTTTGTTTGGTTTGACGAGCTGGATGAAGGCATTGAGCGAGAGTACTTTTATTATTACTTATCAAGCAAAGAATCCGAACTTGCTAGTAGTCGCCAAACGGGAACACAAGGAAACCTAAATACAGATATTGTCTCAAAAGTTGATTTAATATTCCCAAAATCTAAACCCGAACAAACTAAAATCGCAGAGGTCCTCTCCACGGTGGACCAGGCGATTGAACTGACGAAAGCGGTAATAGCCAAGCAGCAACGCATCAAGAACGGTTTGACACAAGACATCCTCACCCGCGGCATCGACGAAAATGGCAACCTACGTTCAGAAAAAACCCACAAATTTAAAGACTCCCTGCTTGGTAGGATACCGGAGGAGTGGGATATCGAGCCTTTTGGATATGCTTGCGAGAGGGTGTCTGTTGGAATTGCTACTTCTACGACAAAATATTATCGAGAAGATGGAGTTCCGTTGCTTCGAAACCAAAATATACTGCATGGGAAATTTGATCTTCGTGACCTACTCTACATTTCTGCAGAATTTGACTTAATTAACAAGTCGAAAAGACTTAAACCCGGCGATCTAATTATGATGAGGACTGGTTATCCAGGACGAACAGCAGTAGCGCCTGATTTCATTCAAGGTTGGCAGACATTTACTACTCTTATTAGCACACCAAAGAAAAGTAGGTATTTATCCGATTTTTTATGCCTTCAAATAAACTCAAGTATCGGAAGAGGACAGATTTTGACTTTACAGGGGGGAGGAGCTCAACAAAACTTAAATGTTGGTTGGGTTATTAATATGAAAGTCCTTAAACCTTCAATAGAAGAGCAAAAACGAATGATTGCGGTGCTAACAGAAACTGAAAAAAGCCTTACCGCCAATGTTAGCCTTCTCAATAAATTTTGCTTACTCAAAACCGCCCTCATGCAAGATCTGCTCACCGGCAAAAAGCGCGTCACACCCTTACTGAACGACACGGAGGTGATGAATGGATGAGTCCAGACAAAACACCCCAGCACATCAAAATCGACGAACGAAACCACGTCGAAAAGCCCCTGCTTGATCAGCTTGCGGGCTTAGAGTGGGAAATTCTTGACCTCGACAAAACCCAGCACCCTAGCGACAGCTATCGTCAAACCTTCACAGAGGTTGTAATGTTTCCGGTCTTGAGCGAGCAGCTCAAGATCATCAACCCTTGGCTGGAAGACGATCAGGTGGAGGAAGTAATCAAGCACCTCACCGCCAGTTTCCCCGGCACAGGCCTGATCCAGAACAACAACCATGTCTTTACCTTGTTGCTGGAAAACACTAGCGTAAGCGAGAACCGCAAGACCGGCGAGAAAAGCCCAACGGTGCGTTTCGTGGACTTCACTCACCTTGAGCACAATCGCTTCATCGCCGTCTGCCAATTTAAAGTGCGCATCCTTGGCACGGAACACCATATTATTCCGGACATCGTTCTTTTTCTGAACGGCTTGCCCGTGGTGGTGATCGAGTGCAAATCGCCCAAGGTCAAGGACGCCATCCCAGAAGCTATCGACCAGCTTCTCCGTTATAGCGAACAACGCGGAGCCAAGGGTGAAGGTAGTGCACCACTGTTTTATTACAACCAGATCATTATCGTCACCTGCCGGAATGAGGCCAAGTTTGGCACAATTACCACCCACAGCGAGAAACACTTCTACCGCTGGGCCGATCCCTATCCCCGCACGCTGAACGATCTTGATCACGGCAGTGGCAGCCCAAACGATCAGCAACGCCTAGTTGCTGGAATGTTAGACCGCAATAATCTACTGGACCTCATCCGAACGTTCACCCTGTTCAGCTCCAACGACAAAGGCGAGACCATCAAGATTGTGGGCCGCTACCAACAGTTTCGGGCCGTCAAGCTGGCGGTCAAGCGCCTTCTGGCAGGTCAAAGCCCGCGCGAGCGCAGCGGCATCATCTGGCACACGCAAGGTTCAGGAAAATCGCTGACCATGATGTTTATGGTGCGCGAGATGTATCACCATGTCCAGCTTTCCCACTGGAAAGTGGTCTTTGTTACAGACCGTACCCAACTGGAAAGCCAGCTCGCCGAGACCAGCCAGAGCATTGGCTTTACCGTCAAGATAGCCAACAGCATCATAAAGTTGAAAGATCTCCTGCGTTCAGACTCTTCAGATCTGGTTATGGCGATGATCCACAAGTTCAGGGAAGCCGACCTCACAGAGACCTTCCCTGAGTTAAATTCCAGCCCGTACATTCTCGTAATGACCGACGAGGCGCACCGCTCCCAATACGCGACGCTTGGAGCTAACCTCGACAAAGGTATCCCGAACGCCGCACGCATCGGTTACACCGGTACGCCCATTGACAAGACAGAACGAGTCTTCGGCAAATACATCGACACATACACTATGCGCCAGGCCATCGAAGATGGCGTGACATTGGAGATCGTTTACGAAGGCCGCACCCACAACGCTGAAGTACCCGACCAAAAGGGTATGGACACGGCGTTTGAAGATGTTTTTAGCGACTATAACCTCCAGCAGCGCATGGAGATTCTTAACTACGGTTCTCGTGATGCCTATCTGGAGGCCGAACCCACCATCGCCGCCAAGGCTAAAGACATGGTGCAACACTACCTGACCCATGTGTTCCCCAATGACTACAAGGCGCAAGTGGTCGCTACCTCTCGTGAGGCAGCTGTGCGCTATAAACAACACATTGACGATACCCTTGTAGCCGCTATTACCGATCTGGAACTAGCTAACCCGAATAAGCTTGACTTGACCCGACTCAAGAAATTGACAACGGACGTTATCATCTCCGCTAAGGGCAATGACCTTCCACGCCTCAAACTTTACTCTGACAATTCTAAGCACAAAACAAGTATTAAAAGCTTCAAAATGGCCTTTGGTAATGAAGAGGAAGGTGTAAAGGGCGACCTCGGTATCATAATCGTTAACAATATGCTACTGACTGGCTTTGATGCACCGGTAGAGCAGGTTATGTATCTCGACAAAGTCGTCGTCGCTCACAATCTCCTGCAGACCATCGCACGTGTCAATCGTGTGAGTGGTGCTGCTAAGGACAAAGGCTTTGTGGTCGATTATGTTGGTATTGGTCATCATCTGAAAAAAGCACTTGACTCCTATGATGAGCGAGAACAAAAAGAGATAACCGATTCACTTAGTTTCCCCGAAGATGAACTGCGCGAACTAATTGCCAGCCATGCCGCCATCCTAGAACTGCTCAAGAAACACGGTATAACGGACTTGACAGATTACGATGCGTTTTTTGATCTGTTTTATGATGAAGACCTGCGTTTTGACTTCATGCTGGCATTCAAAAAACTAACCCGGTGTCTAAACCTTGTCTATCCCGCCCGCCAAGTGCTCGACTATATGGACGACTACAATGCTCTGACAGAGATCAATGTTCTGGCTGGTAAACACTTCCGTGACGAACGCCTGAGTATGAAAGGCATACCACCCAAACTGCGAAGTATAACCGACGAGTATCTCGAATCAAAAGGGATTGAAGTGAAGGTCAAACCGATCTCTATCCTCGATGAAGACTTTCAAAAACAGGTCGGCAAACGCAAGCGCACCAAGACTAAGGCTGCGGAAGTAGAACACGCTATACGACACCACCTGGAGATTGAACTCGACGATGACCCAGACCTGCAGGCCTCGTTTGCTGCAGCACTGGCAGCAATCTTTAAAGATTTCCGCGACAACTGGAAGAAGATCTATGAGGAACTGGAGAAACTTCGTGAGCGCATTATCAACTCTAGTAAGGAACCCACCTATGGCCTTCATCGCAAGAAGCAGATGCCCTTCTTTCGTATGTTTGATAGGGAGATTTTCGGTGAAACCAAAGAGCGGAAAAAGGATTTTGTGGCTGCAGAAGAGCCAGCTTATTATGGGATGAACCACGAAACACAAATTAGCCATTTGGTTAACCTGACACAACAAGTATATCTAGTTGTGGAGAGAGAACTTCGACTAGTTGGATTCTGGGAGAGCATCCCTGCCCGAAATAAATTAAAATCAGAACTTCAAAAGATCCTGCTCTCAGCAGAGTTTTCAAAACTCCCTGGGATCATCGCCAACTGGAAACATATTCTCAGCAGAATCATAGAAATCGCCGAAAGTAAAAATGATACAATTCTCTATGCGGAGTGATGAAAATGGAACTTACCTACATAATTCAAAGATCAGCCAAGCGGCGCAAGCTGACCATTACCGTCGAACGTGATCGTAGCGTCGTTGTACATGCGCCAGAAGGTATATCTGACGAAAAGATCGAGCAGGTGGTGGCGTCAAAGCGTCAATGGATTTACGAGAAGATTAATCACCCTCAAAAATATCAGGACCTGCCCCATGCACCGGGGAAAGAACTTGTGAGCGGCGAATCTGCGTTGTATCTGGGACGACAGTACCGAATTGAGGTCGTCAAAATGGGCTTGAATGAGATTCAGTTTGCGCAGCGTTTCCTTATTCCAGATATGCAGACATCGAAACAAGCAGAGGCTTTGCGGGAATGGTATATTGGCAAGGCCAAAGAAAAGATTGTTCCACGAGTGAAGCTTCATGCTCGCCAACTCGGTGTCGACGTCGCCGAGGTCAAGATCGTCGACAACCGCTTCCGCTGGGGCTCCTGCACTCTGAAGGATAACGTCAATTTCAGTTGGCGTTTGATTAAAGCGCCGATGTTTGTCGTTGACTATGTGATCGTGCACGAACTTTCTCATCTCATAGAGGCTAACCATACGCCAAGGTTCTGGAATATCGTCCGTACACAAGCACCAACAATAGACAAGGCTAAAGCTTGGTTAAAAGAAAATGGACAATTGCTGGAACAAGCGATATAACCAAAAATCATATAAAAGCTGCGTTAGGAGGATTGTATTTATGGCCGATATCAAATTCGAGATTAAGGAAACAATTGGTGTATTATCAGAATCAACCAAAGGGTGGTCAAAAGAACTTAGTCTTGTGAGTTGGAATGATAAAGAGCCGAAGTATGATATTCGGGAATGGTCGCCGGATCATACGAAGATGGGCAAGGGTGTAACACTAACCAAAGAGGAATTAAAAAAGTTAAGTGATTTGCTTACTGGATTGAACTTGTTTCAAGATTAGTAGTAGAAGATATAAAGCGGTTGGTATACCGCCCCCTGTTTTACCCTGCATTCTTACGATGCAGGTTTTTTTGGTTCGCCCTGTATGGGCATAGTCTAAGGGGTGAAAGTCCCTAACACACCCTGATAGTGGGAAGTGTATAGCCAAGACCAAGGGTGTCCATCGCGAGGTGGAATCTAGAGGAAGGTGGAGGCAAATCTCTGGTCTGACGAACAGAAACCACATATAAGGCAGGGCATATCGGGTAAGGTTGCCAAACATACTGAAGCCCTATAACTATCCGAAGATATGCTATGTAAATGTGGCAGATAGATTGAGTGAAAGACTATGCACCTTAACAGGGGAGGTCTGTACGAGATGCTATGCATAGCGATAAATGTTTCGCTACTTAGTAACCTTTGCCGAGAGGTAAAGCTGAACGTACAGAAGTCAGTTCGAGTCGTAGTATCGTAGAAGTCTATGAAAATAGATGGAGAAAAGGACTCGACGGTTGTGATAAGACAGACATTACTTACTTGACTCACGAGAATAGCAGTTGCTCGAAAGAGGTTACTTACTTGAAAATAGAGTGGAAATCGAAGACAGACAGTAAGAACGCTTAGTGATGATGGATAGGTAATGCAAGGCAAAGGCACATTTTATCATTAACCGAACCGCCGTGTACCGAACGGTACGCACGGTGGTGTGAGAGGACGGGGGTTAGTCGCCCCCTCCTACTCGATTACTTTATTTATCTTGTTGAAGGGAGAAGTAGAAACATATTTTTGTCTATGCCTAGTGGTATGGTTATCTCATAGCAAAATAAATGAGGGGGAAGAAAAACAATGACATAGGTAAAGTATTTTCTAAATCTTTCAAATTCGACATATAAATTGAAAAGTGTATGATATTATGAAAAAAATCATAATACGTGGCCACAATGAACGTGATCATGTCAGAGTAAAATGGTGTTGTAGATATGATTTTAAAAATAAAACACTTTTGGGGTAGGGAAGCGTACAGCAAGCAGCATATTACATTAGACTTATAAAGATGCCAGTCTAATAAAAAAGTCTTGTTAACACTGCGATAGGGATATGAAGTGGTGGTTTGGGGGATGAAACGGAGGCTCTGGCGTGACGATAATACAACAGCTAAACCAGAAAAATTTGCAACCGTGGAAGGAAACCTTACTAGGACTTAATAGAGGCATAGTATGAATAGAGAATATATCCTAAATAAGATAAGGCCCTATTTGAATAGTAACAATATACTGAGCGAAGATGATTTTAACACCTTATTTTCCACATTAAGCAAATCGCAACAATATAAAATAATAAATATTTTAATAGAAGAAAATATTGAAATTGACTATGATTACGTTGTCATTGAAACCCATAAGATCATAAAACGGCCTGCAAGCGTTACTCCGGATACTTCTAAAATGGGCAAGCTTTCTAATGAACAGTTATGCGTCATTTATCAACAAGGAAATCAGATTGCACTTGAAATACTTGTCATAAAAAACACAAAACTTGTATGGAGCAGGGTCATCAAGTACGCTAAAAGATATAAGCACAAATTGGAGGAAGAAGACATAGCCCAATACGGTACTATGGGGTTAATCAAGGCTGCTGAAAAGTTCGAATTAAGCAAGGAAACTAAGTTTACAACTTATGCTATATGGTGGATAGACCAACAAATACTTAGAGGTATAGTAGACTATGGATTTACAATCAGAATACCAGTCCATATGTTTGAACAAATGAATAGGCTATTGAGAGTGTTTGCGCAAAATCCAGGTTTTAACAAGCAGAAAATATTTGAATTAGCCAAGGAAGGTGGAATGAGTAGAGAGAAGTTCGAAGAGCTTCTCATGATTATTGACAATGTAATATCTTTGACTTCACTTAATAGCCTTATCGGCGAAGATGAAGATAGTGAATTGGGCAATTTCTATGTAGATCATGAAAGCCCAAGTGTCGAGGAGCAAGTCGAATATACATTATCTAAAGAAGCAATAGCTGAAGTTTTAACTACTTTACCAATTAGAGAACAAGATGTTATTGAACAAAGATTTGGTCTGAAAGATGGAATAGTGAGAACGCTTGAACAAGTAGGGATTAAGTATAATGTTACCCGTGAAAGAATACGGCAAATTGAAGCCAAAGCCTTAAGAAAATTAAAGCATCCATCCAGATCAAAAGCACTAAAGAACTTGTTATGGAGGTGATAACTTTCCGATGATTGATGAAAAGGAATATTTACTAAAAAAGATTCAGGTTTACTTAGAGAATGAAGGGACAATTGTAGTTTTGAAAGGCGTCGATATCAAATTAATAATAGAGGACGTTTCAGTCGATATTGATGAGTTATTGGAGAATAAACTGAATTATTTTATTAAGATCTCTCAAACTGGAAGAAGGGTTATCACATATGATGAGTATTTAGCACTTTATGAATTTGTGTTAATGCAGTATATAAAAATCGAGATCCTTGAAAACAATTTGTTTATTAATTATTACCCTCTTTACGCTAAACTATCGAACAATAGATTGATGGCCTTAGTTTGCCATTACGATGAGGAGAAAGAGGGAGATAAACACGAAATCGGAAATATTACAGAGTTAACGACAATATATGCAAATGTTAAATTGATTCATAATAGCTATTACGTAACTTACAATAATGTAATTACAGATCCAAAAGAAGAAACCTTTGAGGCTTTTGAAAAGGATCTCGATATCATACATAAGGAAGAAATGTATCCATCTAGTTCCTGCTATGAAATTCTTGATGAAGAAGACTATATTCTTATGTTGGATGATCTACTGCTGCAGCAGGAGAAACAGGCTATTTACATCTCCGATAAGAATACGAGCTTAAGTAAGCCGCTACTCGAAGATCGAATAAGGACATTAAAGTATTTTTTGCGGGATAGTGTTGAGGTTAAATTTGGATATATCAAGGAAACTGGGGAAGAAGTCGTTATAAGACAAGAATTTCTCGACATTCTGCAAAAACATTGGGGTTATGATAGTTTCCGGCAAATCAAAGTTTATAACACAAATTCATTAGATAATAAAGACAAAGTCATCGAGGAAATATCTCAAAGCCATATCATCACGAATATCGTAGAGGAAACAGAAAAATGTATTCAAAGAAAAGATTATAGGGATGTATTTGTCACAGCTCCAACAGGAGCGGGAAAATCAGCAATCTTTCAGATACCAGCTATTTATCTTGCCGATAAATATGAGCTGTTTACGATTGTCATTTCACCATTAATAGGATTAATGAAAGATCAAATCGTGAATTTAGAACTTCATAACTATACGTTTGCACGGACAATTAACTCGGATATATCTCCCATTCAAAAGCAGGAAATCATCAATGACATTGCAGATAAAAAGTGCCATGTTTTATATATTTCTCCGGAGTCCCTACTAAGCAAAAGCGATTTAGAGCAGATCATCGGAAGTAGAACCTTGGGATTAATGGTGATCGATGAAGCACATATTGTGACAACCTGGGGTAAACAATTTAGGCCGGATTATTGGTATTTAGGAGATCATTTACAGCGGATAAAGAAAGGTCAACTAAAGAAAAAGGGAATGGGATTTGTAATCGCTACGTTTACCGCCACGGCTATTTATGGTGGCATAGAAAATATGTACGAAGAAACAATACAGAGTCTTAAAATGGTAGATCCAATAACGTATCTGGGGTATATAAAGAGAGAAGATATTAATATAAACATTGAAAAAGCGGAGCTTATCACTGGGAAAACGGAGTATGAATTAAATAAGTTTGACCAATTAATTGAAAAGATTGATTATGCGATGATGCTAAATAAAAAAATGTTGATATATTTCCCCACTGTCGCACTCATTAATAGATTTTGGGAATATTGCATGTTCAAAGACCTGGGGAACTTTATATCAAGGTACCATGGAAAGTTAACGGGGTATGATAAGGAAGAAAGTTATCAAAAGTTTCTAACGAAACAAACGCCAATAATGCTGGCAACCAAAGCTTTTGGAATGGGTATTGACATAGATGATATTGAAATCGTCACACACTTCTCACCAACGGGTAATGTTTGCGATTATGTTCAGGAGATAGGCAGAGCCGCAAGAAGACCTGGGTTAGATGGCGAAGCCTATTACAAATTTATGAAAAACGACTTTAAACATATTAATAGACTCCATGGACTTTCCGTTATTAAAGTGTATCAGTTAATTCAAGTCATCCAGAAGGTTTATGAACTGCACCTGGAAAATATCAAACACAACGCTGGAGGGAAAATTACTAAAAAGCGGAATGAAATGTTAGTCGATGCGGAAAGCTTTGCTCATATTTTTGAAAACCCATTTTTCAATGAGGATGATGGGATTAATAAAGTAAAGACAGCAATGTTGTTGATTCAAAAGGACTTTGAAAGACGATTTTCTTTTTCGCCTTTCCATGTCAGACCTATACCGCTTTTTGAAATAGGATTCTTTCAGATCGATCTGCATACTCAAAAGAGCATACTAGCAAGTTACGGACCAGTACTCCAGGAAATTGATAATTCTATTCATGTATGTTCTGTAAATTTGAAGAAAATTTGGGAATATAGTTTTAACTCTAAGCATTCTTTCCCTAAATTCAAGTATATGCTGTACACTAAGGACTCACAATTAAGATTTGAATACAAAGAAAGTATTAAACCGGCACTTAGCATTACGATTGAATTGTTAAAGAATTACCAGCAAAATTTAAAGGACTATTTTAATGCCATCAAGACAATTGTTAATAAATCGATCAGAGAAGAAAAGTTCTATGATGTAGACGGGGACACTGGTTTAGTCAATGCATTGATGAAATTAATACCTGTAAACACTTATAAGGCAAAAAGCATAATAGAGACTCTGATATCAGCTATGTCCGTGTATCAAAGAGATTACAGTAAAAATATTCATGGTAAGGTATTTAACTGGAAGTCTTTAATATCTGGGGATGCAAAATATAAGTTTATGACTGGATCAACTGGATTTTTTAGATGGTTGGAAAATGGAATCAATCAGATATTAAGTAATTTAATAGAAGGCACTCTCTATTTGATTGATGAAACAGGAAAAAAGGGATTTAAAGAAAGTCTGCTCATCCTCGGAATACTCGAAACTCTTGATATATTAGTATTTAAAGCATTAGGCGGCAAAAATAGCCAGATTTATATTTACGTGAACCAAACGAAAACCATGAAGGGAATAATCGATAAGCCGTGGAGATATAAAAATAGACTCTTGGAGCTTGTAAGCGAAAGACATGAAATATCAGTAGAAATGCTTACTTATCTGTTTGAGGAAGAGTTAAGCAATAAGGAAATATGGGATCTTATTGAGGATTATTTCTTAGGCATAGTCCCAGATGATGTCGTTAAAAGTTATGAAAAGAAAACAGGCAAGAAATTAGAGTAGAATTGTCCACACGTTGGTAGGGTACACGGACGAATATCAAGGCACGATTTAAGTAATGAGACAGGAAATAATCTTCTGTTAGAAGTCATCGTAATCTGGCCGTCTGACTATGAATACTACAGAACTCTCTATAAACGATCAAAACAGCGCCTTTTATAATAAATTAAAGGTAAGTTTATTGAGCATTGTTATGTTAAGAACGGAATGAGCATCTCTATCTTACAAGGAGGATAAATTGTTAAGCGAACACTATTTTTATAATTGTTCAAAGGAATACGTTGAATCAATCGATCCCGAGCTGTATACAGAGATGGACGATGTACTATGCAAGCTGCCCAAAAGAAATGTTCAAGCGGGAATTAACTCTGACCTATTCCAGTTATTAACTGAAAACAATTGGGCTTATGATTCCATTCCTCAGAATTCAGCTAGTACCGATCTAAATGGCAGAATTGGTAAAGGTAAATCTCAGAAAGACAACAAGAGACATTTATGTTCGACCTCGACAACACTACTTAACGCCTCTTGGCATTCAGATTTTGCTAGATCTTACGCTTTAGGTCTCGTGCATCTTGAGGTACAATTTGGCAAGGTAGAATCAATGTTTAAAGATTTCTGTGGCTTTAGAATAGCGTATTTTGAACGGAGGTTGGCGCTTGGTATAGAGATAGTGATGTCTGAGCCGAGTAAATACTTTGCCCATCGCAAGGGAGCGGTCTCAGGAATGGCTTATTTCGATATTGCCAAGAGAACTTTGCCGGCAATTGGATTAGATTGCCCAATTTGGCTGATCGGAATTAAGGAATGATGCAAAACTAAGAAAAATGTACTATTAAATATTTATGAACCCTCTTTATCAGTAAGGGGCTAGTGGCTATTATTACAATGTCTTAGCTCCTTCACTTCAATTGGAGTTTAATTCTCCGTATTCATGTACTTATTATAATGACTATATAGTTAAGTAAGGTGGTCTGTCTCGGATCTGAACGATTCTCTGACGCTCGAATTGAGCGTCTTTTTTTATGCATATCATATTCCGTGGAGGAATTTGGCAACTCATGAAGAATCATTGTAGGGGTGGTGAATTATGGAACAATTGAATCGTATTAAGAGGTAAATTGTATAGATATATATGAAAAAAATATTACCAAAAAGGTAAAATTAATTGCATTACATAAAGGGGTGGAATATAATAAACATAGAATATAGAAGTAGTAAACTTCAAAAGCAATGTACAGATTACAGTTTAGCTAAAAAAGATTTTGGGGTTGAGGTTGCAGATAAGCTATTGAGTTTAATCAATTTCCTGGATAATGCTAAGAATCTAATGGATATTGCTGTCATGCTCATATATCATTTGCATCCGTTAGAGGGAAAGAAAAAGGGTCAATTTGCTTTGGATTTAGGGCGAAGATTAGGATGGCGTTTAATTGTCATTCCATTGGATCATGAAGGTAATAGATGGAGCACTACCGAAGATGTCAACATTATATACAAATCAACCACAGCAATTTTAGTCTGGGAGGTGACAAAACATTATGAGTAAAGCTGAATATAAAGAGCTAATAGCTTTTCATCCGGGGTACTATCTAAAAGAGATTATTGAAGATATGGGGATTACCCAAGACGAGTTTGCTAAAAGATTGGAAACAAGTGGGAAAAATTTAAGCGATTTGTTAAATGGGAAAAGCAAATTATCGAATGAAATTGCTTTAAAGCTTTCTATCATGTTTGGCACATCTGCAGATGTGTGGCTTAACTTGCAAAAAACTTATAATGAGAAAGTTATAGAGATTGAACGCAGAAAAATTGAGGATTATGAAGCGGGTTGTGCTCAATTAATAGACTACTCTTACTTTATTGATTTAGGAGTAGTACCGATAGTAAGAAAATCAGCAGAAAAAGCTAAAGAGTTATTGAAATATTTTAAGATAGCATCATTTAAGGTCTTGAAGACTACCGACTTTCTAGTTAATTATAGAACGGCCGTTTCAATCATCAATGAGAAAAACGTAATTAACTCAAATGCTTGGGTTCAAACCGCTTTAAACATTGGTCAACAGATAGACACAGAGTCATTTGATTCAAAAAAGCTTAAAAGTCATTTGCAAGAAATTAGAAAAATGACGTTACAGAATCCTGTGGATTTTTCGCCAAGATTGACAGAAATCTTTGCATCTTGTGGTGTTGCATTTGTTGTTCTACCACACTTGAAAAATTCCGGTGTTAATGGGGCAGTAAAATGGATTAATAAAGAAAAGGTAATATTGGCGATCAACAATAGAAGGAAGTATGCAGATATATTTTGGTTCTCTTTGTTCCATGAAATTGGTCATGTCTTACAGAGAAAAATCACAATGCTAATAGTGGGCATAGATGTTGAAGAAATGGATGAAACAAATAAAATCTTAGAAAGAGAAGCGGATGATTTTGCCAGAAATAGTTTATTACCAATGGACCATTATAGTGAATTCTTGAGCGGTAATGATTATTCAGAAGGGGCTATAAGGCGATTTGCAAATAAAATCGATATACATCCTGGTATTATAGTTGGTCGGTTACAAATAGAAGAACACATTAGATTTGAACGTTTTAATGGGCTTAGAGAAAAATATATTATCCACCAGAAAAAATAGTAAAGAAAAGTGGGCTATTATGAAAAAGAAATCAAAGCTAGTCAGTAAGCCTAGAACAAGATCTCTCTTCAATACTGGCACACGCCCCCATAAATCAAATAAAGACTACACACGAAAAATTAAATATAAGCAAACGGCCTCTGAAGATGGAGAGCAATAGTAGAACCCCTGGTTATCAAGTTGTCTCTGTCAGTTATGCTAGGTTTTGTGCGTGGGAAGTTTAGAAATAGATCGCGTAAGGTTGTTGCTTGCTCATGGGGGGCGTGTTTTGATCGCATATGGTGATGCTATTTCATGTTTGTTGGATTGTGTTTTATGAATAAGTAATGCCGCCTGATTGTTAGGCGGCATTGCGAATTAAATGCTTAGATGAGCAGGAATACTAGCTGTCATAAAAGAAGTAACCGGTCCGATACCTAGTAATCCGTGAAAGGAGAAACCCCACTTATGCCAATGGAAATAATCCGAAACGATATAACCAAGATATCCGTTGACGCCATTGTCAACGCAGCAAACTCTGCCCTGAAAATGGGTGGTGGGGTATGCGGAGCTATTTTCTCTGCCGCCGGGGCTGAAAAACTACAAGCGGAATGCGACAGCATCGGAACATGCAAAGTTGGCGAGGCGGTTATGACAAGTGGCTATAACCTTCCTGCTCGGCACATTATCCATACAGTCGGACCGATTTGGCGTGGCGGTAATTCAGGCGAAGCACAGCTGTTACATAACTGCTATACCAACTCGCTGACACTGGCTTTACAGCAGGGATGCGAATCCATCGCCTTTCCCCTGATCTCTTCAGGGATCTACGGATATCCGAAAGACCAGGCGCTCCAGATTGCCATTTCTGCCATCAGCGAATTTCTCTTAATCCAAGAGATGAACGTTCATTTGGTGGTCTATGATAAGAAAGCTTTTATGCTGAGCGCCAAGCTTTTCTCGGCCATAGAACGATACATTGACGATAACTACGTGGAAGAACACCAGCATCGTGCCAAAGACAGAGTGATTGAGGCTAATGAATACCAGCAACTTGAAGAACTACAAACGATTTGTCAGGAAAGTGTTTCTTGCCCATCTGCTTCTATTCTTCCGCAAGTGAAAAGGCGTTTAGAGGATGTACTAGAACAATTGGAGGAATCGTTTCCTCAAAGGCTGCTGCGACTCATTGATGAAAAGGGCATGACTGATGTAGAGACCTATAAGCGAGCCAATATCGACCGTAAGTTGTTTTCCAAAATCCGCAGCGGAAAAGGATATAATCCCAGCAGGGTCACAGCCATAGCGTTTGCTATCGCTCTTGAGCTGAATTTGGACGAAACTCATGATCTACTGGGTAAGGCCGGCTACACCTTGTCGCGTAGCAACAAATTTGATCTCATCATTGAGTACTTCATCGAAGAAGGCAATTACAACATCTTCGAGGTCAACGAAGCTTTGTTTGCTTTCGACCAAGTTCTGCTTAGAGGCTAATTGTCGTTTCGAAAGCGACCTGTTAGCCTCCTGATTTTGTTATCCTTTAATCATTAAGTAGAAAAGGGGATAACAAAATGACAACCAACATAACCGAACTGGTATTTATCCTGGATAAGAGTGGTTCCATGTCAGGGCTAGAAAGCGACACGATCGGTGGCTACAATGCCATGCTTAGTAAACAACAGAAAGAGCCTGGGGAAGCCATTGTCACGACGGTGCTGTTCGATGACAACTACGAACTTCTCCATGATCGAATCAACATCAAGGGCATCCGCCCGATTACAGAGAAAGAATACTATGTTGGCGGTAGTACGGCACTGCTGGATGCTATTGGAAAGACCATTCAGAAGATTAGCAATGTACAGCGGCATACTAGTAAGGAACTACGGGCGGATAAAGTGGTGTTGGTGATCACAACCGATGGTATGGAAAATGCCAGCCGTGAGTATACTCCTGCAGCGATCAAGAAAATGGTTGAGCGGCAGAAAGAAAAATACGGCTGGGAAGTCATTTTCTTGGGAGCCAATATTGATGCCATCTCTGCAGCTGAAAGGGTTGGGATCAATGCTGACAGAGCTGCGAACTATCACGCGGATGGTGAGGGCACGAGGCTGAATTATGAGGCAGTCAGCCATGTCGTCAGCGAAATTCGGGCAAACAGACCCATTGCGGATAGTTGGAAAGCAGAGATTGATGCAGATTTTAAACGCCGTAACAAAATCAAACACGATAATTTAAAGCGGACCTAGTAATTTCTTCATTTTAAGGGAAATGATCCTGATAATTCAAAGAATCCCTGAATGCCAGTAGAAAAGCGTTTAGGGATTCTTCAATGCTCCAGGGAGTGTAAGCATCAAAAATATAAATAATTCAGTAAGAAAGGCCAACTTTCAGTCCAAATTCGAATTCACACAATCAAATAAATGTCTGAACGCTATGGTATGCTAAATTTAGGGATACATAGAATTTTGAATTAAAAATGAACATCCATATAGAACTGATGACGAGGAGAGGGGTTGAAATTATGTTAAGTAGTATTCTAGACTTCGCAATCAAGGCTCACGCCGGTCAGACACGTAAAGGTACCAAAATTCCTTATATTGTTCACCCAATCGAAACAGCGATCATATTGGCGCAGAATAATGCTTCTAATGAGGTGATTTGTGCTGGAATCCTCCATGATGTTTTGGAAGATACGGTCGGAGAAGAGGATGACATACGCCAACGATTAGATAGGGTAGGATTGTCTTCCGAAAAAGTCTTGCAGATTGTGTATGGTACATCGGAGCCTTCGAAATTATTGGCTAAACAAGGTGGTGCTGAAGAAGAATCTTGGAAGGAAAGAAAAGTCCATACCATTAAATACTTAGACGGGCTGGGTACCGATGAATTGAGCGTTGACATTAAGCTAGTTGCTTGTGCTGATAAATTAAGCAACATTCGGGCAATGGTCAACGATTATGAACAATATGAGAGAGACGGAAAAGCTGGCTCGGAATTATATGAGCGCTTTAATGCACCCAGCAGTGATCAGCAATGGTACTATGAATCGTTGGTCATGGCCCTGAAGGATTTAGCGAATTGCCGATGCATCGAGAACTTGCCGACCTGGTTGTGAAGTTATTTAAGAGGCAAAGTTAATTACATAAGGATAGTTTCAATGGAATAGGGGGAGAGAGCATGTCGTTTTTAGATGTGTATATCGGTTACTCAGATGATGAACGGTTTGTTTGGGAGGGCGGGGAATGGTCGGGAAATGTGCCCAAGAGACAGAGCCCATTCTTCCCGCCTAAAGCACCTTTTCGAATATTGGTAAACAAGATTGAAAGTGGTGTACTAAGTGGCAAAAAAGTGGATTGGGGAGCATGGGCAACGAAAGTTGACAAGAACTACATAGAACTATTTTTTAAAGAAAGTTATAGTGATGATTGGTACAAGAATAATCAAAGTTATCCTCACCTAATCAAAGAGATGGATGAGTTGAAAGACTTGAGAACTACCAAAAGTTATTGTAATACATAAGCAATTTCGAGGATAAGAGTGTTATTTCTGTACGGGCACAGGTCGTCTGAAACCAACGACGGTGTGGTCGAAATGGATTACCCCCAATTTAACATACTGATCGTGGGGACGGTTTTGCAATGGCTTTTAGAGTATATGAAACATGCTCCATTGGTACAATTCAACTATTCTAACGGTAAACGGGAGTAATAATAGCGCCTGGGTGGACCTGCGAGATTGGCTATAGAGACGGACAGGTCGGCGCTGTGGCTTCCAATGACACGAGAGTATGGGCAGGAAATTCGTCAACCTATCGGGACTTGTGTTCAGTTGGCTTTCAGGCGTGGGTTTGGATTATCCCGAGTTCTTCCGAAGACTGCACCGGGACAGGCCTGTGGCTTCGCAGGTTGCTACTATATTGGAGCAAAATGAGGTATCGTCCGAAACATAATCTAGAGATGAACTGTTGCTCCTTAAAGTAAGTATCTAATTTTTTCCTCAAATACGACGGTATGCAATGGATAAAGAGGAATAATTAGTAAATATGTAGAACGGTAGTTATAAGTTATCAGATACTAAGAAATTTATGAATAATTTGGGGGTCCTTTTATGGTTGATACTGTTAAGCTGTTTCGGATATTTATTGCATCACCTGGCGATTGCATATTGGAAAGAGAAGCAGTACGACGTGTCTGTAACGAAGACCCTACTGTTTTGACTATTTGCAGGGCAAATCATATTTCGTTGGACGTATTTGGTTGGGAAGAAGTACGTTCAAATATAGGGCGTCCCCAATCCATCATTAACGTAGCTGTTGAAAAATTTAAACCGGACTGGTTTGTTTTTATTTTTTGGCACCGCTTTGGCAGCGAAGCTGGTATGGGAATGACTGGATCAGAGGAAGAGTGGGAATTGGCGAGACAAATGAACGAAAATGGAAGGGGTCATCCGAAGGTCAGCCTTTTTTTCAATAAAAAAAGTACTCCCTCTCTTGAGCAAGGGGATGACCAGCTTCAGGCATTAAATTTTTTTAGAGAAAAAATCTTCAGTGAGTATCAAGCTTTAGCCTGTTTTTTTGACGGAACGTCGGATTTTGAGAAACAATTCCAAGCACACTTAACGGAATTTCTGATCGATCTTGGTGGGAGTCATCTTGAGATTACAATTGAACGATTGCGGCAGGAGCTTTTGTTATCTTCAAATATACTTTTGAACTATCAAAGAACCTTTAGGGACGGACGACAAATAGAACGCCTTGAATTTAAGGAGTTAGTTCAACGCGTAGAGGAATCAGAACATTCTACAACTTTAGTCCTGGGCGGTCCTGGATCAGGGAAGTCGTCCTTGCTTTCAACTCTCGCCCACCACTTTAAGGAAAATGGCATTACTCTGCTTGCCATCAAAGGAGATACACTCAGCTCAGACATTAATACGGCGGAAGACTTACAAAAAGCTCTAGGCCTAAGCCTTGCTGTTAGGGATGGTCTTGTGGCCCTGGCTGAAAAAGAAAAAGTCGTCGTGATCGTCGATCAACTTGACGCAGTCTCCGAATTACTCGACCGCAAGTCGGGACGTTTAAACGTATTATTAAATCTTATCCACAACCTTTCTGGCCAAAAAGACGTACATATCATAGCATCTTCACGCGAATTCGAGTATCGCCATGACGTTAGGTTAAACAGCGTCAATGCCGAAAAGGTGATCTTAGAACTCCCAGTCTGGGAACAAATTGCTCCTATACTGGAACAGGCGGGACATATAACCAACTGTATAAGCGACGTACTCAAGGAGCTATTATGCACTCCATTACACCTTAAAGTATTTCTCGATGTGGCAAAGCACGGCGCGGTCTTTCATTCCTTACATGCATTGCTGGATGAATTGTGGGAGCAACGAGTATTGGCACCGAATGTACCACAGCACACCCTAAAATTGCTTAACCAACTTGCAATGCATATGACAAAGGAAGAAAGTCTATGGTTGCCGCTGGCCTACGCAGACGATTACCCTGAAGCGCGCCGTTTCTTGGAACAGAACGACGTTTTGGTGAGAGAACAGGGCAGCGTGACCATTGGATTTCGCCATCAGACTTTTTATGATTATACCTTAACGCGTGCTTTTGCTAGGGGCTCAATTTCACTTGCGGATTATGTTTTTGAAAAGCAGGATGGACTTTTCGTTCGTCCTACATTCCTGAGCTGCCTTCATTATCTTCGGGATACGTCCCTGTCCGAATATCATAAACAGCTTCAAATTTTCTTTAAGACCAGTTTACGACCGCACCTTTTCTCGCTTTTGATAGAGTTCCTCGGTAGTCAGAAGAAACCAGATGATGTGGAAGCGTATCTCATGCTTCCTCTGCTCAAATCTGAAACGGAAGGCCCCAAGGTACTCAGCGCAGTTACAGGTAGCCACGGTTGGTTTATCAGGTTGTGTGGGCATGAAGGTCTGGAAGACTGGATGAGTAAACCAATTGAATCCGCCTCCCACTGCGCAGCATTCCTTGCCGCGGCTGCAGGCTTGGCGGGAATCGATGTTCTTAATCTTTTAAAAGAATATTGGCTAAGTGATACCATATATGATCCGTTGACGTTAAATGTACTTCAGAATTTTAAGGATTGGAATTATGACACTGTCATGGTAGCGGAAAAACTGGTAAATCGATCGGGATTGTGGACAGCCGGAATGCTTGTTGAGAAAATTGCAGAAATAAACCCTGAACTTGCTCCGCGCGTCTTGCGTGCCCGCTTGGATGGAATGCTTGCAGCGGTAATCGAAGAACTTGATGCAAAAAAAATAGATTTAAAGACAGCGTTACAAGAGGACGAGCAGACTCGAATCCTATACCAGAATAATGAGTTGGAGAGGCTGCTCGAAAGCCGGGTGGACTATATTAGCTTTGAGAGTTTGGCCGAAGATGTGCCAAAATCTTTTATCCAGTGGATATGGCCCTGGTTGTTAAATGTGATTAACCTGGTGGCATCGGCAGAGCCTGATTTTGTTTTGGAATACCGCACGGATACGGTCACAAACAGTCGATTTGAAAGAGAACATGAAGAAACTATTATGTCAGGATTTCTGGTGGCAATAAACAAATTAGCAGAAACCGATGCGCATGCGTTTCTACAGTTTTTTAACGATAACGCAAGCTCAGATCTGTTAAGTGTACATAATATCCTTGCCAGCGGTTTGGCACAAACCGGAGTAAGTGAACCTCAAATAATTTTGGAGTATTTAATCGGTGATCCGAGGCGGTTGTGTATAGGTGATTATAGTGATTGTCATAGAGATACGAAACGGCTTATAGAGGCTGTTTTTCCTTACCTTGGTCAAGTTGACAGACTGCGGCTTGAAGAATCTGTACTTTCGTTCAACCGATATAAAAGAGTACTTCCGGAATGGGACGTGGAAGATCGCCGTCGCCGAATGATATGGAGCCGCCAGCACAGATTGCGACTTTTACGTGCTTTCTCCGAGGAATTTCTGAGCCCGAAGACTAGGCAAATAAGAGCGGTAGAAGAACGTGCTTTTCCTGGATTATCAGATATTGATGGGAGTGTTTCAGGGGGGTGGATCGGTCCCAGGCTGAAGGCCGATGAAATGGCTAAAGCCTCTGATGGCGAATTAATGAATTTATTCAATCAGTTGTCAGACGAAACTCAGTGGGATAACCCCAAGCGCCGATCATGGGAGGATTTTTCCCGCGGTGGTGGCTCGGTACAGCAGTCGAGAGAGTTTAAGGAACTTGCTAAGAATGCCCCGTATCGAGCCGTTGGCATAATTGCCAGATTTGAGCCTGGTTATCACGAAACCTATGCAGGCGCTTGTTTGGAGGGATTGGCAGACGCCAGTTTTCCGTTAAGTGAGATAATTAATCAGATTGAAGATTTAGAAAAAAGAGGATTTACTTCAGGACATTTTCGCGAGGGAGCAGCTTCAGCTCTTGAAAAACTGGCTGAACATGAAAATGGTCTTCCTGAAGAAATCTTATTATTGCTTGAGAAATGGCTGAAAGAACACTCGGAACCGAATTGGCCCGACATAAATGAGCCCAATGAGGAGAAAGCGAAAGAAATAAAAGGATCAATTGTATTTGAGCCGGGCGGGTTGTTCGCCTTACCGAACGGCCGTGGCACAATATTACGTGCTATGAAAGCTGGATATCTTAAACGCCAACCACCTGATTACAATAATTGGGCACGTATTATCAAGAGCAGGCTGGGTTATGAAGTACATCCTAATGTTTGGGCTTTTACCATGATGCATATGCCCATGTTATTTAATACTAATGCAGAGGATGCAACCCAAATTTTCGACGCCATTATCCGTACCTGTCCCCAGGTTCTTGAAAATAAGATAGCCATATATTCCGTTTCACGCATTATGTCCAGGTGCCAACCAATAGATGTTTTGCAGGAGTGGTTAGAAAAAATCAAGGCATATTCATCCGATTTTAACGACCAAGTCTACGGAGAAATGCTGTTCCTTTATCATTGTCATTACCAAGACTCCTGGTCCTCGGATCGTATTATGAGTATTCTTTCAGATGGGACTGAAGATAACATCCTTCTCGGCTTGGCTTGCGGAGCAAGCCATATCTGGCATGAGTTAAAGAACCGGACTATGGCAAGTGAAATTCTCTGCCGGTTGGCTTCTCATCATGACAAATCCATTCAGCATGCGGTGGCTAATGTTTTCCATCGTAATCAAGACCACTTTAAATTGAACTTTGATATAAAACAGGTTATCCAAGCTGTAAGTGATAATCGTCCAGTACTACTTGACTCAGCGCCCGACCTTGTTGAGTTGCTTCTGGATTATACTGGAGTTGAACCAAAGCTTGTTTCGGAGGTGTGTTGGAAAGTGATTGGAGCTGGCGGCTCGGATATTGGAAATGTCAGCACATCCCTGGCTCTGTTAGCAGAACCTCTAACAAATATTGCCCTTACTCTGCACCGCCATATTGAATATCGTGAGGTCGGTTTGCAAATGTTTGAGGATCTTATTTCATTGAATGTACGTGAGACCCGAGCTGCGTTGGATCTGTTAGATAGAAAACCGATGAAAACAATAACTTCGCAGTATAGGCGCAGACGGCGCCGTAAAATGCGGTCTTAATATACATCTTGGTTGGAAAAATGGGAATTGTAGTGGACAACTTTCGACTGAAAAATCACCAACCTGTGTTCTTTTTATTTTAAAAATGTGTTCTTCTTGATATCTGAGCAGATGGACTGGTTTAGTAGATTAATTGGATAAGGGGGGATTCTCTAAATGGTTTGACAGGCGGGCCTGATCTGACTAGAGGTTTGAACTATTTAGCTTCAAAAAACTAAAAGCAATTATGTGTATGATGAAATGTTCAATGGGATTAAAATTGATCAACATGTAGAGTAAATATTGCGGATATGAGGTGAAACTATGTCAGCTAAATCTAAATCTAACAGAGGCCCCGCACCTAAGGAGCCAATACTGAGAATTCTATGTGGAAAATCTGCAGGCATTTGTGAGTTTAGAGGATGTAATGAAAGACTATTTTACGATAATGTAACAACAGCAAAGTTTAATGCTGCATATGTAGCACATATTATAGCATCCGATCCAGGTGGACCAAGAGGCCATAAGGAATTATCCCAAAAATTATCCGACAAATTAGAGAACCTGATGTTAATGTGTGATAAGCACCATACCTTAATTGATGATCCATCAACAGGGGGAAAGAACTTTCCTGCAGAGCTTCTTCAAGATATGAAAAGAGAACATGAAGAGAATATTGAGCAAGTATGCAATTATTTAAATAAACAGAGAACAGAAGTAGTAAACTTCAGTTCTTCGATTAAGGGTAACCAAGTAAATATCATTTATGATGACACGGTGAAAGCAGTTTTGCCACAAAAGCAACCAACAAGTCAATATGGGACGATTATTAAAATTAATTCGGTTTTTCCGATCACCGAAAAAAATCATTGGTCTGACTTAGAAAACAAATTAATTTTTGAATTTAATTCTAAAGTAAAACCTGCGTTTGACCGCTTCAATGATATGCATTTTTCAATATTTCCGCTTGCCCCGATGCCGCTGATTATAAAATTGGGCGAATTATTTGGTGATAAAACGAATGTGGATATATACCAGAAAACAAGAACACCGGATACTTGGGCTTGGCAAAGTGGAGAACAAACTAATCAGTTTTCAATCTCTAAATCTATTGTAAATAATGGAAAAGATGTAGCCCTTCTTCTGTCTTTAACAGATATCATTGAAGAATGTCGCGTTACAAATATTATTGCCCCTAATGCCATCTATAAAATAATAGCTGAACATAATGGCGTTGATTGTATTAGAAGCGAAAAAGATCTAAGTGCATTTTGGCATACATACCAAAACGCTTGCAATGAAATACTTAATACTTTTGGTGGTGATAGTAGAATTCATCTTTTTTCTGCTATGCCCGTTTCGGCTGCGTTTGAGGTTGGCAGAAGACGGATGCCTGGGTTATATCCCATAACTATCATCTATGATGATAACAGTGGCTTCATTCCTACAATAACTATTGGAGGTTAATATGTATTCGAAGGAAGATATAAACGCCTTATATGAAAAAATTGCCCATTCAATTGACATTAGTGAGAAGCTATTTGATCAGGCTGAGGAATACTATAAAAAATTAGGTGCTTGGATGGATGAAGAAACACCTAATTATAGACTAACCGTATATGCACAGGGCTCTTTTGCCTTAGGAACAGTTATTAAACCTATAACTGAAGCGGATGATTATGATTTAGACTTAGTTTGCGAGTTCGCAGATCATTATGGGCTTGATGCAAGATCACTTAAAGTTGGGGTCATTAAGCCACTACTAGATAACTTTGATGAAGTAACAAAAATAGAAGAAAAAAGACGTTGCTGGCAAGTCATATATAAAAATGCCTCGAATTTCCACATGGATATAATCCCCTCTGTCGATGAAAAAACTTTTATCAGTATAACAGACAAGAATGTTGAATACTCATCTTATGAATTTATCGGGAGTAATCCTAAAGGTTATATTAATTGGTTTAATGGCCGTAAAGCCATTAGATATAAAGCAATTAGAGAAGCGGCGAAGAGTGAGCAAATACAAAAATTTATGGCGGAAGTAGAGCCTTTAAAAGAATATAAGCTAAAAACACCATTGCAAAAGGCAATTCAGATTTTGAAAAGACACCGTGATATTATGTTTAAAGATGATACAGAACACCTTGCTCCGATATCTATTATAATAACGACGATTGCTGCTCAATTATACAACAATGAAGACAATATATACGATTCCCTTAAAAATATTTTAGCTAATGCAAAAGACTATATTGATCGATGCAAAAGAAACGATGAGTTTTATGTTGAAAATCCAAGTTATACCGGTGATGAAAATGAGAACTTTGCAGACAAATGGAATGAATATCCCGAAAGAGCAGAAGCCTTTATTGATTGGCTAGAACAAGCGAAAACAAACTTAATTTCGTCCATTGAAATGTTCGATGATAAAGCAGAAATAGGCAGTGTTCTTGGGGTTTCATTGGGTGAGAACGTAGTACAAAGAGTGTTTTCCGAAATTGATGCAAAAACGGCAAAATCTATTTTGGAGGAAACACAAGAAAAAGAACTAGCTTTTGTACCTCGCAAAACTCAGAGCTTACTGTCTGTACCACACAGAGAGAAAACGCCTTGGACACTTCCAAAAGGGTATAGAGTTTTAATAAAGGCTACGGTAACAGATGGGTACGGAAGAAAGTATCCCTATAAGAATGATGGAGAGCCATTGGATAAAGCTGTATCAATTGACTTCACGGCAATTTTTACTGTAAGCATGCCTAATAAAGTAAAATGGCAAGTAGTTAATACTGGTGAAGATGCAAGAGGAAAAGCATGCCTTAGAGGAGGATTTGAAGACTCTAATGTTGGAAGAAATACTAGAAGTGAAGGTACAGAGTACACAGGAAGCCACTATGTTCAATGCTTTATAATCAAAAAAGGCCAATGCGTTGGAAAAAGCAATATTTTTGTAGTGAATATAAAGTAACAAATAAAATCAGGTGAATTAAGTCTGCGTATGGCGTATGTAACTATAATTTATGAAAATATTGGCACTTCTTCCGCGAACTGAAATATAAGGAGAGATAGTTATGGTAACAAAGAACGAACAACTTTTAAAAGTAATGAAGGGTTTTGCTAAAGATAATATACTATTCGATGAATGGGTACTGAGTCGAAATATTGTTAAACACCTCCAAGAAGGACCGAGTTGGAGACAAGTAACTAAAAAAGGTTTAAAGGGTTATATGAATTCTGGTAAACATGATTGGGGTTATCCATTATATGACCACTGCGATTTATGGAAGGATTCAAATGGCAAGAAAGTTATAACAAGCCATGCATATGCTTATTTCCCAGGCGATCTCCCAAATGAACATTATTATGGGTATGGTACCAAAGAAGAATTAGAATTAAGAACCAAAGAGAGTTTTGACAAGTTAATAAGTTGGTGTGATTTGAGAAATTTGAACGTAAAGTTTTATTCATCTAATGAGAGTTGGTATAAACCTGGCAGTACTATCTTAATAGAAGTTCGAGAAAACGAAGGTGCTAAATATATTAGGAATGAAGCTATACTCTAAATTTATGAGCTTGATGGCCTGAAAAACCAAAGAGAAAAATATACCTTGGGAGGATACCATGGAAAATTGCTTGTATATGAAGCAAAGGATTTGTTCGATTGAGGTTCTTAATGAATTTGATATCAAGCTCCATACCATGATCAATGAATGGCGTAAAGCCGGAGATAACAATGAGCTTATATGCGAAGATTGTGGTCAACAGGTTATCCTCCGGGCTGGAGATGTTAGAATTCCGCATTTCGCTCATAAACCTGGAACTAAAGTTCTTTGCTCTTATGATGAACGTGATTCGGAAGATCATAGGAGAGCAAAGAAGATATTCTATCAGTACTTTAGAAGGTATTACCCTGTGGTTCTTCTAGATCTCAATCATAAGCTACCGAATGGACAGCGTTGCGATCTCTTTGTTACTTTTCCTAGTAATGTGAATCTTATCATCGAATATATCGGTCAAGGAATTAACTCTAAAGAATTTCGTCTCAAAAAATCTTATTATACGTCACTGGGTTATACAGTAATATGGTTTTTGGGTGCAAAGGCTTTAGTAGAAAAGTCTTCTAAAGGTTTTATAACCGAAATCATGCTAAATGAAGAAACCCGTATTGCCCATATCTTAGATGTACAGAATGAAACAATCTTATTTATGAGGCTTATGGAATACAGCGAGGCTAAGGCCGGGGTAATAAAGTATCAAGAACCCTATCAAGAAAAATATCCCCTTTCTAGTATTAAAATCGAACCGAGTGGTAAAATATTGTCACCGTTTGACGCTGAGTATGAAAAAGCTTATACAGTATTCATAGAAAAATGTTCTGAAGCCGAGGCTAAACAAGAAGAGAAGCGACGGTTACATGAGGAACGGCTTAAGGCAGGATGGAAGGCCATTGATTATCATTCATTAGAAAAACAAAAAAGAGATAGAGAAAATTATGAACGGAGACAACAAAAGAGACAATCTTTCCCAACTGAAAAAGTAGCTACTTCCATTTCACCTCTTAAGAAAAAGCGAGACGAATGGTTAAATAGAATAAATGTCGCAGACCTAAATGAATGCGAACGAATATTGGATCAATGTAGGACCGGTCTACTAAATGTACAGAACCGAAAAAAAAGAGTTCCTCATCATGAAGATTATTATTCTATTTGGCTTAAGAAATGTATGAATATGTTCGAATTAGCTAAAAAAGATGGAGAGAGGGCTAATTTTGCTGAACTCAAACGACGGCTCTACGATCCATTGGCCGATCTACTATGAATAAGAAATTGCTGAGTAAATGACCATTGCAAAAACCCATTTTTTGCAATCAGAAGGCTTCAACATTAGCAATGGCAACTTCAAAATGCTTCTGAGAAAGACATTTTAGCTAAAGAATTAAGTGAATTATTAATCTATAAAAAGGCAAAGATTAAGTTACTTAGCTTTGTTGTAACTGGTAAAACAGTAAAAAGAGGTGTCATATTGCCAAGAATAGCGTTAATATCCTGTACAAGCCTAAAAGAAGACTATGATTGCCCTGCTGTTGAGCTTTATTCCAAGAGTCCGACGTTTCGACTTGCCTATGCATATGCGGAAATTGTTGCAGACGATATTTACATACTTTCCGCAAAATATGGACTTGTATCGAAAGATCAGGTCTTAGCGCCCTACAATGATACGCTCTTAGATAAATCTGAGGATGAAAAGAAAGAATGGAGCAAGAACGTTTTAGCACAGCTAAAAGACATAGCATCTCTTGAAAAGGATGAGTTTGTTATTATGGCGGGTAACAATTATTGCAAGTATTTACTACCAAGAATCACAAACGTTTGCCTGCCTTTAGAAGGCAAACGACAAGGGGAAAGGCAACCTGCACTTCGACGTTTAATAGACCTTGAGCGTGAAATGAATCTGTGCAAAGCCGTACATCTGTTATTTAATATGATGCCCAGAATGGATTATCAAATGATTGCTAAGATTCCCTTTGAAGATGGAATCTACATAATGTTCGAGAAAGGTCAAAAACAGGGGGAACTCGATAGAATTGTAAGAGTGGGGACTCACACATCGGAGGGTCGCTTAAAAGCACGATTAAAAGACCATTTTATCAGTCAAAATAAAGACGGAAGCATTTTTCGGAAAAATGTTGGCAAAGCTCTGCTTAATAAAAATAAAGATCCATATCTCGATCGTTGGACCTTGGACATGTCCAACAAAAAGAACATAGCTACAATTGACAAAGAAAAAGAGGCAGAAATTGAAAACGCTGTTAGTGATTACTTGCACAATAATATATCCTTTGTATGCTTTCCCATTAATAATAAAGAAGCTAGACTACGAATTGAAGAAGCACTGATTTCACTCCTGAATTGTTCAGATATTTTTTATCCGGATAATAACTGGCTCGGCAAATGTAGCCCGGTTGATAGAATTAGCCGGAGTGGTCTGTGGTTAACCCAGGGACTCGATGCGGAGCCGCTGTCAGTTGAGGAGTTTGGATTTATTAAGGATAGAGTTAGATTTGGGCAGATGCCGCAATCGAAGCATTTAACGACGAATAAGCAAAAAGCTACTTTAGTTTTGCCCAAAATGGTGAAGCACTCAACGACGAATCTGTCAGTGTCAGAAGTAAGGAACTATATAGCCAATCTTTTGCAGCAAAAAAAGGCAGCAGGGGAAAGCACTTATATTTTACGAGCGGGCGATTTACAAAAGGAATTGGGGCTAGTAAATGCGACTCCAACGGTTTGCGATGCCATGACTAAGAAACTTAACTATGACTATGATATTATTTTTGCGCCACCTAAAGGCAAATCGACAAGACTGACAGTAAAGTACTATTTATGATGTAGATCATAGGGCTGCCCAGAAATGAACTACTATGGATGGGATACCGAATATTTAGATTTTCAACAATCCACTAAAAGCATGTTGTCAAGGGAAAGAGGTGGTGTAATGTCAGTACTAGATTTCAAAGCAGCTCAGAAATGGGCAAAGCTACCCCGAAATATACAGGAACTTATAGTAAACAATGTATTCTGTTCAGCTTGTGGAGTGACGACTATTATCAAGTACTCTTTGCATGATGACGGGATATATGGCTTCCTACTTAAGGGTAAATGTAAGAAATGTGGTTTGAACGTAGCGAGGCTTGTTGAGGATGAATAAGAGCAGAAAGCTCAAGCTTGATAAGAATTACAAACCAATTCCTACGAATGTAGGCGATGATATATCCTAATGGAATATTTAACTTCAATATTTCCAAGATATTAGAACATATCACGGCAGGGAAACTTGAAGCTGAAATAGAGTTGATCAAGGTTAGTGAGTGGTTCAAGAGACATAGTCGTGATTCTGTAAACGAGGATCATCTGCCAACGGTGGATATAACTAAGCCAGTATTGCAGGCAGAAATCCGACCAGGTGTGTTTGAAATAATCGATGGGAACCATCGAATCGAAAAAGCTTGCCGTAATGACGTGGAGTTCGTCAATTCATATAAGCTTAAAGGAGAGCAGCTTGTAGCTTACTTTGCTGATGTGCGAGGCTATAAAGCCTATGTAGAGTATTGGAATTCAAAGCTGTGAGCCTGATTGTAACAACGATTTGTTTTCGCCTTTTGGTATAGTGGTGATGAGGGAGGGGTTGATTTATGCGACCCAGATATTTGACCAAATCTCGATATAAGTTGGGATTGGAATGTCCAACAAAACTTTATTATACGGGGAAATCCGAATACGCTAATCAAAACCTAGAGGATACATTTCTGCTTACCTTGGCGGATGGAGGATTTCAAGTCGGCGAACTGGCCAAGTGCTATTTTCCTGGCGGTTATGATATTAAGACCCTAGATTATGATGAGGCGCTACGTCAGACCAATGATTTGCTGAAGAAGGATCAGGTTATCATCTATGAAGCCGCTATTCGCTTCGAAGCGCTATTCATCCGAGTCGATATTCTAATCAAGAATAAGAACCACATCGAGTTAGTAGAGGTTAAAGCGAAATCGGTTGACACGGATTCGGAAGAAGCTTTTCTGAATAAAAGTAGGTCAATTACCTCATCGTGGAGACCCTATCTAGAAGATGTTGCTTTTCAGAAACATGTCATCCGATGTGCCTTTCCAGAGTGCACCGTTTCTGCATATCTGATGATGGCCAATAAAAATGCCCTATGTCCTAAGGACGAACTTAATCAGAAATTCAAAATCACCAAAGATAAAAACGGGAGAAAAGGCGTCTCGGTATCTCAAACTCTATCAGAGGAAGATCTCGCCGAACAGATTCTGGTCAAGGTCAAGGTCGATGCCAGTTGTGACTTAATCTATTCAGAAGAGATCAGTGTTGGTCCAAACACAATGAGTTTCGCTGAACATGTGAACTTATTGGCTAACTACTATGTCAGAGACGAAAAAATAGTTTCAGAGCCTTCTACGGGTTGCGCTAATTGCGAATTCAGAGCGACTGACCAAGAGCGGGAGGTTGGCCTGAAAAGCGGCTTCCATGAGTGCTGGAAGGAGAGGCTGAACTGGACAGACGAGGATTTCAAGGATTCAACCATGTTCGAAATCTGGAATTTCAGAAAAAAAGGTCAATGTCTAGATGAAGGACGTATCAAACTATCGGACATTTGCAAAGAAGATATCTCACCAAAAGAGGATGAAAATCTGGGTATTTCGTCTAGCACTAGGCAATGGTTGCAAGTGACAAAAGCTCAAAGCCATGATGCGACTCATTGGATTGATTCGGAAAATCTTTACCGTGAGATGAGTGCGTGGGTTTATCCGCTACATTTCATAGATTTTGAAACCTCCATGGTTGCGATTCCCTTCAATAAAGGCAGACGTCCTTATGAAGGAATTGCCTTTCAGTTTTCCCACCATGTCGTACAAAAAGACGGGCAGATTGAACATTGTGGCCAATATCTTAACACGGCACCAGGAGTATTCCCCAACTATGACTTTCTCAGAAATCTGAAAAAAGAATTAGACCGGGATCAAGGGAGCATTTTCCGGTATGCTGCGCACGAAAACACTTACTTAAATATGATTTATCGGCAATTGAGGGAAGACCAAGTGGATATTCCTGATAGGGAGGAACTCTGTAACTTCATTCGCACCATTACAACTCCAGTAAAAAAGAGTAAAGAGTGGGTGGCAGGGCCCCGCAATATGATCGATATGTGTGAACTTGTCAAGCGGTATTATTATGATCCAGCCACGAAGGGGTCGAATTCTATTAAGCAGGTTTTGCCAGCGATTCTAAATAGTTCACGATTCCTACAAGAAAAATACGCCAACCCTATTTATGGTGCCGATGGCGGTATCCCTAGTTTGAATTATCGAAACTGGAAATGGATTGAGCAGGTCGAAGGTAAGGTACTTGATCCCTATAAATTATTGCCTAATATGTTTCAGGATATTTCTGAAAAAGACTTCGCAGTGTTGAGCGATAGTGATGAGTTGCGTGATGGAGGGGCTGCGTTAACAGCGTATGCTCGAATGCAATTCGAAGAGATGTCGGAATATGAACGTACGGAAATAGAGAAGGCATTGTTGAAGTATTGTGAGTTGGATACTTTAGCCATGGTTATGATTTACGAGGGCTGGAAGGATTTAGTTTACCCGAAATGAAGGTCAATAGGGATTTCGGTCTATAGCAAACTCTGGAAAAAATCTATCCGCCCTTGAAGATGGTTAAAAAGTAGCATAGGTTGCCAGAGTAAAAAGTTATGATGTTGAAGAATTAGGGGGGGCGTTCAATGGAGAAGAACCAGGGATGTACAGAGTCTCGCCAGGTGACGACGGGCTAAGGATTGAACCACTAAATATAACAATTCATGATAATAAATCGACGAAACAAAAGCACTAATATATCCATGATACCCTCTTTCTGCAAGCGGATTTTGAGGAGTGGGAAAGTGAGTAGGAGTAACGAGCGATGTTTGAATATTATAGAGTTGGGTAAATACTTTCGTATTAGCTATGACAAGGCGATGGATATCGCGAATATTCCAAGCTTCCCTAGGGCGATATTTATGAACGAAAAACCTTTTCCCAAAGCTCAGATAATAGCGTGGGCAGCGCAACGCCTGGACCCACAGCTTTTAGAAAGTAATGAAACGATAAATCCAACGAGTGTAATAAAAGGTAAAAGAGCATAACAAGGCGCTTCAAAGGAGAATTATATTGACGAGAGAGACGCAAACATTAGAACCTCAAAATCTAACGATGAACGACATTATTATTAAGAAAATAGAAGCTAGAAAACGTGGTTATCTCAACGAGCCAGAGCTAATCTTGCAGGGGTTCAGAGACGAAACAAATGAGATTGAGGGCTATCATGGGCGTGAGTTGCTGGAATTGCTCCAAAATGCGGTCGACGAATTGGGGGCTGCTACGAACCGTCATGTTTGCATTGAATTGTCGGGTAACATACTCAGATTCTCAAATAATGGTAGTGTTTTTTCGCAAGATGGCATTACCTCGTTAATGTATTCACATCTTAGTCCGAAACATAATGATCAAACCTATATAGGCAACAAAGGAACAGGATTTCGCTCAGTGTTGAATTGGGCAAATGGCGTACGAATTTACAGCGGAGATCTTTCTATAGAATTTAATCCTGTTTTTGCTGAAGAACTACTGAATGAACTGCTCAAGGATGAAAATATTAAAAACTATCAAATAAGACATCCCGATTTAAAAGTGGCCACTCTTGTTGCGCCCCAAATAATCCCTCAGCTTTTTCAAAAAGCCTATGATACGGTCATAGAATTAGATGTCAAAGAGGCAATGCTAGACGACGTCCAAGCGCAGATTAATAAAATTGACGCAAGAACGCTTCTGTTTTTAGACGAACTTGAGAGGCTGACCATAATCCAAAACGAAGAAAAGATTGTATTCGATAAGACCACAACGGTTAAAACAGAAGAACAGAGACTTGTTAGTATCACAACTTACGTTAATGATGATATCACCGATTTCGACGAATGGTGTCGCTTCTCACCTAAAATGACGGCGTGCATCTCGCTGCCAATGGCGGAAGAAATGTACTGACAATACGCCAATACTAGGAGAATTCTACCGTCAATACTTGCTTCTATAAATGCCAGTCAATGTG
>Ga0209347_1001272_pt1 | contig 43376 bp, 51 predicted proteins | sample AutmiccommuBRH23_FD_187382 | JGI IMG/M metagenome (GOLD analysis project Ga0209347, IMG submission 187382) | Deep subsurface microbial communities from Mt. Terri, Switzerland - Autotrophic microbial communities BRH/23 (SPAdes) (version 2) | ecosystem: Environmental > Aquatic > Deep subsurface >... | reverse complement strand
GATCGTCAAGCTCAGGAAGAAAAGCCTGTCGCCAGCGAGCGTGGCCAGACATATATCAAGCTGGCGAGGATTCTATTCATACGCCATCCAGAGATTCGGGTACCTGAACAACCCGTGTGTCGGGCAAAAAGGTCCGAAGGTAAAGCGGGCCCTTCCCAAGACGCTTTCACCCGATAGTTGCGCCCAGCTCCTCGATGGCAAGCAGGAACAGGATATTGACTCGAATGTCTTGCTGGCACGTGACCACGCCATGTTCGAGCTGCTTTATTCCTCGGGCTTGCGGGTGTCCGAACTGACGGGTATGGATTTCATCGATATTGATCTGAAAGCAGGGGAGGCACGGGTTACCGGCAAGGGCAGCAAAACACGCGTGGTGCCGGTAGGCAGGCAAGCGTGCAAAGCGATCAAGACCTGGTTGACCTGGCGCCAGGCACTCCTAGGTGGTAACGATACTCCGGCATTGTTCCTCAGTAGCTGGGGGAGACGCCTTTCGGTGCGCAGCGTACAGAAGCGTCTTGATCAGTGGGTTTCGCTGTCCGGGCTGGGGCAATCGGTACACCCGCACATGCTCCGCCACGCTTTTGCCAGCCACATGCTTCAATCGTCAGGTGATCTCCGGGCGGTCCAGGAGATGCTTGGCCACGCCAACATCACCACCACCCAGATCTATACCCACTTGGACTGGCAACACTTGGCGAAGGTGTATGACTCGGCTCACCCCAGGGCCAAATGCGGGAAACCAGCGGTTGGCACCGAGAACACATAGCCATACGTCGCCGCAATTACAAAAACGCAATAAAGTAGTAACGTGAAAACGTTGTGTTCGCTTTCGAGGTGACATCATGCCCATCGGCATCAGCAGCCACGACAACTCGTGCCGCAACGCATCCGCGAGCAGATGATGCGTTAGATGGGGAGGGTGGTATGCCCTCCTGAGTAACATCGCAGGAGAGCAGAAAAAAGGAGAAAAATATGAAAACTCAAACCCGCCGAATTCTGTTCCCGCTTGGGGGAGCTGCGCTGGGCATGCTTGCCGGTGCCGGTTTTGGCATGGACAAAGGCATCGCTGCAAGTGCGGCCTTCTTCGGCTTTGTAGGCTTCAGCCTAGGCTACGCTCTGCATGACTTCAACTGGAAACGCAACCGCCAAACCGCCTTGGCTCTGCTGCTGGCCTTCCTGACGCCGATCATCGGATTTGCCTTGTTGATGGCTCCCCAGGTATTCGGCCTGGCGGGTATTACGCCCACCAGTCTGGCGCAAGTTGCTGTGATCGCGCTGACTATCGGACCGGCCATCGGCGGTTTGTTCGCGCTCGTCGCCTATGCTGCTGCAAATGCCTTAGGTCTGATCGATGAGGCGCGGGGCTGGCCTGCTGACGGGGCGATGGAGGAGGATGAAATTTATCCAAATGGCATATCTAGTGTGGGTGGCCCATATGGTTATGGATACTCCATAAATGGATTCCCCATTTATGACGATGACTGAAGGGTTCATCGCCCAGCCCTATTCTTTCGTTACTTCCTTTGCCCCATCAGGCCGGTAGCCGACCTTTTCCTGGAACTGCTCCAGGGTAGGTTTTGCTCCTGGCACCTTGAGTCCCGCGATTTCATTCGGAAGCGCTTGCTGCAGCGAGAGCTTCATGTCGTCGGTGGCGGCGTCCTCCGCCGTATTCATGAGCTTGTTGTGGGTCGCCACACTATGCGATTGTGGCGCGGCATCGCCTGCCTCTCCCTGGTAGCGCAACTCTCCTGATTCCTGCTTCGCCTCGTGGTAGTCCATCGCCTTTTGATGCTTTACTTCGCCTTGGTCGTGATAGTCCTGGGCATTGCCCGGCAGATCGCTGTTCGAGTTGGCAGCTGTGGATCCAGCGCCGACAGGCGCGCCTGAATTTGGCACATCCCTGAGATGGCCTGCATGCAGGGCTCGTATCTGGTTTGCCAAAGCCGGATCGTCCATCATGGCTTGTGCCAGCACCTGGACTTCCTCTGGGGTTGCACGCACCGCTGTGCCATCCTGGTATGCGGATGGCAATTGGCCGCCCTGATCGTATCCCATGGTCTTCAGGCCATTGAGCGCCACCTGGTCGCGTTGTCCGGGTGGCGCGGCTTCGACGGCTTCGACCAATGCCAACGCGGCATTCGTATTTCCCGGATCCTTGAGCGGATCGTAACTGACGCCCACTCCGCGGGATGAGCCCTGATTGGCCTGTTGGGTGAGGTCTTCCGCCTGGCGGAATTCCGCTTGCGCTTGGTCGAGGTGCGTGCGCCGGCTGCTTAATGTCGCACCTGTAGTTTGGCTGTCCGCATCCTGACCAAGCACCGAATGGCGGAAATCGCGATCTTTCTCCAGCCGATCGAAGAATGCCTGCCTCGCATCTGCATTGCCCAGTACCGCGCTTTTCTCGCCAGTGCGGCTTTGCTTCTGGATCCCGGCCGCATATTCCTGTGCAATATCAATTCCACCTTTTAGGCTGCCTGTGACTGCCGCTTTCCCGCTTCTCGAATCCCGCGACTGGATAACCCCTCCGTCGCTAGAAGCTGGATCCTTGATGGTTGCCGGTGTCACGGTCTGGTTGCCACCAAGAGCAATATCGCCACCGGCGTTTGCCCGTACCGAACCTTTCTGCGAAGCTTGATTTTTGGTCGTATAACTGGCGTCGCTCCCTGATTCTTCTCCTGAACTTGCTGAGGTACCAAGTGATCCCGTGAAATCTCCTCCTGAGCTCGATCTGCCGCCAAAGCCACTCTGATTGGTAGTGGCGAGCGACGACAGGTGGGCACGGGCTTTGGACAGGATGGTTTCTTCTGCCTTCCCTGCAGCGATGGTATGGGCTTGCCCGGCCGATGTATGTTTACCAGCTTGCTGGAGAAGACCGGCGTTCTGGCCGGCTGTGACAGAAGCCCCAACCCTCATGGCATTCATAGGTTGCGCTGCGGTAGACGTTCCATTTCCATACGACGACATCACCGTACCGTCCGCTCCGACAGCCTGGTCGATCGCGGCACCATGCCGGTTCATCGGCGCGGTATTCCACTGGTCTGCGCTTCTATTGTTCGCGCTCCAGTTTCCCATGGTGACATTGCCCCATTGGGTGTTGCCAGCGCTGATATTCCCGGTTCCGACCTGCGCGCCAGCGGCCTGAGCGGAGGAATTTGCCGGGCTCATGACGCCTGATATGACGCTGGTGAAAGATGCCGCGCTGACATTGGTCAGCATGTAGGCGATGACAGGTACCGAGAGCGTAAGAATGCCTGCAACACCCTGGTCGGAAATCATGGAGTGCATCAACGCCTGATGGCTTGCGTAGGAGAGGGGATTCATCCCATCGACGGCAGCCTTGGCACCGAGCGTCGCGTACCAGCTCGTGAAGAAATTCAGCGCTGCGTAAACCGGTGCCCAGAGGTTGATCCATAACAAGGCCATCAGATAGGTTTTGAGAACCAGGCCACCCTTTGATCCAGCCACAATGATCAGGAGCATGACGATGGGAAACAACGCCAGAATCACGATATGGATGGCGTTTCGGATCAGGGGCATGGACGACTCGGCGATCTTGGCCATGGTCCGATAGCTGCTGTTTGCGCTGGCAGATGCCATCGCCGTCGATAGCGCGACCTGCGCCGATGTCGTATCGCCGATCATCTGTGGCACGAAAACCGTCGAGTCCGCGATCAGGTTGATCATCGCCGCCTGCTTGATGGATTCCTGCGCGGTTTGACTCACCCCGAAAATGAAGTTGTCTACGGCAGGTAATTGAGCGGCCACCAGTGCGGAGGCAGCCGCAGAGGTGGGTGAGCTCGGGTTGAGCATCCTGCCCAGGCGGGGCAGGATGTCATTTGAAACATGCGGGTTGATCTGGGCATCAATGTAAGACCAGGCCTGATCACAGCCAACGATCTTGTAGACGCCTGCAGCGTTGTCATAAACCTGAACCAGCAGCCCGGGGTTCATCTGGGGGGCGATGTCTGCCCAGATGTCGCCAGACTTCATGATCTGATCGAAAAAAGCCCCGCTGTTGTTCAGTTCCGGGTAAACACAATCCTTGGTCAGGTTGGTCAGGGAGCTGACCAGATTGGGATCGTAGAACCGCACGCTCTGTCTATCCTTGATGGCACGCGATCCGAACATGAAGCCGGTCTTCTCAAAGGAAATATCGCCAGGAAGCGCAAATACCGTTTCGCTGACTTTGGTAAGCCAATAGCCTATGTGGCTTTCCGCACTGGCGAAAACCGCGAGCCCCAGAGGGACGTTGGCCACTGTATACGTGCCGGAACCACCCGCCACGTCGACCACAACCACGTCTTTCTTGGGCAAGAAGAGGCCTACATACCAGATGGCCAGCATCAGCATATAGATGGCTGCATCCTCGCCGCGTGCCTTCACGAAAGTCGTGGCGACGGCAACGAACAGCCCGAATATCGCGAAGACTTTCATCAAGCCGGCGTAGTCGCTCATCGAGGTGAGCATCGCTACAGCGTCGAGCACGTACTTGATCTGCTGGGCGTCCCAATAGGCGTAGATCGTATCCATGCCTGATCAGCGGCTGCCGAATTCGATATTGGAGGTCAGGCGCGGGCCAAGGCTGGTGTACATCTGACGCTGGAAGTCCATCATCATTGCCACATTGCCCATTTTCCTGGCGATGTCTTCCTGCTTCAGGCCATAGATTTTGATGGCCGTATTCTTGATTTCGGCCAGTTTCCCCTGGAAGTCATCTATCGCCTTGACATCGGCCTTAACCGAAACTGTTTTGGTCTTGTTGAGCGCGTCATCGACCTCGCGGCTGATGTCCTGCATTTGGCGGAAGGCGATTTCAGTAGCGATCACTTCCGAGAACCCATCAATGATGCGATCGGCAACAATAGTCGAGCCACGGCCGCTGTGGATGGACTGGGCGATCATCTGATAAATCGGCGTGCTGGTCATGGCGATCACCTGTAGCGCTTTCGGGTCCGTCAGCGCTGTTCTGGTGACAATGGCGTCCTTCAACTTATTCAGCTGCTCATACACGATTGCCGTCATCCCCACGGTTGTACGCGGTGTCCCTTCGTCCGTAGCCGAGGCATAGGGAAGGCAATCGGAACCGGACGGGCATTCACGGATCCTCATGGTGAGTGTGCCGGACAACGGCCCCAAAAAATCCTCCCACGTGATGGTTGGCTTGAAATATTCAGTGGTGAAGCCGCTGGCGATGTCGCTGCTGTTCCTGACGAAGGTGATAGTCCCGAAGAGCGAAATGTACAGTTCGATTTCTTCATTGGAATACCCGCCCGCGCGTTCAAGGGCGTCGTAAACGAGGTTGAAATCCGATTTCAGTACCGGATTCCCCGCGCTGTCCAGGCAAAGCGCGGCATTCACGGTGCATGCCGCGTCGTAGGCGGCCTTCGTATTCGCTGGACTGGTTTGAGTATCTTCCTTGGCATTGAAGAACGATCCATAGGAGCCGGTGAGCGCCGAACCGAAGACCTGGGCACGCTGCTCCATATCCATGTTCCGGGTATCCGGCGTGGTACCGACATACTGTTTGATCGCCTGGCAACTGCCGATCTGGAACTGGTTGAGCTGGTTCATCGTCTTCGACAGATCGGTCAGCAGCCCGTCGATCTCGGGAGCCATGGTTTTGAGGGCAAGCTGGAAGAAGTAGCCCACGGCGTTCTGCCCGATGTTTCTCAGCGCATTAACGAACGCATCCATGTTGACGAAGCCATAGGCTCCGAGCCAGGCGTCGATCCCGCCACAGCCCGCTTTGTAGCCTGGCGGGGAGAAACTGAAGAGATTGGTGGCGCGCTGAGGCGCGCGGTAAGAGAAGCCCCCCAGCGCCATCGTCGTTTGTCCCTGCGACTCATACACAGCGGAAGGCGTGACATTCATCGCCGCCCCTGCTGAATTGAAGTAGTCGTTCATCCAGTCCGACCCGGCCGCGATCGAGGTCGTGGCAGGAACGGCCAGTCCCAGGCTCAGGGCCAGCATGAGGGTGAGGGGCTTCTGACGTGTGCTGATTTTCATGATGGACTCCTTGTTCAGAACTCTTGGCCGGGCTGCGTGCGGGTCAACACGCGGATCCGCTCGATAATTTCATCAATCGCCAGCGCGCCGCTTCCGATCGGCACGGCCTGCCGGGTTTCCCGGTGAACGAGAAACAGCGCAGGCACCATCTGGATGCCCTGGCCATTGCTCACGGTCATCGAGATGCCGTTATCGCGCCTGGCATCAGGGAATTGGGGGAGGATTCCACCATCCATGCTGACGCCCATCACGGGCAAGCCATAATTTCGCTCCAGCAGGCGCAACACCGGCGCCTGCTGATGGCAGTAGGGGCAGTCAGATCGGAAGAAAAACATCAGGCCGTAGTCTCGCGACAGCTCGGCCAGAGTCTGCTCCTGCGCTTCACGCCGCATATCCTTCTTGTTGAGCTGGGCGAAGGTGGCCGTCGGTGACCGGTTGTTGTAATCAACCGATGGTGTGGCCCATACCACGCGGCGTGCGGTATCGGCGAAGACCGAACTCTTGTCCATCACATAGGTCTGCGCTTCAAGGTAACTGCGCACGTTCGCTTGGGTGGGCTGCATGATGGCCAGGTCTTTTAGCCTGGCCAACTCCTTCTGCAGATCCTCCATCGTTGTCATTGCCTTGATGGACTTCGGCTTGGCATCAGCCTTCTTGTCCTTCTTCACCGGCGGTGCATCCGGCGGATACCAGTTGAACCCGCGCTCCGGGTTCTGCCACGGTGTATCGTCCCACCAGCCTTTACTTGCAGGGCCCGAGTCGGCGATAGCAAACACTGCCTGGCTTATCAACAATGCCACTGCAGCAAGCAGGGCAATCGGTCGCTTCAACGCGCCTCTCCCGTCCCGACAGGCGAGACCTGTGGCGGCTGGCCATCCCTGCATAGATTGAGTTCGTAGAACATGCTGAACGGCTCCATCGTGTCATTCACCGTCTTCATTTTGTGGGCTGGCATGCCGAGCACCAGCCTTAATCTCTTACAGCCGGGCCGGATAATCTGCACAGTCGTTACGGATGCCTTGACCCGCGTGTTCGGAGGCGCCTTCGTGTCGCTCTTAAGCTTCTGAGCCATATCACCAATGAGCCAGGCTTGGGCGGTCCCGTCACGTGAGTCAATGGCCGCAAGTAACAAGCCTCGCACATTGGCTGTCTCAGGTATCGTTGGAGCAGCCAAGGATTCAAGGCTGGATCCAAGAAGAGTTAGAAGCAGCATTACGATTGTCCGATTCATGTTCTGAGCATGGTTAGTGACAAAGATGACTTCATGATCGCCTTTTATTCCAATCAATCTAGGGCGTGGCGTAGTAGCTGTTGATCTTTGTCGTGGCACGGTCGATCGCGTAATCCGGGATTTTTACGCTGGCTTTCACATCCGCCACCACGCTGGAAAAGTCGATCAGGCTAAAGTCGATACTCTGGAGTTCGGCAGGGGTCAATCCACCACAATCCGGGCTCTTTGGATTCCCCCAGGATTTGCCAAGCTGTGCTCGCCCGGATGCAGCGATCAATCGTGCGATACGGGAGTTGAAACAGCAGTGCGATTGCTTCTTCTGCACGCAGACACCAAGGACTTTTTGGGAGCAATAGGTACCGACATGAACGCAAAGATTCTGCCCGCGCTTCATGCCAAGAATTTGCTCTTCTTGTTCGCATGAAACGAGTTCCATAATGATGTAGATTGCGATGGCAATCGCAAACGAAGCGGGATCAAAACCGACAAAGAACGTCCCGCTTTCCCCAAGCAGAACGGTCGTACCGGCTGCAGGGGCGCCGTATCCAACGGTCAGACCAAAATAGCTGAACGAAGGACTAAAGACCGATGAAGATCCGCTTCCCCCAAGAATTGACTCCATTCCATTTATCAGGAAATTCGGGGCGTCCGATTGGAACAGCGAATCGTAGACTGCTGTAGACCCTAAATATTGGATTGATTCAGTCCCGAAACTCTTCACCAGACTCGCGCCCATGCTGGTCATCATGTCGCTGTTGTTCTGATTGCTCCCCATCGAGTTAGTCTTGCAGCAACTGAAAATCCCGAGCGTCACCCTGCATTTGCTGTTCTTGCCGTTGAACAGCGTCAGGGTATCCGGGTCCATGTAGTTGCCGGCCTGCCGCAGCGCCTCCATACCGGTGATCGCCAGCGCAAAATCACCGTCCGGCGTGTACCCCGCATCGAAACACGTGCCATCCACGCAGTAGGTCTGTCCGCCGCAATCCGTGATGGTTTTAGACTCGCCATCCGCCACCTTGCATTGATACGTTTGCTCATAGAGCGAGCACTTGGCTGGATCAGCGTCCACATACTCCACGCAGCTTGAGCCGATCTGCGCACACCCCTTCGCAGCTAGAGGCGCGCATTCATCCACGTAGTTTTGGGAGATGCAGTCGTACTTGCTTTCGTATTTCCAGCAATCGCGAGTCACCGGGTAGCCGCTGATCATGCGGGTCTCCGGTCCCTCGACGCATACCCTTGATTTCTTGTTACAAGTGCCATCCCCGGCCAATACAGGGGCCGAGAGCAGCGGAGAAAGGAGTGTGACGATGAGAAGCCTGGCTATCAGGCGCATGAAGGTAAGCGGCATCATGGAAGTCTTGCCTCCAGTGCCGAACACTGGTTATCCCAGGAGTCCGTTTCAGTGACGATAATCTTTGGCGGCGTGAAACCCGCTGTTGCTACTGCCTGATTGCCCCATCGCCAATCGATAGCGCGGAAGGTATAGCTGCAAGTGTCTCCTGAACAACCCTGGATATATCCTGGCTCGTAGCCAATAAAGTTCTTAACAGTACAAGAACCCTTCCAGTGATTTATGGTTACAACTTCGTAATTGAGGTAACCGTACTCATCCCAGCAACCATCAGTGTCGCAGGTGTGGCCGGTAACACCGTATTGCACCCTGTCTGAAACAGTAAATGGTGCCTTCGGAACATCCAGGTAGCCGACACTACACACCCCATGTAATTCGTATGGCGTGAAACGAAGCCTGATCATCCCATCCGCACGATTCATGTCACAAAAGATATCGACTTGCTGAATCGGGAATGGCAATCTGAATCCGCCGTACCATGTGCCTGGTACGCAAGACTCGGATGTCGTAACACTAACCGTCAGGATTTCATTGCAAGATTCCTCGCCTGCCGTCAGGTATTGATTACAGGTTTCCGTCTGATACTTGTCCGGATCCTTGACCGTCTTTTCTACGCATCCGGCATAACCCCCGCCCGCGATCAGGCTGCCGTGATAGGTCTCCGCATCGCCCGACACCGTGTTGCGTTTGACAACCAGCGGGTCGGTTGTGGCGTTGAGCGGGAACATCACGTTCTTCTTGCCAGGGTCATTCATCAACATCCTGACGCCTTCACACTTCCCGTGGGTATGTGGATCGGGATCCGCTGTTCCTGCGGTGGATGTACAGCCAGTGACCCCCGCGGTGGCTGGCGCCGTCAGGCTACCTGTGCCGCCCATGTAGTAGCTGGAGGCAGGATCGTTGGCCGTATAGTTCGGCACCCCCTTGTTGGCATCGCTGGCCGTCGATGTACTGATCTTCGCCTTGGCGGTACCGACATTCGCCTTGCCGAAGGTGTTGCCTTCGTTGAACGCATCTCCCGTTGTCATACCAGCGCCGAAAATACCGCCGGAAGCCAGCCATAGAGCCAACAAAACCCCTTGTTTCATGGCTTGACCTCCAGCAGAGTCAACCGCGATCGCGCCTCGCTGGCCAGCGTACTGTTTCCCTCTGCCCATCGCTCAAGGACATAATCCAGGCTGACATCGCCGGTGGCGCGCAGGCTCTGGCTGCATTCCTTTCTCCGCTCGTTCAGGCAGGCTTCACCCTGCTGTCCTGTCGTCAGGACAAACGTGGGTGCTTGAACAACCTTGTATGCCCGGAATAAATCGGGGTGGATGATGATGGAAGCACCCGTTTCGGCAATCGGCTTCAATGCCTCCATGGCACGCGGCCAGTTCCCCTTGGCGAGCCCGCCATCGACCCCACGCAAGACCAGCATGGCACGCGTGCGCGCGGCTTGTCTGGCCAGATTTATCAGAGCTTTGCCCGGCATGCCCAGGGTGACGAAAATCATGAGATTGTCGTCTTCCTGTTTCTGCTCTGTCTGGTTGTAGCGGGCCGCGATCTGGCCGATGTCCACGCCGGAAGATGGAACCTTGATTTTTGGAAAGGCACGAACCGCGCCATTGCGCGCTGCCTGGCTGGCAGCATCGATCGCCTGACTCGACTTATGCCGCGCCACTGCGTCATCGCCATAGCCATTTATCTCTGGCAGAGCAGGGGGCTTGTCAGCCGCATACCCAGCGGATGCGATGGCAGCGAACATAACAAGCAACAGCATTTTCATCACAGGCTTCTTCATCACTCAGAATCCAAAGGCCCCCTGGCAGCAGTCCCGCTTGCGAAAGAGCATGTAAGCGAAATCCTCGCCCTTGTACGGGAACTCCTTCCCGGCACCTGAAATGACCGTTGTGCGTCCCATGGTTGAACAGCATTTGCCATCCTCTTTTTTGGTGTTGGGGATGGGGTAAGTCATCTGGGTCTTGTAGGCGCGCTTATCCATGAGCGGAATGGGGTAGTAGCCACACTGCCCAGACGTTCCGTGCGCGCCCCAGATCAGCAATTCGCGGTGCATCTTGTTGGTCATGCGCTGGGCAATCAGTGTCGACGCCTGCACGGCGCCGACATGGTTGCCTACCCAGCCATTGAGCGGGTACATGGATCCCTGGCAGCCCGCGCACCAGAAAAGCTCGTTCAGGGGAAAGCCCGCCGTGGCTGCCACGCAATCGGCGGCGCAGGCGCCCTGAGCCAGCGGATTGGCAAACAGCACGGCATCAGGATTGAGGATGAAAGTCAGCTCCGAATCCGCCCACAGCGGATCAAGCTCGGTGAAATACACCAGGTCGAAGACATTCTGTTCCAGACACGGGTTGTCGACGATGACTTCCAGCCAGAACATCAGGGGGCTGATGTACCAGTGAGCCTGATAGAACGATTTACCCCCACGCGTTTGTACATGCGCTGGTGCCGGCACGCCGGGATCAATGGTGATCCCGCCAAGGGAGGGGAAGCAGTAGGGTTTGCGCACCACCTCGACCAGCCGCGCCGGTTCGTAGAAACTGATGCTCAAACCCACCTTGGGCGGGCTTGAGCATGCGCACAGTGGGTTGCTCACACCGCTATCAAAATCCTCCTGGCCAAAATCCATGATCGTGGTGCCGCCGACCTTGAGCGGAAACACGCACGACCAGCAAATATCCGTGATCGGATTCATGAACTTGCCGGTGCAAGTGGTTGTTGCCGCCCATGAACTGGGCGCAATCGCAAAGACAAGCACCAGAACAGCACGAATGTTCCGGAACAGCCAGCCCATCACTTAAACCATCCCAGCAAGCCCACGGGCTTCTTTGTCAGCCTGATGATCAGGCTTTGCAGCCGGTTGTCGTCCCAGGCCACGATCCTGGTGCCGCCCCAATGCGGCCTGTGGATATCTGACCATTCAGCAATTTGCAGGGTCAGTCCAGGATCGGTAATACAGGGAAAAATATTCACGTTCAGTCAGCTTTCATTTCGTCGATGCGCAAGCGCCTTTGCGCTACCTCTTGCGACACCAGCGCAGGAACCTGCTTGATCCCGAAGCGCCTCACCAGATGCCCGCTCTGGTCGAAGTACACCTGCCGTTTCCACTGCCGGGTCAGCGCCAAGGGTTCCCCCCCGACCAGAATCGGCTTCACCGCTCCGTTGAAGCGCTTGAGAATCTCGGCGGCTTTCATTACCTGCTTCGGGTCGCTCTGATCGAAAAAAAACAGGTGATTGGAAAGGGGCACATAGTCGAGCGGGTTGACCATGTCACCCGCACGCGCGATGACTTTTCCCTCTGGCGTGGTGATGTCGCGCGGGACGCGCCACGACGGATCAAAGTAGAAGGTGCGCGGCTGGCGCGTCTTGACGATGCCCTTCACTGAATCCGGTCGCTCGATGCTTTGTTTCGATCGCTCGATGGCTTCTTTCTGGAGCTGGCCGAGACGACCGTTTTTTTCCATGGACCTGAGCTTGTCCTGTATCGCTTCAAGCATGTCCGGTTCGGTGATGGGATAGGATGGCCCCAAAATCTCCTGAGCCCAGGCCGGATACATGATCAATCCACACAGAATCATCGCCAGAACCTTCTTGATCATGTCAAAACAGCGGGATCGCGCGCCCGGAGACACACTCAAGCGGAATCCAACCAGTCAGTGCGAAACGCGAATCCAGAGAGTCCTTGTGGGGTGCGTAAACATAGAAGTGGTTGGCCGGAATCACACCGGTCGGGCCAAGCGCCAACGGCTCGCCTGTCCGGGTGCGCGGCTTGGCGGTGCTCATGTACTCGCCGTTCACGTAGAAATCCCGACCCTCTGAGGTCACGGTGTCGCCCGCCATGCCACGCACCTGTTTCACGAACGAAAGCCCGGCCTTGTACGGACCGCCACCCGCCCAGCGCCAGGCGATGTAATCGCCGCGCTTGATATTCAGGTCGCCCTTGATCACCACAAACACCCGGTATGGCAAGCTTTCCGTGACCGTAATCGCCAACGTGAAGAATGCATTGAAGAGCAGGATGGCGCCCACCAGCCCGCCCCAAAACAGCCAGTTACGGCGGAGATGGGGAATCATCTCGGTATGCCAGTAAACCAGCCAACGATTCCATAAGTTGCCCGCGCCTGGGGCGACTACAACCTTCGTCATGGCTTCACTCCGCTGCCTTGAGCCTCAGTACCCGGCGACATGCCGAGCATCGCTTTCAAACGTGGCGTCAGATCCTCGGCTGGCCCAGCGATCACCGCTGACTTCACCACGATGGTGCAGCCGCATTCCTTCTGTAGCCTGTCCACTGCGCGTTCGATCGCAGGGCCGATCCGGCTAACCATCAGGTAAGCAGCCTTCCGGTCCTCGTCGCTGACGTTCGGACGAGAGAGCAAAGTGGTGAATTCGGTTTCCTTGATTTTGACGACACTGGCGAGGTCTACCACCGCGAATCCCGCGGTCGGTTTCGCCAGCCAGAAGTGGTATGCCGCAAGCGTCACTGTTGTGACGAGCAACGCCATCAACAGCGAAATCCAGCTCACCATAAGAAAATCACCCCCCATCTCAGGCTGAGCCCCGGGCTGATCTTCCGTAGCCGGTACTTCAGTAGAATGACTCTCGTCCCTTGTAATCTCGGTCATATCGCCGCCTTCCGTTCCTGCAGCACGGCATCGACCGCATCGGCCATGGACAAGCCAATTTCAAGCTTCTGCCGCACCGCTGAGAAATCACGTGCATTGGCCGACCCCATGAGTTGGGAGTAGGGGTCAAGCAGTAGCATCCCGACCCCGTAACCAGCCTGGCCACAGGAGACGAACACTTCCGAATAGTTGCCCTGTTCGGTGCGCAAGCTGCTGACGAGGTGAGCCATGTGCGGCGTGAAGGCCAGCTTCTCTTCGAGCTTGGCAATGGATTCCTGCTTTTGCCGGAGCATGAACAGCCAATCAGCATTTTCCAGTGCGGCCTGTGAGGCTGCGCTACGGTAGTAGTCATTGATGCCCTGCGTACCCGTCAAGAAGGCTCCGCCGTATTTCCGGGCGCGGCGGTAGCCCGCCTCAATGAAGTCACCCGTCTGCCCGCCAGTGAGCAAATCCCACGCTTCATCCAGGATCACCACCTTGGGCTGTTCGCGCGGCGCCAGGTACATTTCCTGAGTGATGCGATACATCAGGATGAAGAGGGCGACCGCCTGCAGGTCTTTCTTCGATTTCAATTCTTCCAGCTCCAGGACCACCAGATTGGAATTGAAATTGACCGTGTGCTGGCCTTCAAAGTAATGGCCGTAGCTGCCCAGCGAGGTGTAGGAAGTCAGCTGCACCGCCAGATCGCGGATGCGCGGATCGCAGGCCTCTTCCTCGCCATGCTCAAGCGTGCCGCCATCGTGACAAGCGAGCTTCAGCTTCTCCGCCAGCAGGTCGATACTCGATCGCGGCCCGCGATCTTCCCAAAGGCCTCGAATCGCCAGTTCGAGCTGGGACAGCTCGTAATCTGACAGTCGGCGTCCAGGGGAGATCATCTGGGCGATCAACGGCTTCAACATCTCCATGTCTTCGTCGATGTCGTTCACCATGGTGAACGGATTGAGGACGACATTCGCTTCCTTGGTGAACTCGATGTATTGACCGCCGAGCGCGTGGCATAGCTTCTCGTAGGAACGGCCCACGTCGATAATCCAGACCTTCGCCCCCATCGCCAGATAGCGTTCGGCAAGTTCGTTCAGGAATGCGGATTTACCCGACCCGGACGTTCCCACCACGCAACCGTTGTAGTTGCCAGACGGGTTGTCGAACAGATTCACGCCTATGGTCTGGCCATTACGCCCAGTGAAGGTCAGCACCGGAGCGCCGACACCACGCCATTCACCCAGCACAGGCGACAGATTGGCTGCGTTGGCGGTTGTTTTGGTGGAAAACCGCTGCGCGATCTTGATGTCGCGTTGCAGGGTAGGCCCGAGTGCCATCGGCAGCGAGGACATCAGCGCCTGGGTTTGCATATAGGTGTCAGGACTCAATGCGAAGCCCATGCTGCGCCAGATGGCTCTGGCCGCTTCATCCGCTTCGGCTACGGCATCCGGACTGGGGAAAAGCAGCACCTGATGGTACAGACGCAATGCACCTCCCCCCTCGTCGTAGGCGTCCTGCAACAATTTCCAGTCCGCCGCCCGCTTGCTCACGTCCGGTAGCGCTTTCCCCATCGGACTTTCCGAAACCTGAATCGCTCGAGCCGTTTTCATCTGCGTCAGATTCTTGTGCTCGTCGTAATTCAGAATCTGCGCCCCCATGGTGATAAGGAAGGGACAGGGGTAGCCCATGGATCCCTTATTGGCATCCCCCAGCATGCTGGCAACTTGATGCAGGTCGAACTGCTTCGGATAACCTTGCACCGAATGCGCACGCACACAGACCGCATCCCCTTCTGGCGAGCGCAGGGTGATGCCAAGCCTGCCAACCGATGCCACGCTGTCACGGGTAATCATCTGGTAGCGCAATGCCTGTCCGTCGTCATAGCAGACCGGATCGGCTGAATGTTGTGCGGGATTCAACATGGTGCGCACCCAGGACATGAGATCTTCCGCCCCCCAGACCCGCTCGAACTGGTAATACGTCTTGAGTTTGGATACCTGGGCATCGCGCAGGGCAATGATGCGTTCCAGCGTTCGGTATTCCACATCCTTAACCGGCATCGCGAGAGACAGCAGCACCCGGTAGCGACGCATCACGCTGGGGCGCGAGCTGACGGGCGGAACGATGGATGCCTTCCGGTAATGGGCAGAACGCTCGGCTGTCATACGCGCGATCAATGACCGCTGGGCGTCGTCCTGTAGCAATTCGGGGCGCACCACCTTCTTAAAATCGTTCAGAAAGGCATCAATGTCCGGGCTTCCCCACAACTGAACCTGCACCCCGGCTCCGGCTGGCATGTCCCGGTAGATTTCCTGAATCAAGCGCGCCATGTCGTCTGTAGCGCCTGTCTGCGGGTTCATTTCGATGGCATAGCCAATCGCCTCGATGCTGCCTTCTGCCTCGCCCTCAACGGCGAATAATTTCTCGGTCTCCCAATACCCCGTCCAGGGCAAGAGATCAGAGAAGCGGTTGTAGTCCTGCCGCGTGGTGAAGTGGTTCTCGTCCGCCACCGGGGATGGCGTCGCAAGTTCGTCCTCGCGCGTCAGCCACGATTTGAGCGAAACAAATGGTTGCGCCAGGGCGGACATCATGGATTTCCACCCCTCTGACCCGATACGCCGGGCATCGCGTCATCTGCAACCGGACGTTCCACTTCGGGCTTTTCCTTACCCCTGAGCGGGAACACCGGCTTGTACGCGTCACGAATCTGCTGCTGGTTGGTTTCGATCAGCCACTTGCCCTGGTGGACCACGGTGTAGAGATAGTGCTGATCGTGCAGATCGCCGTCCGTATCCTCCCAAGGTGCGATCCATACACGCAGCACCAACGGCGCCATGCGAATCGGATCGCCGCTGTTCGGCGTCGCCAGGTCGCGTGGGGAGAAATAGCCAGGAGGCGGCAGCGTCTCGCCATCCTTTGAATCCTTGCTGCCAGCAGCCTGCGAAGGTTTATCCTCGGATTTCGGTTGTTGCTGCCCCGGCAAGGCCTCGGCCAGGGAGTTCGCGTAAATGCCGGAAACCGACGTGCAGATCACCCCATCGGGGGCCTTGCAAGCCAGTTCCGATTTCGAGCCAGAGAGTCCGGAGAATGAAGAACAACCCGCGCTCATCAAGGTCACGGCGGCGAGCGACAGATACCCGATCTTCATTGTGTGCCTCCCTGAACATTGGCTGCGACAGGCTTCTTCACGGCATCTAGCCAAGCGGAAATCCGCGCGGCAGTCGCAGCTCCCGGCATGGTTCGGCCATCACTCGCCACCAGGAAAGGTGTACCGCTAACCCCCAACTTCTCAGCCAAAGGCAGAACCGCTTGATGCGGCGCTTCACAGCCCTTGGTCTTTTTGGGAACCTTGCCCTCAAGCATCAGGGCGGACCAGGCGGCCGAGCGATCCTTGCTGCACCAGACCGCATCGGCCTTCGCGCGCGAATCAGGATGAAGCTGCTCCAGTGGCATGAGGAAGGTGTAGACCGTCACGTCATCCACTTTCGCCAGTTCCTGCTCCAGCTTCTTGCAGTACGGACAGTCCGGATCCGAGAAAACAGCGAGCGCCCGCCGACCCTGGCCATGCACGCTCTTGATCGCGTGTTGCAGCGGGAGTGAGGCGAAATTGACAGCAGGTGACGTCGGCTGCGCAGCCTCGGCTTCGGAGGTGATGTCCTCCTGCTTCTCCATGTCGAACATGCGCCCAAAAATGAAATACCGTCCCGACTCTTCCACGAATGCGACATTGCGGCCCATCACGACTTCGTAGATGCCCGGCAGCGGGGTGGGGGAAATCTTTCCGAAGCGTGTCTTCGGGTACATCAGCCGCAGATTGCGCTGGACCGCGATCTGATCGTTCGCACGTGCGGCATCACCGACATCCATCACGGCCGCATCTGCAGCCACAACATTCATGTTTTGAGGCGCCAGAACAGTGTTTTCTTTCACATCCTGGGCTAGCGCAAATCCTGGCATGCAGGACAGAATCAACAGTTGGGACAGCAGGGTTTTCATTCTGGTTTTGGATCTCATGTTCTTTACCGCCTCTCAATACTCTGGCCGCGCGTCAGCACCACGTCGACCACGCGGCCGCCGTCCACTTCAATCACCGGAAAAACCTGTTCGGCCAGCTTGATGTAATACTTCGATAGCTGTGACATCGCACTGCCAACGCCGGATGCCAGTCCAGCCTGCAACTCCTTGCCGTCCGTCACCGTGCTGGTGGAACCCAGCGGGGAGGTCGATACAGTGCTCGAAGATTCCTTGAACGCTTGCCCGATGCCTGAGCCAATACCCGCGAGGAAGGCATTCGCCAGCGCCTGACCCTGCTTGGAAACCAGTCTTCCGCGCATCCCTGCCTTGCCATCCTCACCGGCCACATACCCTTTAAGCGATACGTCGACCGCCCCGCCTTTCTGGTCGATGCACGACAGGCGATCCGTCCTGATATATGCACGCTCAGAAGATATGTCGCCGTAGCCATTGGCCGTGACCACGCAATCCTTCATGTCGGCCATGTAGCGATTGGGCAACTGGGCTGGATCGAGCACCCGCATCAGAACTGGATGCGGATTGTTTTGCGCCTGTCCACCCGTCGGCGCATCCAGACCCGCCAGTAACACCACGCGCATGAACGTCCCGGCAGGAAGATAGTTCTCAGCCGATGTCTTCTCTTCCTTGGCTGGAGTGGACGACATGCCGGCGGCTTGTGGCTGCGGCTGCGCCTGCGATGCGACAGGCGCAGCCACCGTCGAATCGGAGACTTCGAGCGTGAACGCGCGCTTCACCACGGGCTGCATGGACGCATTCGGATCCATGCCAGGCTGTGCGAACTGCCCTGGCCTTCCATGAGGCGGTGGGGGAGGGGGCGGCAATGCCGCCGACCCCATGGGTTGCAGCGGGCGTAAATTGCCTCCGGGCTGAATTACCGCTGGCGGGGGAGGCATCGGCACTTCGTTGATTCCCGCTCCGGCGGTGCCTTGCAGGGCTCCGCCGTTACTTTGCCGGCTATTCACCATGTTCTGCTTGATCGCAGCAATTTCCTTGTTCAGCGCCTCGATCTTCGATGCTTCGTTCGCCCGCCAAACATCCTTGTCGTTCAATTGCTGCCCCGGAACAGCTAGGTTGAGGCTGACCTGTTCAGGCTTGTCCACAGGAGCCAGATCGGTTTTATTACTCCCGGAGTCGGCGAACCATGCCGCAGCCAAGGCCACCCCGACAATCACGGCGCCGACGCCAACCGCCATCATGAGTTGCTTCTTGCGGGCAGGCGAAGTCTTGAGGGTGGGTATGATTTTCGCCATTACCGCACCCCCTCGTTCCGTTTCACCACAAAGACCTGGGTGCTGCGACCCGGCTCAACGGTCAAGTCGCGCACCGACACAGCCAGCACGCCTTTTTTGTAGAACTCTTGTTCGGCGACACGAACCGGGGCGTCGCTGACGTTGAACAGGCGATACTGTTCACCCACCAGTGAATGTCCGGTTAGAACATGCTCCAGCGCAAAACGGGCGCCTTTCCAGAGGCGGATTTCCTCCCAGGTCTTCTTCACCTCCAGGCCTTCCGGCAAACCTTCACCTGCTAATGCCTGAATCATTTTCTTGATCGCCTGCTGGTAACTAGCGGCACGCTCAATTTCGCCAGGCTTGGCTGCAACAGAAGCAGGGGCAGCCGCTTCCTTGATCACGATGGTTTCCCCTGGAATATCCTGGGGCTGCAACACCAGCGTGTAGGTTCTCCCGCTTTGACTGAACACAAACACTCCGAACGGATCCTTGGCCAATGGCTGAATCAGGGCCTGCCCGGTGGTGGCGTCCGCGCTGCCAGTGAGCAGTCCGTCGTCGGCGGACTTGACCAGGCGAACCCGGCCTCCCTCGATCGAGATGCGGTTCAAGTCTCTCAGGCTCACCTTGACGAACAGGGTCTTGCCCTCGACGCCTTCCACTACCTGCAGAGCGTGAGAGGACGGGGTGGCAAGTAAGCAAAACAGGCTAATGAGCAGTGATTTCTTCAAACGGTCGGGCAGCATTCTTACCTTCTCTCATACCGGTCAGCCGCACACGGCCGCCGCGTTGGCCAAACTGAAATACGTAGGTTTTGTTCACCTGTGATGTTCTGCTGTCTCCCAGATAGGTGTTGAGTACACCCTGAACAGCGATGCGTTGTTTTGCCTCGTCCGGCATGACCGTCGCGATCGCCATGAAGGTACTGGCGTTATCCGCCTTGATCTTTTGGGCATAAGCGCCGGCGTCGATTTCCAGCTTCCCGTAGAAGCGGGGGTCGATATAAGACTTGAGTGTGCGGTGATTAAAGTCCACGTTCTGTGGCGTCACATCGAAGTAGAGTTGGGCCAGAAACACGCCCATCTCGATCAGATATTCTTTGGAAACCTTGTCATCCTCGACCCAGAATGTTGTGTTGATCGTCGGTGGAACCAGTGTTTCGCGATGTGTGTCGCCTCGCGTCAGGAAGGCGATCAACATCAGGAGCAATGCGATCTGCGACAGGGCGAATATCATCACAGCCCATTTGCGCACACCGAGAGTGACGGCCACTTGGCCGCTCAGTTTGTCTATTCTCATCAGCCGATTAACTCTCGTATGCTCGAAGGCGGTGTTGCCTTCATTCCCAGACTGACGGGTAGATGCCAATACAGCAGGTGCATGCCATAAGCTCTGTGCTGGCCGAATTTGGCTTTGCGGTAAAGCCAGGCCATCACCAACCCGAACACCGTGAAGCTCACGAGCCAGCCCGTAATGAGGCCGAATACAAAGAAGGACATGAACAGCATGGCCACATCGAAATCCCACCACATGAACTTGGGAGGGTCGTCCAGGCGGGTCGGGATCGTTGGCGAATCTTGATTGGCCATGCTGTTCAATCCGGTGATGCTTCGCTTAAATCACAGCGGCGAACATGCCGTTGATGATCGTCGGGCCAAGGCCAAACACGATGGCGAAGACGATGCCAACCAGCGCCGGCATGGCGGTGGACTTGGCGAAGCCAATGAGCGCACCGACCACGAACGCGGCGATCGCCAGCGCTTTACCCAGATAGCCTTCGGCCCAACCCACCAGCATGTCGAACAGGGCTTGGAATTCTGTACCGGTCACACCACCGCCGGCGGTGGTGGCCCATGCCGAGCTGACCATCAGAGCGGAGAGAAGCCCGCCGACAACGACTTGTTTCTTGCTGAACATTTTCATGAATTTCATTTGATTCTCCTTGAGCATGTGTATTGAAAGATGGGTCTCATGGTCCCGGTGTCTCAGCAGTCTCAAGGTCTCGCATCACGATGTGGCGCACCAAATCCAGCATGGCTTGCCTCGCTGTCCCATCGTTCAGACAGTATTCAATGGCGGCTGTGGCCAGCCGCCTTTCCAAGAACAGGTTCCTGTTGGGAAGGGCTCTCCCAAGCGCCTGCAGCTTGAGTTTGGTTTCCTCGCGCACGAGGACTGCCTTGTATCCCGGTTCGGTAGTGTTTTTTGTCATTCCCCATCCCTATTCGTTAATGCTGATCACCGCACGTCTTGCGCCAGGGTTCGTGCTGGGCGGATGCTCTATGCAGCATCGCGAATCGACTTTGATGTTTTGAGTCGGGATTCCGTTGGCGCGCATAAAAACCGCGACCGCCATCCCGCGCTTGTAAGCCAGGGTTTCGTTAAATCGCTTCTTGCCTACCTGATCAGTGCTGCCAAGAATCAGAAAACGTCCCGCGTCACGATGCCGTTCGAGAAAAGCCTTGAGCTTGGCTTTCTCGGTCTGACTGAGCCGAGCCGATGCCAACGCAAATCGAACTGAAGTAGAAGAGCTCACAGCGAGCGGCTTAGCAGCGCTATCCGATTCCCTCGCGGGCATGGGGACAGGTACAGGAAGGTCAAGCACCTTCGCCGTCCTTACGGGGCAATCGCCTTCATGACACATGACATAAGCGCTAACGGAATCGGATTGCGTCACCTGCCAGTCGGCACCCATCGACGAACCTGCCCAGACCAGGGCAAGCAATGTGAACATGCATTTCATGAGGATTTCCTCATTGCCCGGTAGACTTTCCAGGCATAGCCATTTCGTGCGCGGCGGCACGCATTCCCTTTAAGTCGCGTGCATGCCGCGTTGTAGGCACCGACCGCTTCCCACGAAGCGCCATATCGAGTGAAGTTGTTCGCCAGAACCCAGGCACCCAGCTTGACGCTGGTACAGGCATCGTAGAGGTGGGCCTCGGTGTATCCGAGTGACTTGATTGGGTTCCTCCGCAGCCACCGGGTATTTATCTGCATCAGCCCAATGTCCTGAGACTGCGTATTCGCTGTGTGAGTGCTGTTAACCGCATGCGGTCTCATATTCGACTCAACTTGGGCCACAGCCTTCAGCAATAGCGGCGAGACCCCGTACATCGCCCCCGCCTCATCAAAACAGAAGGCGTGGGCTTGGGTATAAAAAAGGGCCGTCAGGAGAACAACCCAAGGGGAGGAGAGGGAAACCATGGGGCGAATGCTAGGGATGCGCTCATCCCGCTTCCAGCGGAAATCAATAGAATGTTTTTTTGATTGATTGCTGAAAATAAAATCTGAAATGGATAAAATGATCGGTTGCCCAAAAAATAAAAGCCCAATAAGGGGCAAGGGACTTACCCGAAAGGGCTTGTTCGCTTGAATAGACGCGAACACAAAGGAATACGGAGGGCTGAAGGGGAAATGCTTACTGGTTAAGGGCTATAAATGGCTGGACAAAGAGTGCCCACCAGTTTGCGTCCTAGCGGAAATCACCAAAAGCTTTTGAGAGTAAAGGCTCAGACTTGGCCTGAAAAACAGTGAAAGTACAGGTCGCCTCTGTCAGATAAAAATCGGTCAGGTACTGCCATTGGCGGTGTGGGAAAAATGCGTTACTGGGCGTCCGGAGCAGGTCAGTAAGGGGTCGGTCGTAAAATCGGCGTGGTCTTCTGCTCCTCGGCCTAAGCCGACAGTTGTGGTATGCCTGTCTGGCGTACGAGTGTCCGTTATGAGGTAGCACTCGCATCAGGCAGAAATCGACCACAGTTTGATGCGGTCGAAAACACGAATTCGGTACCAGCCAACGTCTCATCCTCCCTTCACAGGAGACGGTCAGGAGGATTCGTCAGCGATCGGTCGCTCAGCCAATACCACTCTTAACGTCTTGCTGACTGGAACGACAAGGGACATTGGTGAACACCTGTCACGCGTGATAGAGCCGGTCGCGCTCCAGTTCATGGGGCAGCATGCGGCGGTAGGCCGCGACGGCCTGCAACTGGCTAGTAGCTAGATAGGGTGGCTGCTTCGCGGCCGGATTCAACGGTTTTGATGCCGATTTCTTCGCCCTCCCTGCTGACGCCTCGTGCAGAGGTAAAGGCGTCACACCCGGCACCTGGATCAAGTACTCTAGTGTGCCGGGGAAAGTCTGGCCGGTGATACCGTGGATCGAGAACATGGTCTCAGTCCCTCTTCGAGAAGCTGCTCGCCACCAACTTGCGTACCTCTTCCAGCACCAGCACGCTGGCAGCGGTGGCGACGGCCATCATCCATTCGCGTGGGCTCAAGTCCACGGTGTGGAAGATTCCCTGTGCCGGCCCCCAATGCACGGGAACAGCACGAAGGTGTTGAACATCACCACGATCAGGATCACCACCGCGTCCTTGATGTCGCCGATCGCCCCGGCCAGCACTGCGGCGCCGAGCAACACGATCACCAGCAGATCCTTGAATTGGACGAGAAATTTCATCCAGGCAGGGCGCGGCGGTTTTTCCCGGAGACGGTTGCGGCTGTGGCGTTCCAGCCGCTGCCGCGCTTCGGCATCGGTCAGCCCCTTTAGCGTGGTGTCAAAGCGCGCCAACGTCGCGTCGGCGACGATAGTCCAGGGTTTCATTTCATGACATCTCTCGTAGTTTGAGAGTCCTGCGCAGGCGGGGCGCCACGCACCGCGATCAGGTAGTAGCCGATAACCAACGCGAGGATGACCACCGCCGAACCGTAAAGATATTCCGGGCCTACCTCACTGAATTCGAACACGATCACCTTGCGGGATATCGCCATCAGCGCGGTGCCCAGCACGATTTCCACAGCGAGGCGATGATTGCGGTGATCCTCCGTGTAGAGAAGGATATTGTGGTAGATCTCTATGGCGATCAGCACTGCCATGAAAGCGCCAAAGGTGGCCAGGATGTCCTTGATCTCCAGCAGCATGAAGGGGGGGGCCATCAGGCGCTGGTAGAGCACGTAGACAATGTCGGCGACGCCCCAGATAATTACCATCACCATGATCACCGCGATCACTATGGCGACGTGGCGGATGATCCGGTTGAGAAAACCGATGACTTTATCGTCGCTGTTTTTTCCAGGCATATCGTTCTCCATCAAATCAAGTGTCGTATTCTCAAAAAGGCAGCGTCGCCGTCACAAAAGCCGCATAAGCCGCTAGCAGCACGGTGCAGAACAGCGCCAGCCGCGTCGAGCATCCGATGAGCCCATAACGTCCAGCCTCGGTCCACGTCATGCCTTGCTCTCCAACGCCGGAGGCACAACCAGTACATCGCAGCCCGACTCCCGCATCAGATGCTTGGTCATGCTTCCCAGTAGCAGATCGATGATTTCCGAACTGCCGTGCTTGCCCGCTACCACCAGTTCCGCCGCTGCCTCGCGCAGCAGCACAGGAATTACGGCTTCCGGCATTCCGTGTTCCACCCGGATATCCGGCTGTGTTTTCAAATCAGCCGCCAGCGCCTGCAGCGTGCTCAATGCACGCTGGCGTTCCTCCTGGCGATAGCGATGGATCTCGTCCTCGGAGACACCGGCAAAATGCAGCTTGCCCTCGAACGGCACCTCGAAGGCATGGACCAGGCTGAGTCGGGCGGTCGGGATGATGTCATAGGCAAGCTGTGCCACGGTGGGGCCGTGCACCGACAGGTCGAGCGCGACCAGCACGCGCGAGTAGGGTTCGCGTACTTCATTCCTGACCACCAGTACTGGCGTGGCGGCTTCACGGACCACCCGCTCGGCGGTGGAACCCAGGAAAAATTCACGTGCCGGGTGCTCGCCCATCGCGCCCAGCACCACCAGATCGGCACCGTTTTCCCGCTCGATGCGGGTGATCTCGCGGTGGGGTTGCCCTACTGTCAGTAAAGGAGTGACGTCGATCTTCCAGCGCCCGGCCAGTTCTTCCGCCTGCTGGCGCAACTTGCCTTCGAAATAGTCATGCAATTGCGCTTCTGTTTTTGTATCCCTCAGCAACAGGCGATCATGCAGACGTTTCATCGCCTGACCGGGAAGACAGTGCTGCAAGATGAGGCGGGCATTGTGCTGAACTGCCAGCAACGCGGCGCGTTCTTCGGCGCGACTGGCAGTAGGGGAAAAGTCGGTGGCAACCAGGATGGTTTCGATCGATTTCATGACGGGTTTCTCCGCAAGGTGTTTTCGAGCATCTCCGCCGCATAGTCGGCAGCATCGTAATAGGGATGGAATACCTGTTCAGCCCCGGCCTGCTTCAGAGCATCCGCATCCGCCTCATTGTGCGCGGCAGCCGCTACCCGGCCGGTGTAGCCATGCGCGCGTAACGCGGCGATGAGGGCGCGATTGATATTGGCATCGGGCAAGGTGCTGACCACCCAGCGCGCCTGCCCCAGTGGCAGGGTGGCGGGCAGCTCCGCGTCCTCGGCGTCGCCAAAACGCACGTCCAGGCCGTGGCGGCGGGCGAGGCGCACCGCTTCAGGGTCAAAATCCACGCCCAGCGTGGCGACATCCTGCTCGTGCAGACGCCGCATCAACCGTCCGCCGTAACGCCCCTGGCCGAACACGATGATCTCCGGAACAGTTTCGGTTTCTCCCGCCGCCGCACTTTCGCGGAACGGCGTCCTGCGCTCGAACACCCTGAGCCATGGCTTCAGCCTTTCGTACAAGGGCTGGCCGTTTAACACCATGTAGGTGCAAACGCTGATGGTGACCAGTCCCACCAGCGTCACCAAGCCAAGGGCATCGCCGCCGACATGGCCCAGCGTCACCCCCATGGCGATGAAGACGATGGAGAATTCGGAGATCTGCGCCACCGTGAGGCCGGCCATGAATCCGGTGCGTTTGCGATATCCCATGTAGCCCATGATGGCCATGACAATCAGGGGGTTGCCGATCAATACAAAGGCGGAGAGCACCATGGCAGACAGGATTTGCCCCTCGAAGGCCTGGAATTCCAGCTTCGCCCCCAGATCGATAAAGAAAAACAGCAGCAGAAAATCGCGCACCGGGTTGAGGCGGCTGCTCATGGCCTCGCGGTAGGGTGAGGTGGCGAGCGAGAACCCGGCCAGAAAGGCCCCCACTTCCTTGCTGAACCCAATCGCCTCGCCCAGCGTGGCCAGAGCCACGCCCCAGGCGATGGCGAACAGCAGCATCAGTTCCTGCGAGCGAGCCACCAGATCGAGCAGACGTGGCAGCACGTAACGCATGGCGACGGCCAGCAGCAGGCCGGCCACGGAGAGTTTCAGTGCGATCATGCCCAGCGTGGCGGCCACCCCGCCTGCCTCAACCATGTTCAGGCTGCTCATGGTCATCATGGCGACGACCACCGCGATGTCCTGAACGATGAGGAAGCCCACCGCGATGCGGCCGTGCAAGGAGTCGAGTTCCTTTTTATCTGACAGCAGTTTGACGATGATGATGGTGCTGGAGAAGGTCAGCGCCACCGCCACGTAAATCGCCTTGAGGTGGTCCATGCCCAGTGCCAGGCCAAGCAGGTAGCCGAACAGGATGGTGAAGGTAAGCTGTCCCAGCCCGGTCGCCAACGCCACCGCACCGAGGCGGCGCACTAGGTGCAGGTCGAGCTTGAGGCCGACGGTGAACAGCAGCACCGCCACGCCAACCTGGGCCAGCAGGTCAAGCGGATCGTGCGCGGTGACCCAACCAAAGGCCACCGGCCCGGCCAGAATCCCCACCACGATGTAGGCCAGGATCAGCGGCTGGCGCAGGTGGATCGCCAGCGCGCCGATGGCGGCGGCGGCGGCAAGAAGCAGAGCGATTTCCTGGAAGGCGCCGTTCATAGTTTTATTTATGATGGGTGGCGGTTGGACAAATCATAACAGCAGCAGCGCGCCCGCCAGGGCAGCCAACGCCAGCAGCCACAAGGCGCTCGCTCGTGGCCAGGTGAAGAGGTTTGCCTCCAGCTGCGCAGGCCGGGCAAGCCCCTTGTGCGCGCCGATGATGCTTCGTCGCGGCATGACAATCTCCATCACGGACATACGACGCCAGGCCGGCCCCGCCCGTTCCAGCCACACCAGCACATCCCCCGGGGGGATGGCCGGGCCGCGCCATCCGAGCCACCAGGCAGCATAGGCCAGGAGCGCGGCGGAGAGCGCCGGCCAAGCCGCGGACGCCAAGCCCGCCCCGGACATTACCGCCGCCACGGTGCCGGAATCGACCCGCATCCAGACCAGTGCCAGCATTGCTGCCAGCAATGCCAGCCAAGATGGCAAAAGGCCGGCAGCGTCGTCCTGCTTGCTTCCACGAGGTGTCAGCAATAGAAAGCGGGCCATGAGCAGACCCGTGCCTACGGCGGCCAGGGGCAGCGTCCAGGCCAGCAGTTCCGGCCAAGGTGAGGGCAGACCCGCCAGGGCGGTCTTCAATTGCGTCTTGGCGAGCACCCCACTGGTGAACGGCGCGCCGGCCAGGGCCAGGGCGGGTAGCAGCAGGCCTGCCATCACCCAGCTGTTGCGGCCGAACCGCTGCGCCACCCCCACACCCAGAAACAGGGCGCCCTTGGCTAGGCCATGATGCAGGGCATAGAGGCCGATCGCCGGTAGCAGCAGAGGCCACGCCTGCGGCAACAGCAGGCCGGCGCCCACGGCCAGGGTCATGAAGCCCATCTGGCTGATGCTGGAATAGGCCAGCAGCGTTTTCGGCTGGCGTTGCGCCAGCCCGACCACGACCCCGAAAAAGGCCGCGAACAGGCCCATGCTCAACATCACCGTTCCCAGTTCCGGCATAGCCACCTCGCCCAGAGGCAGGAAGCGCAGCCAGCCTAGCAATCCTGCCTTGATCATAGCCCCGGAGAGTACTGCGCTGGCTGGTGTGGGCGCTACCGGGTGGGCGAGCGGCAGCCACAAGTGTAGCAACGGTACCCCGGCCTTGACGCCGAAGCCCAGAAACAATAAGCCATAGGTCAGGCCGGGTACCTCCATTGCCGCCGTCTGCGTCATTTCCGGCAGCAAGTGGGTTTGCGCCGCCCCCGCCAGCAGGAACAGACCCGCGATGAGTAGCGCCTCGCCCAGCACCGCCATGACGAGATAGACTCGCCCGGCCCGCCGCGCCTCGACATCACTTTCGTGTACCACCAGGCCATAGGCAGAGAAGGTCATGACTGCGAAGGCGAAATAGAAACTGGCCGCATCCTGGGCCAGGCACACGCCCAGGTTGCCGCTCAGGGTGGCCAGAAAAAAGGCGGTGAAGACATGCCGGCGCGGGTCGTCCGCCAGATAGCTGCGAGCGTAGAGTCCCGCCGCCAGCCACAACAAGGCGGTAAACAGCAGAAACAAGCGCCCAGTTTCGTCCAGGCCGAGACGGCTGCCCAGCAGCAGCCAGGGCAGATCGAGCGTGTAAGCGTCAGGCGCCGCCAGCGCAAAGGCCAGGCCCGGCAACGCCGCCCAGGGCGCCAGCCTCATGCCCATGCGCCGGGTCGCTGGGATTAACACCAGGCCGGCCAGCAGCAAAGGGAGAAGGAGGACGACTGACAGGCTCATGGCACCCAATGCAGATATTCACGGGTGGCGATCAGCTTGGCCCAGTCCAGAGGCGAAATTGCGCTGGCGGCAAACAGGCCCGCAAGCACAGTGGCGGTGGCGGTGACGAGCGGCGGGATGAGCAGCAGCCAGGCGGTCTCGCATCCGTTTTGCATTGGGATGCGCTCCTCCGGCCACGCTTCCGTCCGCGGCCGGAACCATGCCCGGTGCAGGACGGGCAGGAAATAAGCTGCATTGAGCAGGCTTGATGCAAGCAGCACCGCCAGCACCCAGGGCATCTGCGCCTCCAGGGCACCCAGGCCGAGATACCACTTGCTGATGAAGCCAGCAAGCGGCGGCAAGCCGATCATGCCGAAGGCGCCGACTGTGAAGGCAACGGTGGTCCACGGCATGCGCCGGCCGACGCCATCCATTTCACTGATCTTGTGGATGCCCAAGGTTTCGGCATAGTTGCCGGCGCAGAAGAACAACGTGATCTTCATGATGCCCTGATGCACCAGATGCACCACGCCGCCGATGGTGCCCACCGGCCCGAACAGGGCCACCCCCAAGGCGATGTAGGACACCTGACTGATGGTGGAATAGGCAAGCCGCCGTTTGAGATCGTCCTGGAACAGCGCGCGCAAACTGCCCCAAATGATGGTGACCGAGGCCGCTACGGCCAGCGGTATCAGCAAATGCAGCGACTGGGCGAACTCCACGCCATAGACTTCGTACACCACCCGCACGATGCCGAAGGCACCAGCCTTCACCACCGCCACCGCATGCAGCAGGGCCGATACCGGCGCCGGCGCCACCATGGCCAGCGGCAACCAGCCATGCAGCGGCACCAGAGCGGCCTTTACACCCAGCCCGGCGATAAGCAATAAGAAGACGATCTGCAGCTGACCGGTGTATTCCGGCCCCAGGGTTGCCAGCATGCCGCCCGGGGTGAACTCCACCTGTCCGGCCAGGCCGTACAGCCAGACGGTGCCGATCAGAAACAGCGCGCCACCTCCGAGGGTATAGGTGAGATAGACGTGTCCCGCGCGCATGGCCTGCTCGGTGCCTCGATGCACCACCAGCGGATAGGTGGACAGGGTCAAAAGCTCATAGAAAATGAAAAAGGTGAACAGATTGCCCGACATCGCCACACCTACGGTGGCGGTGACACACAGGCTGAAGAAGCCGAAGAAGCGACTGCGATGCGGAGAGTTCTCCAAGTAGCCGATGGCATACAACGTGGTCAGAAACCATAGTGCCGCCGAAAGGGTGACGAACAGCATAGCCAGCGCATCGGCCTCGAACACCAGATCCAGGCCGGGCAGGATGTTGTGGCGGAAGACATATTCCTCGCCGTGCATGACACCCCACAGCATGTAACCGATGAGCAGCAGTTTCAGGATCGCGCCAACCAGGTTTAACAGGCTGCGCAGGCCGTGCCGCTCCTCGGGCAAGGTAAAGATGATCAGCCCCGGCAGAAGAGAACTGATCAGCACCAGCAAGGGCAGGGTTTCGTTGAGACTCATGCCGCCCCCAGCAAGCTCAACACCTCGCCGCCACCCAGCCCCAAAACGAGACTGGCCAGGGCGAGCAGAAAAGCGGGCCATTCCAGCATGCGCGGCAAGGGTTTGAAATTCGCCGTCTCCGCAGCTGGCAGAAAGGCCTGACGCAGCACCTTGAACACGTAGGCCGCGGAGAGCAGACCGCCCACCACCATCACCACGATCCACCACCATTGTCCGCTGGCCAGTGCCGCCCCCAACAGCAACCATTTTGCGGCGAAGCCGCCCGACGGCGGCAGGCCCATGATCGTCACGCCGGCCAGCGCGAAGGTGAACAAGGTCAGCGGCAGGCGCGCGGCCACGCCGGCGATGCCCGCGATCTCGTCGCGCCCGGTGGCGGCGATCATCGCCCCTGCCGCCGCGAACATGGCGGCCTTTGCCAGTCCGTGCGCAACCACCAGCAGCACGCCACCCTGCAAGGCGCTCGCCGCCACCTCAGACGACACCCCAGTAGCGAGCGGGAAGAGCAGGAATAGATAGCCCACTTGTGCCACGGTTGAATAGGCCACCAGCCTCTTCAGATGGGTCTGTCGCAATGCCTGCAGCGAACCCCAGAGCACCGCGCCGGCGCCCAGCGCGCCCAGAAACTGCGCCGCCGTGACATTGACGATGGGTGCAAACAGATCGAACCACAGCCGCAGGATGAGATAGAACGAGGCCTTGATCACCAGGGCTGAAAGCAGGGCCGATACCGGTGCCGGCGCGCCGCCGTGGGCGGGCGGCAGCCAGAAGTGGAAGGGGAACAGCGCGGTCTTGAGCATCAGGCCCAGCATCATCAGCGCCGCCGCCAGAGATACCGCAACAGGCGCATCCGCCTCGATAAGGGGCGCCAGCTCCGCCAGCGACACGCTGCCGTAGACGCCATAGAGCAGCGCCACACCCAAGAGGTAGGCGCCCGAGCCGAGCAGGGTGGCCAGGAGGTAGCGCATGGCCGCCGAGATCGGCCCCGCCCCGCCCGCCACCGCAACCAGCCCAACCGCAGCCAAGCCAAGCAGCTCCAGGGTGACGTAAATATTGAACACATCGGCAGACAGGAACAGCGCGTTCATGGCCGCCAGCAGATAGCCGGTCAGCGGCCAGAAATAGCGCAGCGGATGGGCATTGCCAGCAAAATAGGCGCGCGCGTAAAAAGCGAGCGGGAAGGCCACCGCTTGGGTCAGCAGCAGCATTACTGCGCTGAGACCGTCAACCGCGAGGTCGATGCCCAGTGGCGCGCCCCATCCGCCCACGGCGTACACCCGCGCGCCGTCTGCGACGATCTGCTGCGCCAGTATCGCCGCCAGGGCAAGTTGCAGCGTCAGACCTGCCACGGCCAGCCGGCCGCCCCGACCTGGCCCATATATGAAAGCCAGGGTCGCCCAGATCAGGGGCAACAGGATCAGCCAGGGAATGGGGTCAAACATCCAGCCAGTCCTTTCCCGCCGCTTTTTCCGGCAAGGCCAATTCACCGTGCAAGTCGTGTTGCGACACTCGCAGCCACTCTCTCCCGCTGGCAGGGTGCTTAAGAACTTCGCGGAGTATGCTCCGCGCCCTACGATCGGTTCCTGAATGGTTAAGCGGCATAGGATGCTTGCGCAATTCGATGCTTGCCCGCGTTCTTGGCTTGATACATCAGGGAATCGGCAAATTCGATGGCCTGATCGGCAGAATCGGGCGCGTGCGGGAAGACTGCCACTCCGATGCTGAAGCTGACCGGCCACTTGTTGCTGCGCATCGCATCGTCAAGTCGGCCACTGAGTTGCTTTACCAGTTCACCGCATTGCTCCACATCTGTTTCCGGCATCAGCGCGATAAATTCGTCACCGCCGAGGCGTGCCACTAAATCCGTTTTCCGCACAGCGGATACGAGGGTTTCCGCTACCACACGGAGCAGGCCATCGCCGATTGCGTGTCCCAATTGGTCGTTTACGGCCTTGAAGTTGTCGCAGTCCAGAAAAATCAGCGTGAAAGGATGGTGATGCCGTCTGTCACGTTCTATTTCCCTGGCAAGCGCTTCGAAAAAGGCAGCCCGGTTTGCGATACCTGTGAGGAAATCCGTTCTGGCGTGAGCCCGTTCAAGGTCGTGGGCACGCCTGAGGCGGGAGGCGAGCTTGACCACCCATAGGAACACCAGGAGCGAAAACACTTTGCCGGCAATATGGAAATAGAAATAGAAAGCATGCGAATAGTGATGCCCCGTCCATATGCCGATCACAACAGAAACCAAAATCGCCACGACGGCGAAAGAGACACCCCAAGCAGTTCCTACGTACCACGTATCCAGGAGAACAGGCGCGAGATAGAGGGGGGAGAGATTAAGTTCCGAGTTGGTGCTGACATCGACCATGATCAACAAAACCAGTAACGCGCTCCCAGCGATCAGGGCACGTCTTTTCCCTTGCAGGAAATCCTCCATTCGTTTCATGCGGGATTAGCTCCTTTCCGAGTTTGTCGGCTCGTGTTCGCGTTTTCGCGCTTGATAGGATCAGCGGCGCTGTCAGACATCCAGCCTGTCCTTGTCCAGTTCTTCTTCCGGCAGTCGCATCTCACCCTGCAGATCCAGCAGCTGCCGTGCCAGAGCCAAGGCCAGGGCGGTGGCTGCGATGGCGACGACGATGCCGGTCAATACCATAGCCTGGGGCACCGGGTCGGGGATGCCGGCGCGCTGACCCAGGCCCACCAGCACCAGGAAAACGCCGCTGCCCATGACGTTGAAGGCCAGGATCTTGCGTAACAAATGCGGCTGCAGCATCAAGCCGGCCACGCCGAAGACGAATAGTGCGGCACCGGTGAGAGCATAAACCAGGGCGGCGCTCATGCCCGCTCTCCAGAGTTAGTCAGGACGAGATACAACCCGGCCAGGATGAGGCCAATGGATAACGTCAGGTTCGCCTCGATTGCAAGGATCAGCGCGCCGGCCCAGTCGGGTGGATATTGCAGCAGGGTTCCTTGCGCCATGACCGCCGCCCCTACCGCGATAAACACCAGCAAGCCGACTGCGAGCCCGGCGCGGAGTGTCTGTCCCAGTGTCACCCAGGCCGGTAGCAGGCCGGCCAGATGCAGCAGCACCCCCGCACCCGCCAGCACCGCTCCGGCCTGAAACGCGCCGCCCGGCTGGTACGCCCCCGCCCACAGCACATAGCCCGCCACCAGCACCATTAGTGGCACCAGCAGCCGGGCCAAGGTTTGCAGCATCGTGCTGGCAGGAACAGGACGATTTTCGCGGCCGGCCACATGGCGCGGCAGGGCCAGCATGCCTAACAGGGCTGCCAGCAATACGGCTATCTCCAGCAAGGTATCGTAGCCGCGGAAGTTGAGCAGCACCGCTGTCACCGGGTGCGCCACGCCGCTCATGTCGAGCTGCGCTGTCACCTGTTCCGGCAGGCGTACGGCCGCCACTGGCAGGTCCAGCATCGACCAGCCAAGGGCCAGACCGAGCGTGCTGGCCAGGAGCAAAACAACGACATTCAGCAGGGTTTTCATGGAGATCGCTCCCGCTGCTTTTTGCGCAGATGTCCTACCGCATCGAGCAGCAACGCCCCGGTGAGGCCGGCGCCGATGGCCGCTTCGGCCAGGGCGATGTCGGGGGCGTTCAGGCGCACCCAGGCCAGCGCCATGAGCAGGCCGAATATGATGAACAGCACCACGGCACGAAACAGGTCCGGCGTGGTCAGCGCCTGCGCGGCGCTCCACAGCAAGGCTGCAGCCAGCAGCAGGTCGAAGATCATGGCTTGCGCTCTTTGGGTTTCCAGGGCACGACTCCCCTGGTGAAAGCGCGCTGGGCAATCAGGTAACTCACCGTGGCGCTGGCGGCCAGGGCCAGCAGCCAGACCAGGACCAGCTTCAATCCCGCCGCCACGCCAGGCGCCTGGAGTATCAGTCCGAGCACGGTGAAACCCAGCCCGAGGTTGTCCGCTTTGGCCAAGGCATGCAGCCGGGTATACACGTCTGGAAAGCGCAGCAGGCCCACCGTGCCGGCTAGAAAGAAAGCAGCGCCGACGATCAGTAGCACCGCGCTCAACAGGTCAACGAGGTCCATTGCTCTCCTCCTCCCATACCCTCCGAACGAAGGCAGCGCCGGTGATGACAGCCAGCAGGGCGAACACCAAGGCCACATCCACCAGGGTCGGCCCGCCCCCCGCATAGGCCAGCAGCAATAGCACTGCCACGCCGGTGGTGCCAAACAGTAGCGCGGCCAGCAGGCGGTCGGCAGGCATCGGGCCGCGCACGACCCGCCACAGCGCCGCCATTAGATTGACGAGCAGAAACACGGCCAGGATCAGGTAAAGGTGCGTCACAATGCCTCCAGGGACAAGTCCAGCATGCGCGCGATGCGCATCTCGACTTCGCGCACCTCCGTCTCCACCGGGCTGCGTTCGTCCAGCACGTGCATCCGCAAATGTTTGCCTTCCAGGCCGGCGCTCAGGGTGCCGGGCAGCAGATTCAAGGTGTTGGCCAGAAAAACTCGCGCGCGCCCCTCCGGCAGGCGCATAGGAATATCGAGAACGGCGGGTCGCAGATCGAGGCGAGGACGCAGGGCCATGAGGGCCACTTGAACACCGCCCTTGACCGATTGCACCAGGAAAAAGCCGAGAAAGCTCGCCAATCCGGTCAGTGAAAACCGCGACGGGCCTGGCGGTAATAGGATGAGGCTGACCGCCAGGGCCAGTATGACGCTCACCAGCCCCACGCCCCAGGCGGCGAAATTGCCTTCCGCCAGAACCCACCACAGCGCGGCAAACAAGGCAGCGCGCCTAACGAATGAATTGACCGGGTATTTTCGTACCTTATTCAGAACATGCCGCATGGTTAAGCGCACCTTGTCCAGCCAGCATGCAAGACGCAAAGGGGCTTTCATGACTTGATCTCCCCCGCCGAGGCACGATGGCGCACCAGTGCCACGGTCAGCGTCACGGCCGTGAGTGGCAGCACGAATCCAAGCATGGCCGAGCTGAACCCCGGCAGCGCAGCATGCTCGGTGGCCGCGAGGATCAGGTATAGCACGTAGGCCGCGTAATAGCCGAGGAACAGCGCCCCTTCCCAGCGCGCTATCAAGTGGCCGGTGGCGAAGATCGGCAGACAGGCGAGCGCCACCGCGATCATGACAGGGATATCGAAGTGGATTAGCGAGGCAGCGACCCCAAGCCCGCCCGGCGTGACCACGGCGGCGATGCCGGCGATACTGAGAATGTTGAAGAGGCTACTGCCGACCACGTTGCCAACCGCGATGTCGCGCTCGCCGCGCAGTGCAGCCACAACCGAGGTAGCGAGTTCGGGCAGCGAAGTGCCGGCGGCGACGATGGTGAGTCCAATGATCACCTCGCTTACGCCGAACAGCCGTGCGATCGCCACCGCCCCGCCGACCAGCCAATGGGCACCGAGCACGAGCAGCGCGAGCCCGGCGACGATGAACGCGATTTGAACCGGCAGCCGCCCAAGCCAGGTGTGCTTGCCGTCGCCGAACTCCTGCACATACTCCGCCTGCACCGCCGCGCTTTCCTTGCGGCCTTGCTGGATGGCGAACACCGTGTAGGCCACGACCCCGGCGGTCAGCAGCAGGCCATCGAAGAGGCCGATGCGACCATCGAGAGACAGTATCCACAACAGCACCGACGCCCCGATCATGAGCGGCACATCGAGCCGCACCAGTTGCTGCGACACCACCAGCGGCATGATCAGCGCCGAAATTCCGAGGACGAACAGCACGTTGAAGATGTTGCTGCCGACCACGTTGCCGACTGCGATGTCAGACTGGCCGGAAAGACCGGCCTGGATGCTTACCGCCAGTTCGGGCGCGCTGGTGCCAAAGGCGACCACGGTGAGCCCGATCACCAGCGGCGAGATGCCGAACCGTGCCGCGAGACGCGAGGCGCCGCGCACCAGCAACTCGGCGCCGGCCACCAGCAGCACCAACCCGAGCGCGAACAAACCGAGAACCGTCAGATCCATGAATGCTTGTACTCCCTGAGAAAATGAGTCACGGCCAGATCTGGGCCGACAATCGCCATGCTTCCACGGCTAGAACCACAGCCCAGAGCAGGATCGTGATGCCTACCCCAGCCGCGGCGATATCCTTGATGACCTTGATCTTTTCGTTGTGGCGTTCTTCAACAAAATCACACAAGGCTTCGATGGCACTGTTGAACAGTTCCGCCACGAGCACCAGTCCCGTGACCAGCATGACCAGCATGAAATCGACCCACTCCCGCAGTCCAAAGGCGACTGCCAACACGACGAGCGACAACGCCAGCTTGTAGGCGACGCTGAAATCGTAGAACACCGCGTAGCGTAACCCCGAGAGCACTGTGCGTATCTTGTGCAGCGGATGGTAGCCGGGCTCGCCGGTGCCGAGAAATTTGTTCCTCACAAGGGGTTCCGGGTGAAAAAAGTGAATTGTACAGCCGAGGCACAGAGCAGGCCCAGCGCAACTCCGACGATAACATCGCTTGGCCAGTGTACCTGCAGGTAAAGCCTGGAAAACGCCACGGCCACTACCAGGGTGAGCAGCAATGGTGCAAACAGGATGCGCTTCGATCGCGACAGAAGAAACCAGGCCGCCAGTGCGAACGCCGTGATCTGAGCGGCATGCGCGCTGGGAAAAGAAGCATCTACCGGCAATACGGTCAGGGGTTCGAACAAGTCCGGTCGGAACCGATCGAAAAGGTCCTTCAGGGCAAACGCCATAAGGCTCGCGCTGGCCAGGGAAGCAGGCAGATACAGCGCTCTGCGAGGCACGACGGGGCCTCGCTCACCACGCCAGATCGCGATGGCCGCCACGAAGCTCAGCGGTGCCAAAAGCCAGAGTGAGCCGAACCAGGTCACACCGGCAAAGAAGCCGTCGAGATACGGGTTTCGCCAATCGTGGAAAATAGTCAGGATGCCGGCATCCCATCGGATCACGGGGTCGAGGCTCATTCAGGACTCGCCGCCAGGCGCCTTCCGGCGTGCGAGGATTTCCGCTGCTGCCAGCAGCGCTGCTGAGGCCCGCGATTCAGCACCCAAGCCCCGCCGGGTTCCGGATAAGCACGAGTTGAGGCTCACCGTGCCAGCCCCTCGGGCCGCGTGCGACGCTCGGCCCAGCGCCGGTAGCTCTTCTCCAGCCCCATCACCAGATAGATGGTCAGACCCACGCCAATGATCGGGAGCCAATAGAAGGCGTCGATGGGGGCCGAATGGAATAATTGGTTCATCAGCGGCAGGTAGGTAAACGCAAGCTGGGCGAGCATCATGGCGGTGATGCCGACCCAGATCCATGGGTTACTCAGCAGCCCAAGGCGGAACATGGACCAGCGCAGAGAGCGACAGTTGAGCAGATAGAAGGACTGCCCCACTGCGAAGACGTTGACCGCAATGGTGCGCGCCTGATCCTCGCTGGCACCGTGGAACAGGGCCCACTCGAACAGGCCGAAGGCACCGATCAGGAGCATCAGGCCGACCATGACGATGCGCAGTGCAAGCTCGCCGTTCAGGATCGGCGAGCCGGGGACGCGGGGCGGGCGAGTCATGAGATTCGGCTCCCTGGGCTCGAAGGCCAGGGCCAGCCCGAGGAAAACCGCCGTGGTCATGTTGATCCACAGCGCCTGGACCGGCAGCACCGGCAGCGGCTGGGCGAGCACGACGGCGACCAGGATCACCAGGCCTTGTCCCGCGTTGGTCGCCAGTATCCAGGTGATGAACTTGGTCAGGTTGTCGAAGACGCCGCGCCCCTCTTCCACCGCGGCCGCGATGGTGGCGAAGTTGTCGTCGGTGAGGACCATATCCGCAGCCTCCTTGGCCACCTCGGTACCGGTAATCCCCATGGCCACGCCGATGTCGGCCCGGCGCAGGGCCGGGGCATCGTTGACGCCGTCTCCGGTCATCGCCACCACCTCGCCGCGCGCCTGCAGGGCCTGCACCAGACGGAGCTTCTGCTCCGGCGTGACGCGGGCGAACACCGCCGTGTCATGCGCCGCACTGGTCAGCTCGGCATCGGAGAAGGCGCTGAGCTGCTTTCCGGTCAGTGCCGCCGGGACGTCGCCCTGGCCTACCCGGTGATCCAGGCCAATCTGTCCGGCGATGGCTGCGGCGGTGATGGCATGGTCGCCGGTGATCATCTTCACCCGAATCCCCGCATCGCGGCAGGCGGAGACAGCCCGGATCGCTTCCTCCCGGGGCGGATCGATCATGCCCTGCAGGCCGATGAAGGTCAGTCCCCCGGCCAAATCCGGATGGCCGAGGGTCACCTGATCCACACCTGCCGGATGCTGGGCGAAGGCGAGCACGCGCAGCCCCGCCTTCGCCATTGCCACCACTTGTGCGTGCACCGCGCCGGCATCGAGCGGGCCCACCTCTCCGTTGGCGTCGAGCGCGCCGCTGCATCGCGCCAGCAGGCTCTCCACCGAGCCCTTCATGTAGATCATCCGCGACGCCCCGCCGTGTAGGGTCGCCATGTATTGATGCTCGGATTCGAAGGGAACGGCATCGAGCCGCGGGGCGGCGGACTGCGCCTCCACCGCATCCAGCCCGGCCTTGCGCGCCGCCACCAGCAGCGCACCCTCGGTGGGATCGCCCTCGATCCGCCAAGCGCCGTCTTTCTGGCGCAGGACCGAGTCGTTGCATAGCAGCCCGGCGCGCAGCAGCGCCAGGAGCGCCGGGGCGACGCCGGGATCGACCGGCTGCCCCTCCCGACGCAGATCGCCTTCGGGACTGTAGCCCACCCCTGTCAGGTCGAATTGGAACCCTCCCGCCCACAGCCGCTGCACGGTCATCTCATTGCGGGTGAGGGTGCCGGTCTTGTCCGAGCAGATCACCGTGGTGCTGCCCAGGGTCTCCACCGCCGGCAAGCGGCGGATGATGGCGTTGCGCCGGGCCATGCGCCCGACACCGATCGCCAGCGTGATGGTGAGCACTGCCGGCAGGCCCTCGGGGATCATGGCCACGGCCAGCGCAACCGCAGCCATAAACATGGCGACCCAGGACTCACCGTGCCAAAGACCGACCAAAAAGGTGAGCGCCGCCAGGGCGAGGATGACGTACAGCAGGTAGTGGCTGAAGCGCGCGACCTGACGGGTAAGCGGGGTATCGAGCTGCTGGGCGCTGGCGATCAGCCCGGAGATGTTGCCGACCTCGGTGGCGTCACCGATGGCGGTCACCACCCCGGTCGCGGTGCCGTAGGTCACCAGGGTGGACGTGTAGGCCATGTTGCGGCGATCGGCGAGCGTGGCGTCGTGCGCCAGCTCGCCAGCCGCCTTGACGACCGGCACCGATTCGCCAGTCAGGGCCGACTCATCCACCTGCAGGTCACGCACCCGCAGCAGGCGCAGGTCCGCCGGGACCTTGTCGCCGGAAGCCAACAAGACCAGGTCACCCGGCACCAGGTCGCGGGCGTCGATGCGCTGTTTGGCCCCGGCGCGCAGGACGGTGGCCTCGGTGGTCAGCGCTCGCGAGAGCGCCGCCAGGGCGCTCAGTGCCTTGTTCTCCTGGACGAACCCGAGGATTGCGTTGAGCAGGACCACACCGAAGATGACGGCGGCATCCACATAGCCCCCCAGGGCCAGCTTGACCAGGATGGCCGCCAGCAGGATGTAGACCAGCGCCTGGTGGAACTGCTCCAGGAAGCGCCGCAGCGGGCTTTTTCCCTTGGGCGGGGACAGGGCGTTGGGGCCGAAGCGCGTCTGGCGCTCGGAGATATCGAAAAGATCAAGTCCGCGCTCACCATTGGCATCGAGCAGGTCGAGCACTTCCGTGGCGGGGAGGTGGTGCCAATGTTTCTCCAAGAGGTCTTGCATGGTCTTGAGTCCTATCGAATGGGTGGCTATCCAGGAGACGCGCGCTGGTAAAGGAAGGAAAATATCCGCATGGCGGTCAGGTGCCGCGCACCTTGGCCTCGCCGCTGAATTCGCCCAGCGTGTTGGCCACGTACATGAGGTGCGAACTCGCCAGCATGGCCGCGATCGGCGTGCCGATCATCAGCGCGTAGAGGCCGTGAATCGGGTTGAGTCCGGCCAGAATGGCCGAGGCGATGCCGTCGGGAATCGCGACCAGCGCCGAGGTCAGCCCGGCCGACAGATCGGCCTTGAGCGTTTTGGGGGACAAGCGTCGCAGACGGTTCAGCATCGTTCGCTCAGGCATGGGTCAGGGGTTGCAATAGTCGCAACGGCCGGTATCGGCGTACTTCGCCAATACGCCGCGAGTGCGATCAGCACGCGCCTATTCATCAGGCCTTTCTCCCTGGCGAACCCGAACACCTGAAAGCGCAAACCAGAGTTTGTTCATCGCCTCTCAGTCCTCATAAACCGGCGGCACCCAGGCCCAGCAGCGTGACCGCCACAATCACCACACCCACCACCAGATTCACCATCAGCCAGGTGCGAATGCTTGCCAGCGCGGCGTCGCCCGCAGGCCAGGAGGCAGCCGTCACAGCGCGCGTGAGGCGCGGGTAAAGCGCAAAGCGGGTGTGGCCAAAAATAGCCAGCATCACCACCCCCAGCACGGCCATCGCCATCCATTCAGGCGGCAGGCTGAGCTGGGCTCCGGCCTGCACCGTTTGCTTGGCAATGCGCCCCATCATCCACAGCCCGCTGCCAATGGCAAGCACACCCGCCACCAGCACAGCGTTGAAGAAGCGACCCAGCGCAACGTGCATCAGGCGCACCCGCTCGGGCGCCTCCAGCGCGGCAACGGCTGGACGCAAAAAGAAGTGGGCAAACGTCATACCGCCAATCCAGACGATGATGGACAACAGGTGAACGGTTTTAAGAATTGCGTAGAACATGGGTAGTCTCCGGTTCGGTGGTTGATAAATCATATGGTGTAAAGAAAGTATTCAGGCCTCAATCCGTCACCGCGCCCAGGCGCGGCGGGAGTCATGGGCTCGCCTTGCTCCGTCAACACCGCGCGGGTTTCCACGTTACCTGCATCTCGATCTGCTCGACGCGGCCCTCGCGCTCGTGCTCGATGCTGACCGCGGCATCGCGCGGTACCGCGATGCGCTCGCCCGCCACCTGGATAGAGAAACGCTCGCCGCGCTCCAGGGCGTCGGCCAGCCGGCGCAGCTTGGCGATGAACGCGCTCCGTGAATAGGTTTTTTCGATGTCCCGCTTCATTGTGGATTTCCCCGTCAGTTGAAATTGAATGGTCTGTTCGCGGCAACCGCCACGTCTCACCACTGGTAGATCAGCACGCCCACCACAACCAGCGCCACGGTCGCCCAGCCCAGGCGGTCGACATAGCGGTGCAGCGCCGCCTCCATGCGCGCGCCGCCCCACTTCATCAGACCGGCGACCAGAAAGAAGCGCGACCCGCGCCCGATCAGCGAGGCCAGGGTGAAGGGCAACAGCGCCATCGACAGGGCGCCAGCGGCGATGGTGAACGCTTTATAAGGAATCGGCGAGAAGCCGGCGACGAATACCGCCCAGAAGCCCCATTCGCCGAACCAGTCCACCGCCAGTTGGTAGCTGTCCCAGTAGCGGGATTCGCGCAGCCAGGGCTCGATGGCGTCGATGGCGAAATAACCGATGGCGTAGCCGAACAGGCCGCCGGCCACCGACGTCAGCGTGGTGAGCCAGGCGAAACGCCAGGCGCGCGTGGGATCGGCCAGGCACATGGGCGCGAGCATCACGTCCGGCGGAATCGGAAAGAACGACGATTCCGCGAAACTCATGCCGCCCAAGTACCACGGTGCGTGCCGGTGCCGCGACCAGATCAGCGCGCGCCGGTAGAGCGGGGAGAATATTCGCATGGCGTTAACCTGAGCGCCGCGTCAGCGACACGAAAGACCCCCTCGCCCGCGTGCGGGAGAGGGCCGGGGTGAGAGATACGATCGTCAGGCGCCGCGCACCATGGCCATGACACGGCCCATGTCGAGCGTGCCCGCCTGCTGCTGGATCTGCGGCAGGTATTGCGCCTGCATCTGCTTGGCCGGGCCGAGCAGATTCTGGAAGGTGTCGCGCAGGATGGCCGTATTCATCACCCGGCCGCCGGCGTAATAGCGCTTGGCCAACTGGCCCAGGGCGTAGGTGGTGGCGAAGGAAAAGGCCATGCCGGTGGCCGCGCCGCCGATATTGCCGAAGACCTTGCCCAAGAGCCCGCATCAGACTTTTTTCCTTCGCTCGCCAGCGATTAATCGTACGACCCAGGGAATTACGATGAAGATTAACAGGGCTATAAAAGTAGCCAGAACGGCTGTCGCTTCCCGCCCGATTCCTGCGGCCACGCCGATTGCCGCCGTCAACCATATGCCTGCCGCCGTGGTCAGCCCACTGGTTGACACCTGTCTGTTTCCCATAATGATGGCGCCAGCCCCGAGGAACCCCACGCCAGCGATCAAGCCCTGCATCACTCGACTTATGTCTGCAAGCGATGCCCCGGCTTGCTGGGGAACGAGGACGAAGAGCGCTGCCCCGACGGCAACCAGCATGTGCGTTCGCACTCCCGCGCTTTTTCCCCTCAGCTCGCGCTCGTACCCCAGCAGTCCACCAAGGGCTGCAGCAACCAGGAGGCGCAGTGTGATAACGGTCATCTGTGCCACATCCGGGATGTCGGAGAACTCCGATCGCACCGTATTCCATATCTCATGCCATGCACCCATGGTCTTTTCTCCTTGTTCTGTGCTGTGTATAGCTTGGAAATTATCCGGTTGAGCGGAGAAAATAACCGCAGGGTCGTCAGGCACCGCGCACCATGGACATGACGCTGCCCATGTCGAGCGTGCTGGCCTTCTGTTGAATCTGCGGCAGGTATTGCGTCTGCATCTGCTTGGCCGGGCCAAGCAGATTCTGGAAGGTATCGCGCAGCACCTGCGTGTTCATCACCCGGCCGCCGGCGTAATAGCGCTTGGCGAGCTGCCCCAGCGCGTAGGTGGTGGCGAAGGAAAAGGCCATGCCGGTGGCGGCGCCGCCGATATTGCCGAAGGTCTTGCCGGCCGCCTTGCCGAGCAGGCCGCCCAGCAGCTTGCGGCCGAACTGTTCGAGATACTGCGAGGTGAGGCCGACCCCGGCGGCGGCGATGAATTCCTTGATGTGGCCCTGGTCGAGGCTGACCCCGTGGGCCTTGCCGATGGCGTAGACCATCTTGATCTGTAGCGGAATGATGGCCATCGACGCCCACGACTGCGGCAGCAGTTCCAGCGCACCGTTGAGCAGGGCATAGTTGAGGATGGACTTGTCCAGTTCCGCTTCGGACATGTTCGCCTGGGCTGCCACCACCGCACCGGTTGCAGCAGCAGCGGCGACTGTAGCAGGCGCGGCGGCTTCGGACAGTTCGACAATGACGTCGGCCTCGCGCTCGAACGCGGCGACCTCACCCGCATCGAGCTTGAGCAGGGCTTTCAGTTCATTCAGGAAGCGCTGCTCGGCCTCGCTCTGACGACCATCGGCATCGCACACGCACACCGCCATTTCATAGGCCAACTGGCGTTCGCCGGGGTCAACCAGCGCGGCAACAGCCGCTTCCAGGCTGATGCGCTTGAGCAGCACATCCTGATAGAGCCGGGCCAGATCAGGGGCGCCGGTATCGGTGCCCAGGGATTCGGCGATGCGGCGGATTTCCTCGCGCTCGCGGTCGTGCTTGGCGCCGTCGGCGAAGGCGGCATACAGGGCGATGGCGAGGATGTTTTTCTGCTGTGCAGGGTTCATTGCGGGTTCTCCCATTTAATCTGGAATTCGATTTCTTCGGACTCGCCTTCGCGTTCGTGCTCGATGTTGCAGATTGCCCGCACCGGCACCGAGATTCTTTCACCCGCAATCTGGATTTCAAAGCGCTCGCCCTGTTCGAGCGCATCGGCCAGGCGCCGCAACTTCGCAATGAACTCCGGCAAGGGGTAGGCTTTTTCCACGTCGCGTTCAGGTTTGCTGTTCATGCTTGTTGCCCTTTCATGTCATGCAATGAGGGTATCCAAAAATTTCCGGTGGTTCAGTGCCTGATCGCTTCCGTCAGCTTCAGCCCGGCGAGTGTTTTGATCGTG
>Ga0209347_1001271_pt1 | contig 43389 bp, 32 predicted proteins | sample AutmiccommuBRH23_FD_187382 | JGI IMG/M metagenome (GOLD analysis project Ga0209347, IMG submission 187382) | Deep subsurface microbial communities from Mt. Terri, Switzerland - Autotrophic microbial communities BRH/23 (SPAdes) (version 2) | ecosystem: Environmental > Aquatic > Deep subsurface >... | reverse complement strand
AAACCTTTCCAAATTTTCTCGTTGAACTTCCCTTGCCCCTCTAAGCGGGTGCAAATGTAAAACCTTATTTCTTATCAACCAAATAAAATTTTAGTTTTTATTCTTAAAGTTTTTTTACCCCCATTTTAATGAACTTTTTACCCGATCCAAATACCAAATCACTTTCTGATTATCAATCTCTAGCGGGGTGCAAATGTATAAACTTTTATTTAATTACCTAATAAAATTTTATCTTTTTTTAAAGCTTTCTTAACAATGTCTTAATGAACTTAAACCAATACAACCCCGTATTAGCGGTGGCAAATGTAATTCCTTTTATTATCCTAAAACAACTTTTATTGCCATTTTTTTGAAGAAAAAAACAAGTGATTGAAATCAAGCTGTTTACAGAGCTAAAAAAAATAAAATCGGAGTTTATTTTTATTAAAGCGGGCTACTAAAGTAGGTAATTTATTTCAATTACGCAATACGAATGAATTTATTATTTACCTTTTTTCTTGTCAGGCCTTGGGGCAACAATCCAACTTGTACCCAATTCATAGTAATCAAAATCAACTTTTGAGGGCTGTGGCTCTAAAATTCCGGCAGTAAAAGCACGTTGTAAAATGTCTTCAACTAAAAAATCATTTTTATTATGAATAGGGTCATATTTATCTTTTAAAGACAGTTTAAACATATTTGCGGTAGTGTTATACCAAAAGGCTTTCCAGCCACTGCGATAATCTTTCACCAAATCATAGGCAGTTTGCCCTGTTTGCCTATGCATTAATTTAATTAAAATCTCTCCTTCGGTTCTTGTTAATTTTTTAAGTTGGTCGGTAAATTCACCTTCCATATAATTTTGAATTACTTTGATGTATTCTTTTTTCTTTCTGTTAGACTTTATTTTTTCCAATCTTTCATTCAAAGTTTCCAGCCGGTCAGCTGCCAATTTTGCATAAGGATAAGCTTTTAATGTTTTTTTACGATACCATATATAATAGCGACGATCATAATCTGTTTTAAATTTTAATGTTTTTAATAAGAAAACCTCGTCCAACTCAATAAGTAATGTATCGCCTTCAAAAATGGTGTAGCGTTCAAGCAATGGAATAGAATCCTTTTCTTCTTGGGCAAAAAGAAAAGTACCTATAAATAAGAAGGGCAATAATAAAAACTTTTTAGCTTTATTTTTCATCAATTAATATGCTTATCAAAAAGAGTTCCAAAATTACAACATTCAAGAAAATATTTCAATGATCTCTTTCAGTTTTTTTTAAGTAAGTAGGAGATATAAATTGTAGCCATAAATAACATTTTACTATCTTGCGTTTGCAAAAAACACATATATAATTATGAGCAAATCTATATTAAATAAGAAATCAATCGACTTTTTAGAAAGATATTTGAACAATGCATCGCCTACAGGTTATGAAAGTGAAGGCCAAAAAATTTGGATGGATTATCTAAAACCTTATGTTGACACCTTTATAACAGACAGTTATGGAACAGCCGTTGGTGTTATCAATCCGGATGCGAAATTTAGGGTAGTCATTGAGGGTCATGCCGATGAAATTTCTTGGTATGTAAACTATATTACGCCTGAAGGGTTAATATATGTGATTAGAAACGGCGGAAGCGACCATCAAATCGCGCCTTCAAAAATTGTAAATATTCACACAAAAAAGGGCATCGTTAAAGGCGTGTTTGGTTGGCCGGCCATTCACACGAGGGATAAAATGAAAGAAGAAGCGCCGCAAATGCTCAATATATTTATTGACACCGGCTGTAAAAATAAGGAAGAAGTTGAAGCATTGGGCGTACATGTGGGTTGTGTAATCACGTATCCTGACACCTTCTTTATCTTAAACAAAAATAATTTTGTTTGCAGGGCGCTCGACAACAGAATGGGCGGCTTTATGATTGCTGAAGTTGCGCGCTTATTGAAAGAAAACAAAAAGAAATTGCCTTTTGGGTTGTATATCACAAATTCTGTTCAGGAGGAAATTGGTTTGCGTGGCGCCGAAATGATTACGCATACCATCAAACCAAATATTGCAATCATTACCGATGTTTGTCACGACACCTCAACGCCAATGATTGACAAAAAGAAAGAAGGAGAGACGCTTTCCGGCAGCGGGCCAGTGATAAGCTATGCGCCTGCCATTCAGCATAATTTGCGTGAATTGATTGTGAACACTGCTATTGAGAAAAAAATTTCGTTTCAAAGAATGGCATCTTCAGGATGTACGGGCACGGATACCGATGCTTTCGCTTACAGCAATGGTGGCGTTCCTTCGGCCTTAATTTCACTGGCATTGCGCTATATGCACACGACTGTGGAAATGGTGCACAAAGGTGATGTTGAAAATGTGATTAAATTAATCTACGAAACATTGCTCAATATTAAAGATGGCGAAACATTTAGTTATTTTAAATAAATGGCAATACTTGGAGGTTTCTTGGCAATTGGAAGACTGTTTCTATTTATTTTGGTTGCAGTATTTTTCTTTTGTTTATTGCTGGTAATAAGTGTTTTTTATAAAAGCAAACAAAGAAAATTGGAACGTGGCATATTGCTAAGACGTTTTGCCATAAGAATTTTACACCCTATTTTAGGGTCAAAAATTACTGTTTACGGCAAAGAATCTGTTGCTTCAGGCTTGGTTGTTTCTAATCATAGAAGTTATTTTGACCCTATGGTTGTTTTAAAAAATCTGTTGGCCTCGCCCGTTGGAAAAAAAGAAGTCGAATCTTGGCCATTAATTGGAAATGTTTGTAAAACCACAGGCGTAATATTTGTAAACAGGGAAGAAAAATCGAGCAGAACACAAACGTTAAAAGATGTTCGAATGGTTTTAGAAAATGGTTTTTCCATCTTTATTGCGCCAGAAGGCACAACCCATATCAAGCCAACAACCATTGATTTTAGACCTGGCACATTCGTTTTGGCGGCAGAATTAGGCGTTCCTGTAATGCCTGTAGCCATCGATTATAAAAATATTGATGATGCATGGATTGGAGATGATACATTTATTCCGCACTTTTTAAAATGTTTCAGTAAATGGAGAACTGAAATTAAGGTAAGTTATTTAGAACCAATCATTTCAAGCAATGCAGAAGAATTAATTTCTGTATCTAAAAACCAAATCGACCAGGAACTAATTCGATTTAGAAGAGACTGGAATTCAATTGATTAATTAGTTTATTAAGTAAGATATCTCATGAAAAATACCATTTCTGAAAGAATTTTTGATTTTTTAAAAAATTATCCTCCTTTTAGTTTGATTTCCAACGCAACTTTAATGGAAGTTTCTCAAAATGTGGAAATTCAATACTTTGAGAAAGATCAAATTATTTTCAGCCAAAATGACAATCCGCACGAACATTTTTACATTATTTATCAGGGATCTGTGCGACTATACAGATTTGTGGAAAATGAAAAACACATACTTGACATTTGTGATGAAGGTGATTTGTTCGGTTTAAGGCCACTGATTATGAAAGAAAACTATGTAATGGGCGCTTCGGCCAATGAAGAAACCATTTTATATGGAATTCCAATTGCTTTATTTCATGACATTATTTTAAACTACCCAAAAGTAAGCCAGTTTTTAATCGCAAGTTTTGCCACAAACACGCGCGAACCATTTTCCGAAAAACATAAGGGTAAATTGTTTGCCAATGTTTCCGCCATTCAGAAAATTGAACATGGCTTTTCTGAAATACAATCGGCAAATTATAATAAAAATCCGATTACTTGTTCACCGGACACAACTGTGCAAACAGCTTGTATCATTATGACAAAAAACATCATCAATTCAATTATCATTACAGAAAATGACATCCCAATTGGGATAATTACCGATAAAGACATCAAAACCAAAATAGGAACCGGTTTGTATAAAATCACCCATAAAGTGAGTGAAATTATGACCAGTCCCGTGGTCACTTTTCATCAAAACATTTCGGTCGCCGAAGCTCAAATAAAGCTATTGAAGCACAAAGTTTCCCATTTATGCATTACCAAAGATGGCACCAATAAAACAGAACTTGTTGGCATTTTAACCCAACAAGATTTAATCTTAACGCAGGGCAACAGCCCGTCGTTATTAATCAAGGAAATAAAAAATGCCAAGGATGCCGAAACGCTGAAACATATCAGAACAAAAGCAAGTGAGCTCACAAAAGGATATCTTGAACAGGAAATCCCTATTTATTTTGTAACAAAAGTAATCTCTGAAATAAATACAGCCATCACAAAAAAAGCAATAAGATTGTCGGTTTCAGAAATTGGCAAAGAACCGCCCGCAAAATTTTCGTGGCTTGCATTGGGAAGCCAAGGGAGAAAAGAGCAATTGTTGATGACCGACCAGGACAATGCACTAGTATTTGAAAATGTTGCTCCAGCAGAATACAATGCCGTAAAAAAATACTTTTTGGAATTGGCAGAAAAATTGACCGAAAAACTAAATATTGTCGGTTTCGACTATTGTCCTGCCAATATTATGGCCAGCAATCCGAAATGGTGCATTTCTTTGGAAGAATGGGAACAACAATTTGAGGAATGGATTACCGATCCAATTCCTGAAAAAATATTGTTAAGCATCATCTTTTTTGATTTTGAACTGGTTTATGGCGATGAATCACTGTACAACAAAATGGCCGAAAGCGTATTTAAAACTATTGAAAAAAATCAAATATTTTTGAGTTTTTTGGGTAAAGTTACCTTAGACAATCCACCTCCTCTGGGATTCTTTAAACAATTTTTAGTTGAAGATAATGGAGAAAACAAAGATAGTTTTGACATCAAAAGCAGGGCGATCAGGCCTTTGGTTGATGGCGCCAGAATTTTATCACTGCATCATAATATAAGGGTGAACAACACCATTGCCCGCTATGAAAAATTGATGGAAGTTGAGCCTCAAAACAGCGATTTGTTTGAATCGTGCGCCAATGCGTTTAAAATTTTATTGCAATTTAGGACTTCACAAGGCTTGGCCAATAATGACAATGGTAAATTTGTGGATATCAACAGCTTAAACAAGGCCGACAGGCTGAAACTAAAAAGTTGTTTTAAACCCATAAAAAATGTGCAGGAAGCCATAAAATTGCGTTTTAAAACCTCTCAAATTCCACAAATATGATACGGTTTTTCAAAAAAAAGCGCTATCCTGAATTTTGGTCAACCCATATTGAAAAGGTACAAAACAGCCAAAAATACGCAAATTTTGAAGACATCAGATTTGTGGCCCTTGATACCGAAACAACCGGATTTGATTATGAAAATGATCGAATCCTTTGCATTGGCGCGGTGGCCATCAAAAATAATAAGATATTGGTTTCTGACTCATTTGAAATTTATATAAAACAAGATGTTTTCAATAAAGAAACCGTAAAAATTCACGGCATCAGAAAAGATGGCAATGAAATTAAATTGAGTGAAGAAGAAGCCATCATTAAATTTATTGATTATTTAAATGATGCCGTTATTGTGGCGCATCATACGGCGTTTGACGTTACTATGATCAATCAGGCTTTAAATCGTTTAAATGTTGGTCCATTGGAATCTAAACAACTGGACACCAATTACATCCATAAAAAAATAGCGAAAACGGATACCTATAAAAAAATATTCAGTCTGGAAGAATTGTGTGAAATTTACAATGTCAAAATGCACGACCGGCACACTGCTTTGGGCGATGCGTTGATCACAGCCTATTTATTCCTCAAACAAACCGCCAAATACAAAAAAAACAACCCGCTAAACTTGTTCGATTTAATAAACACCAACTATCACCTGCTCAAATAAAAACACTTTTATAAACCCATAAAATTTTGTAACTTTATTGATTAACATTGTTATTTATTTTATGAAACGAGCCATAACAAATTTTGATACACAGCAGAATGATTAATGGCGACTGCATCTGTACCAATAAATAAGAAATAATAAACAGATGAAAAACACCATTGCCGAACGCATTTACGATTTCCTTAAAAACTTCCCTCCTTTTGATGTTTTAGAGAAGGAACAGCTTTTTAAAATTTCCTCCAATGTTAAAGTTACTTATGTTGAAAAAGACAATTTTGTTTTTAAGCAAGAGGAAAATCCGCACGAACATTTTTATGTGGTAAAAGATGGCGCCATTGGTTTGTACAGAAATATGGACAATGAACAAATTTTGGTTGATATTTGCGATGAAGGCGATATTTTTGGGCTTCGGCCATTAATTCAAAACGATTTATACTTAATGAGCGCCAAAGCCAATGAAGAATCGGTTTTGTATGCCGTTTCCGTAGAAATACTGAAAGAAATTATTGAAACCAATGATAAAGTAAAAAAGTTTTTGATTGCAAGTTTCTCGTCAAATATAAAAACGCCTTATGCAAAAGGCACAAACGGTCAGTTATTTGCAAATATTGAAATGCTGCAATCTTCGAATAGCAGTTTTACGGAAATTCAAAGCGCCGAATACAGCAAGAATCCAGTGACCGCTTTAAAAACAGCCACCATCAAAGAAGCCGCCAAAATAATGAGTGAAAAACGGGTTGGTTCCATTTTAATTGTGGAAAACAGAAATCCGATTGGCATTATAACTGATAAAGATTTACGCTCAAAAATTGCCACAGGTCTGGTTTCCATTGATGAGAGTGTCACTGCAATTATGTCTTCGCCCGTTAAAACTTTTAAGCAAAAAATTACGGTGGCCGAAGCGCAAATTGCGATGATAAAAAACAAAATAACGCATTTGTGCATCACCAAAGACGGAACCAATAAAACGGAATTAATGGGTGTTTTGTCCGAACACGACATTGTGGTGTTACATGGAAACAATCCATCCCTGCTCATAAAAAAAGTATATCGGGCAAAAGATGTAAATTCCTTAAAATATATTAGAGAGAAAACATCAAATTTGCTCCAAGGTTATATTGAACAAAATATCCCAATCACCTTCATCTCAAAAATTATTTCTGAAATAAATGAAGCCATCACCATTAAAGCCATCGAGCTTTCTCTGGAAGAAATGGACAAAGAGCCACCGGTAAAATTTGGATGGCTGGCTTTGGGAAGCCAAGGCCGAAAAGAACAATTGCTGATGACAGATCAAGACAACGCTTTGGTTTTTGAAGATGTTTCACCTGAAAAATACCAGTCCACAAAACAATATTTCTTGCAACTTTCAAAAAAAGTGACTGAAAAACTGAATGTTATTGGTTTTGAATATTGCCCTGCAGATATGATGGCAAGCAATCCAAAATGGTGCGTGTCTTTATCAGAATGGGAAAATCAGTTTGATACCTGGATTAAAACCCCAACGGAAGATGCTATGATGATGTGTACGATATTTTTCGACTTCGATTTGGTTTTTGGGGATAAAAAATTGGTAAATGAAATGTCCGAAAGTATTTATAAATCCATAGAATCGTTTGAAATATTTCTCAATTTCTTGGGAAGAAATGCACTTAGAAACCCACCTCCTATTGGATTTTTCAGACAATTTTTGGTGGAGAACGACGGAGAGCACAAAGACCAATTCGACATAAAAAGCAGGGCTTTGATGCCTTTGGTGGATGCAGCACGACTGCTCATTTTATCTCATCATATAAAAGATAAAAATAATACCATTTCCAGATTTAAAAAATTGGCCAAGGCTGAACCAAAAAATGAGGATTTATATTTATCGTGCATTGATTCCTTTAAAATATTGTTGCAATTTCGCACGCAACAAGGATTGACAAATAATGATTCGGGAAGGTATGTGGATCTTAACAAACTTAGCAAATCTGAAAAATTAAGTTTAAAAGGATGTTTTAAGCCCATTAAGGATGTTCAGGAATTATTGAACATTAGGTACAATTTAGCCCAAATGATGTGATGTTTTCCTGGTTTAAATATAAAAATTACCCAATTTTTTGGAAGGAATATTCAAAAAAATTCAAACAAAAACAACCAAAAAGTTTTGAAAATACACGCTTTGTTATTTTTGATACAGAAACTACAGGTTTAGATATTTATAACGACAGAATATTGTCCATTGGCGCCATTGGCATTTTTAATCATAATATTGCTGTTGCCGACAGTTTTGAAATCTATTTAAAACAAGAAGCCTTTAAAGCGGAAACTGTTGAAATTCACGGAATTTTAAAAGAAGGAAAACTCACAAAACTGAGTGAAGCCGAAGCTATAGAAAATTTTATAACTTATATCGGAAATGCCGTTTTGGTGGCGCACCACACTGCATTCGACATTGAAATGATCAACGCCGCACTTAAAAGAATGGATTTGCCTAAATTAAAAAACAAAACCATTGATACCGGTATTTTATACAAAAAACTGGAAGGTAAAAAAGACAGTCATTTTAATTTGGATGTGTTGTGCAAAGAATTCAACATTCCAAAACACGACCGTCATACCGCATCCGGAGATGCTTTTATCACCGCATTGCTTTTTTTGAAAATTGTGTCAAAATTGAAAAAGGAACGCAACTTGCATTATTCGGATTTGTTTAGGGTTTCCGGCAAAGAAGGTTTAATGTAAAAAAAAACGCCCTCAAAAAAATTTGAGCGCGTTTTTCACTTTAGGGTTCAGCAATTTATTTAACCAATGATCCTTCCATAATCGCCTCAACGACTTCAGGATTCAGCAACGTGGTAATGTCGCCCATATTTGAGGTTTCATTTTCAGCAATTTTGCGTAAAATACGTCGCATAATTTTACCTGAACGCGTTTTTGGCAATCCCGGCACAAACTGAATTTTGTCCAATTTTGCGATAGGCCCAATAGTACGTCCAATTAAATCATTGATTTCTTTTCTCAAAGCATCAGGATTTTCAGGAATTTCATATACAATTACATAAGCATACAAAGCATTTCCTTTAATATTATGAGGGAATCCAACAATGGCCGATTCCACTACATTGTTATGCTCGTTAATGATGTTTTCAATTGGTGCAGTTCCTAAATTATGTCCGGAAACAATCACCACATCATCTACCCTGCCCGTAATTCTGTAATTGCCTTCCAAATCTCTGAAAGATCCGTCACCCGTAAAATATTTTCCCGGATATGCGGTAAAATAAGTTTCTTTAAAACGGTTATGATCTCCATAAATGGTTCGCGCCATAGATGGCCAAGGATATTTAATGCACAATCTTCCTTCGGATGGATTTGTATTCAACTCATTTCCAAGCTCATCAACCAAACAAGGCTGCACACCTGGCATTGGCCTGGTTGCAAATGTTGGTTTTGCAGGCGTAACGCCAGCCAAAGGTGATATCATAATACTTCCTGTTTCAGTTTGCCACCAAGTATCAACAATTGGCGATCTTTGTTTTCCAATTTTTTCATCATACCAGTGCCAAGCCTCTTCATTGATTGGTTCTCCAACTGTTCCCAAAACTTTTATGGAACTTAAATCGTTTCTTTCCGTCATTTCATTTCCTTGCGCTGCCAAAGCCCTAATGGCTGTTGGCGCCGTATAGAATTGGTTGACTTTGTATTTCTCAACAATTTGCCAGAAACGACTGTAATCTGGGTATGAAGGAATTCCTTCAAACATTAAGGTGGTTGCACCAACAGCTAAAGGACCGTAAACAATATAAGAATGACCGGTAATCCAGCCAACATCGGCAGTGCAGAAATAAATATCACCATGTTCATACTGAAATACATTCTTAAAACTATGCGCTGTTTGCACCATATAACCTGCGCAAGTATGCACCATGCCTTTTGGTTTTCCTGTTGAACCCGAAGTATACAATATAAATAACATATCTTCGGCGTCCATGACTTCGGCCGGACAATAAGGCTCTGCTTTCGCCAATTCATCATGCCACCATAAATCGCGGCCTTCTTTCATGACAACATCTGAATTGATTCTGTTCAATACGATGGATTTTTCAATAGTTGGACTGGATTCCAAGGCTTCATCAACAATAGATTTGAAATCAACAGTTTTATTTCCTCTAAAAACACCATCTGATGTCAATATAATTTTGCATTCCGCATCGTTAATTCTTGTGGAAAGTGCCACTGATGAGAATCCGGCGAAAACAACTGAATGCACAGCACCGATTCTTGCGCAGGCCAATACTGAAATGGCCAATTCCGGCACCATTGGCATATAAATACAAACTTTATCGCCCTTAACTATGCCATTATTTTTAAGTACATTGGCAAATTTACAGACTTCGGCATGCAATTCATTATAGGTTAATATTCTGTTTTCTTCATCTGGATTGTTAGGTTCCCAAATAATGGCATTGTCATCGCCTCTTTTTTCCAAGTGACGGTCCAAACAGTTTTCGGTAATATTTAATTTAGCGCCTTTAAACCATTCAAATTTTGGAGTATCCCAGTTGTATTCCACAACTTTGTCCCATTTTTTTCGCCAAGTAAAAGTATCTGCAATTTGGGCCCAATAACCTTCGGGATCATTTACGCTGTGTTGGTAAGATTTGTAATATTTTATAAACGAATCTATGCGTAAATCGGCCAGTGTTTGTTTTTCTTCTTCGGTGGCATGTTCAAAAATTCCGATTTTGAAAAGTTTGAACTCGTGGATGATTTCTTCAATAATTTCAACATCATCAATGGTTGAAGGAATTACAAAATCAACTCCATCAGCCATATTTCGCAATAATTTACGAAGAATTTTTCCCGAACGCGTTTTTGGCAAACGCTTAACAACCAATACTCTTTTTAAGGATGCGACCGGTCCAATTATTTTTCTGACTTCTTGTACAATGTTGTGTTCTAACTCAAAACTCGAAACATAATCGCCCGATTTTATCACCACCAATGCCAAAGGCACTTGTCCTTTTAATGCATCTTCAATACCAAAAACGGCGCATTCAGCAACGGATTTGTTTGAAGAAACAATTTCTTCCATTTCCGCAGTCGACAATCGGTGACCTGCAACATTGATGACATCATCAACACGACCCGTGATAAAAACATAGCCATCTTCATCAACATAACCGCCATCACCGGAAAAATAGTATCCGTCGAATCGCTTTAAATAACCTTCTACAAAGCGCTCTGTATTTCCCCAAATATTAAGCATATTTCCTGGAGGCAAGGGTAATTTAATGGCAACCAATCCTTCTTCGTTTGCGCCAAGCTGTTTTCCATCACCGCTTAAAATTTGAAGGTCATAGCCTCCAACCGGTTTTGTGGCCGAACCTGGTTTTACCGGCAAAGCTTCCAAGCCCATCATATTTGATACCATTGGCCAACCAGACTCTGTTTGCCACCAATGATCAATTACCGGAATTTTTAAATTTTCTTCCAACCAGTGCAAGGTTGCAGCATCGCAGCGTTCTCCAGCCAAAAACTGGTATTTTAAACAACTTAAATCGTACATTTTTAGCAGTTCTCCATCAGGATCTTCTTTTTTAATGGCTCTGATGGCTGTTGGTGCGGTAAACATTACCTTCACGTTATTTTCGCTGATAATTCTCCAGAAAGTACTCGCGTCTGGTGTTTTTACCGGCTTGCCTTCAAAAACGATGGTTGTGTTTCTGTTGATAAGCGGTGCATAAACGATGTAACTATGACCAACAACCCAGCCAACATCTGATGCTGCCCAAAAAGTATCGCCTTCTTCAACACCATAAATATATTTCATGGAATATTTTAACGCTGTTGCATAACCTCCGGTATCGCGCAAGATACCTTTTGGTTTTCCTGTGGTTCCTGAAGTGTATAAAATATATAGCGGATCATTAGAATCCATCTCAACACATTCAACCGGTTCAGATGCTTTAACCAGTTTTTTATAACTCACATAAGTTTCAGTTTTAGGATTTATAGCACCCAAATTGCGTTGGTAAACAATTATTTTTTCAACTTTATGGGTGGCTTTTTCAACCGCTTCGTCCACCAATGGTTTGTAGGCAATCAATCGATCAACCTCCATACCCGAGGTTGCCGTAATAATCACTTTTGGTTTACAGTCGTCAATTCTAATAGCCAGCTCGTGCGGTGCAAAACCGCCAAAAACAACGGAATGTATGGCACCAATACGCGCGCAAGCCAACATACTGAAAGCTGCGTGCGGAATCATTGGCATATAAATAATAACCGTATCGCCTTTTTTTACACCCAAATCACGAAGTCCGCCCGCCAAACGGGAAACCTGTCTTTTAACTTCGTTATAAGAGTAGTTTACGCGTTGTTGTGTAACTGGAGAATCATAAACAATGGCTGTTTGCTCGCCATAACCGGCATCAACGTGCTTGTCAACCGCCAAATAGCAAATATTTAATTTTCCGTCTTCAAACCAACGATCAAAACCATTTTCATCTTTAGATAAAATAATTGTTGGCTTTTTATACCATTTAATATTATTGGCTTGTTCTGCCCAAAACGCTTCCGGGTTTTCAATACTGTTGTCGTAATGTTTCTGATAACTCATAATTATTTATTTTTTTTGTTAAACAATCCAAACCAAGCCGGATTTAAAAATTTTATTTTAATCAATGCCCATAAAATCAACAAGGTAAAGATGCCCATAAAAAGGGAACTTAAAGCACCAATTTGAAATAATGATTCAATATATATTCGGCCAAATATGGTAATGATGACATAAATGGTGATCACAATATCTGAAGTTCTGTTTCCCAATCTGTAATTCATTTTTTAGTTTATTTTTTATTTAAAAGTTCTTTCACTTCTTTGACCAAATTTTTTACGGCAAAAGGTTTTGATATATACTTATCGGCACCCAACTGCAGTCCTAATTCTATATCCGACGCCTTATTTTTTGCAGAAAGAAATATGACTTTAATTTTATTCAACGTTTCGCTGCTTTTTAAATAATTAAGCACCTGATATCCATCAACATTCGGCATCATAATATCCAACAATATGATATCCGGAATGGTGTTTTCAACTATTTCAATAGCTTCTTCTCCATCACGAGCAATGTACACCTGAAAATCTTCTTTTTTGAAGATGTATTCAAGCGACATTACAATGTTGGGTTCATCATCAACTATTAATATCTTCTTCATCTCAGTTTCTATTTAATGGTAAGGTAAAAGTTAAACGCGCTCCATGAGAATTATTATTTTCTGCCCAAATTTTACCGTTGTGGCTTTCAATAATTTGTTTGCTGATTGCCAAACCCAAACCGCTTCCAATCGGTTTTAGCAAGGTTTGATTTTTAGATTGATAAAATTTGTTGAAAACAGAAATCAATTCATCTTGTGCAATTCCTTTTCCGTTGTCTTCAACAATAATTTCAACTTTATGCTGATTGATATGTGAAGAAATTTTTACTTCTCCATTTTTTTCATTTGAAAATTTAAAGGCATTTGACAATAAATTGACAATTACTTGCTGAATCCTGTCTTCGTCATAAACAACCATTGCATCATCAATTTCATTTAAATCGATTTTAATCCCTTTATTTACGGCCAATTGCCTAAATGGTTCAACAGATTTTAAAATAGTGTTTTTGATTGAATGCTCATTTAAATCCAATTTTTCTTTCCCTGTAGCCAATTTCTCCAAGTCTAAAATGTTATTGATCAACCTGCTCACGCGTTCGCTTTCGCTTACAATACTTGTTAAAAATTTCTTTTTTGTGGTATTGTCAATTTCATCGTCGGCCAATAAGATTTCTGAAAGCGCTCTTATTGATGTGATTGGTGTTTTAAGTTCGTGCGCCACCGTATCCAGAAACTCATCTTTTTGCTTATCGCGCTCTTTTAATTCTTTATTGGATTCTTTTGCTTTTTGGGTTTCATCTAAAATATTCAACACTTCCGTTAAACTTATTTCCTCTTCTTTTACTACGGATGCAATTAAAATTCTTGCTGAAGCACTTCCGATGCTTCCCGTTAGCAATTTTTCGGAAAAATTTACCAAACGGGCATCTGCAACTTGTATTTTTTTATCGATGTCATATTTCATATAAAATAAATTCAAGGCTCTTTCTGTTCTGTTTTCCCCCAAAAATCGTGTTAAAACTTTTTTGATGTCACGCACGTAAGCTTCCCCTTTCCAAACATAGGCGCCTTCTTGCAAGGCTGCATATTTGGTGCTGTCAACAAACATTTCGGCGAAATTCCGTTCCCGATAACTTCCCAATTTACTCACTGATACCAAAGAGTAAATGATGGCATTAAAAAGCAAACTCCAAAAAAACGCATGGGTTACGGGCTCAAATATTTGCAATCCGAACAACTCATAAGGTTTCAAGATGTTTATGCCAAACAATCCTTCATTCACAAAAGACGATGCTATTAACTGCGAATCGATGGCAAATGGAAACAATAAGGTGTAAACGGTAATAATAAACCCTGCAAAAATCCCATATTTAGCTCCTTTGGATGAACCTCTTCGCCAAAACAAACCACCAAAAAAGGCCGGCGCCAATTGCGCAATTAGCACAAATGATATCAATCCGATAGAAACCAGTGAACGGTCTAACGTAAAACTTTTATAGAAAAAATAAGCGATGATAATCAGTGAAAAAATTGAAATCCGCCGAATATTTTTAATGGATTCGGTATTTTCAGCCGATTCGGATTTGCTGAAACGCTTTAAAAATCCGTATGGAATAATTAAATTATTGCTTAACATCGTTGCCAACGCCAGAGATGAAATAACCACCATAGAAATAGCTGCGGAAAATCCGCCTAAAAAAACCAGCAAGGCTAAAAATTCATTGTTATTTTGAAGTGGCAATAACAAGGTAAATAAATCGGCATCAACCTGTTGATTTTGAAATACCACATTTCCTGCCCAGGCAATAAATATTACAAATACATTAAAAAGCAGCAAATACAAGGGAAACAACCAAATTACCTTCTTCAAATATTTTTCACGTTCATTTTCAATCACTGTTACCTGAAATTGCCTTGGCAATAACATAATCGCTATCATAGACAATAAACTAAGCAAAAACCAATTAAATCCACCGTTTAAACCATCGATGGTTTGCTGGGCTTCAAAATTGGGCAATATCGATGCTTGGTTGTAAATATCGGCCGGACCGTTAAATAGATAAAAGGTCACGTAAATGCCGATTACCAGAAAAAACACCAATTTAATAACCGATTCTAAAGCTATTGCTGTAATTATTCCTTTGTGACGCTCAGAAGCATCTGTATGTTGCGTACCAAAAAATGCGGCAAAAATGGCCAATAAAATTGCAATGTAAAAAGTAGTGTCATCTAAAATAGAAATCGCAGAAATATGATGTTTGGTTATCACGTTAAAAGTTTCGGAAATTGCTTTTAATTGCAATGATATGTAAGGTACAATGGCCAAAACACAAACAAAAGTTACCAAGGCGCCTAAAAAACGATCATTACCATATCGCAGTGAGATAAAATCGGCCAAAGTTGAGATTTTATTTCCTTTTGAAATTCTTATAATTTTACGCATTAAAATCACCCAAGTTGGGATAATAATAATGGGACCTAAATAAATAGTCAAGAATTTTAAACCTGAAGTTGAAGCCAAACCAACACTGCCATAATACGTCCATGCTGTACAATATACCGCCAATGAAAGCGTATAAATATAAGGATTGTTAACCCACCGGCTTTTTGAGTTTTTTTCAGCCCAGTAGGCCACATAAAAAATGACGGCCAGATAAACCAATATAATCGATATCACCAAAAAACTACTCATAATACTTTTTTAAGATGATGTATGAAACAATAATGCTAACGATCCAGATAAAGAAAATATAAAAATAAAGCACAGGCAAACCAATAAAAGTAGTGCTACTGTTGAAAATCAACAATATAGGCACATTAAACAAACACAATAACAATATTGATAATACAATTAACTTTTGTTGGTGTCTTTTTTTCACTGCTTGATAAAATATTAAAAACAGCACTATAAAATAGTGCTGTTTTATGACTAAAATAAATTATTAATGAACGTGTGCCTCACCAGCTCCTTTAGGAATTCTGATATGCTCAACAATATCCTGAACATTTGCAGGCGGCGCAGGCGTTAGCCTTGAAACAATTACAGAAAAGATGAAGTTCACGGCCATTGCTATTGTTCCGAAACCTTCCGGAGAAATTCCTCCATTTCCGAAATTAAACCACCATTCAGAGGTAAGTCCGGCTACGGCATCTTTACCTCCGTCAAAAATTCCGAATTTGAATTTCAACATGTAGTATAACATTAAAGTGATACCGATAATCATACCTGTTACGGCACCTTCTTTATTCATCCGTTTGTCAAAAATTCCAAGTAAAATTGCAGGGAAGAAGGATGCGGCCGCCAAACCAAAGGCGAGTGCCACAACTGCGGCGACAAACCCTGGCGGATTGATACCAAAATAACCTGCAATAAAAACGGCTACACCGGCACTTATACGCGCTGCTAAAAGTTCTCCTCTTTCTGAAATATTTGGATTGATCATTTTTTTAATTAAATCATGTGAAATTGACGAAGCAATTACCAGCAACAAACCTGCTGCTGTTGATAGTGCTGCCGCCAAACCACCAGCGCCAACCAATGCAACCACCCAGTTAGGCAGATTTGCAATTTCAGGATTGGCAAGTACCATAATATCATTGTCAATGGTTAATTCATTTACTTCTTTATCAGCCACATATTGTACAATGCCATCTGCATTTTTATCATCAAATTTTAACAATCCTGTTTTTTCCCAATTCCCAAACCATTGTGGCAATTCATCATATTTTGCATTGCTAACCGTTTCAATCAATTTGGTTCTTGCAAAAACCGCAACTGCAGGAACAGTGGTATATAAAATTGAAATAAACAATAATGCCCAACCTGCAGAAATACGTGCATCTTTAACTTTAGGTACTGTAAAGAAACGCACAATTACATGAGGCAATCCGGCGGTACCCACCATTAAAGCAAAAGTTATGGCAAATACATCAATCATTGACTTGCTTCCCGAGGAATATTCATGGAAACCAAGTTCTGTTGACAAACCATCTAATTTATCCAATAAATAAATGCCGTCTTCACCAGCACTTCCAAATCCTAATTGCGGAATTGGGTTTCCGGTCATTTGAAACGAAATAAAAATGGCTGGAACCATAAAAGCAAATATCAACACACAATATTGTGCCACTTGTGTGTAAGTAATCCCTTTCATACCGCCCAAAACCGCATAAAAGAAAACGATTGCCATACCAATATAAACACCTGTATCAATTTCCACTTCCAGATATCTTGAAAACACAATTCCCACGCCTCGCATTTGTCCGGCAACATAAGTAAATGACACAATCAATGCGCAAACAACGGCTACAATACGTGCTGTGCTTGAATAATACCTGTCACCAATAAAATCTGGCACCGTAAATTTTCCGAATTTTCTTAAATAAGGCGCCAGTAAAAGTGCTAAAAGCACATAACCGCCGGTCCATCCCATAATATACACAGAACCATCATATCCCGTAAAAGAAACGATACCTGCTAAAGAGATAAATGATGCTGCTGACATCCAGTCGGCTGCAGTTGCCATACCATTCATTACAGGGTGCACACCGCCACCTGCAACATAAAATTCTTTTGAAGTTCCTGCTCTGGCCCAAATTGCAATTCCTATATAAAGCGCAAATGAAAGTCCTACAAGTATCCAAGTCCATGCTAATATTCCCATGATTTATATTTTTTTAAAGTTTATATTATTCTTCAACGCCATATTTTTTATCCAGTTTATTCATCAATCTTACATAGACGAATATCAGGATAATAAATACATACATAGATCCTTGTTGCGCAAACCAAAAGCCCAGTTTAAAACCGGCAAATCTGATGGTGTTTAACTGATCCACTAAAAAGATTCCGAACACGTAGGAAACCAAAAACCAGATACTTAGCAAGATTGCCAAATAGGTTAGATTTTCTTTCCAATATGCTTTCATGTTTTCTTTTGACATAATAGTTGGTTTTAGAAGTTATAAATTGCTGTTGTTAATAATCTGAAATTGTGCACGGCATCAACGCCGGTGGTGTTCATATCTCCGTTTGCGTCGATAGATCCATATTGTGCGCTGGTAAATTCTCCTTCAATCCCAATTTTCATTTTTCCTGATTTCCATCCAATTCTAGGAGAAACTCTAAAAGCGCTTTCAACACTGTTTCCTAAAAATCCGTTGGTATACGTAATAGCTTCCCCGTAGCCGCCATTTTTTGTGTAACCGCCAAAGAATCCCCATTCCATGGTTTCAGAAAAATCGGCATTAAATTCGGTCCAGGCAGTAAATGTGTCATTATTCACATAATCGCCATTTGCAGTACCAAAACCGCTAATTTGTAGGATATCCGACATGTTTTGTCCGTAAATAGCTTCTGCTTTCCAGGTTGTTTTCCCCAATTGTGTCCTAAAATATCCAATAAAAGCCGTGCTAGTAATATTCTCAGCTCCAAGAGCCGGTCTGGCAGATTTAAAATTCACGCCGAAGCCTCCCAAAGAATTTGCTACGGAGCCAATTTGCAATTGCGCGTGTAATTGAGGCATTCCTGCCTGACTTACACTGGCGCCTCTGGTTGCAAAATCTCTTTCCGTAAACAGCGCGCCAATAAATCTAACGTTTCCTTTGGTGGTTAAACGCAACTGCGGATTTCGGGAAAATGGCGCAAACGGAACTCCAGTATTAAAGGAATAAACATCAGGAAAAACTGATGTTATAAACATTGGATGCCAAAATTGTCCCATTAAAATTTCCACTTTGTCGTTAGACAATTGTACGAAGGCATGTCTTAGCCTAAAACCATTAACATCATCGAGTCCTGTTCCGGAGTTTCCGAAAAAATCAGCCTCGATGGCGCCAGATGTTTTCATACCAAAAAAGTCTGGACCAGTAATACCGGCTTTTAAACGGGTTTGAATTGATAAAATGTTGAAGTTGGTTTGGTCATTTACATCTTCACCGTTCACTAGATTTTCTCGAGCAGGTAAAATTGCGAAGTGACCTTCTCTGGAATTGATGGTTTGCCGGGTATCAAACATATAGTCTGTCTTAACAAAGCCGGTCCATTTAACACCAAAAGTTGGTGTGACCTCAGTGGTCTGGCCATAACTGTAGTACGCTAATCCCAAAAGAAGAATTAACAAAACTGAATGCTGTTTTCTCATAAAAATAAATTTGGTTAGTTAATTAGGTTTTTGCTAAAGAATTGCTTTTTTAGCCCTAACAAGATGTAAAGAAAAAAGCGGGTATTAAAATTTAATATATATATTTGTAAATTGATATAGCTATCCTTTGAACCGTTCCCAACGAATTAGCATAAATTTATCGCCAAGTTCAGTGACAATAACTCCTGCTCCTATCAAATTTTTATTTGTCGAAAAGTATTTTGCGAGTTCCACAGCGTTCAGAATCTTATATGTAGAATGATATTCAAAACTATACGGACGTTTTACATTGTATTTTTTGACCCAATTGATGATACTTACATGCGATATCCCTAAAATACGTTCAATTTCCCGATAGCTCAATCCCTCCAAATATAGCTGTAAAGCTTTATTCACATAATAAGAATCTATTTGTTTACCAACTTTATTAACAGTGAAGTAATAATCACATTTTTTGCATTTATAGCGCTGTCTTTCTTTGACAATACCACTTTTAACATATTCATCAGAATTACAGTTTGGGCAGCAGGTAATTTTCATATATATATTATTTTTGCATAAATATACTTTTTTAGCACAATAAATCAAAATGTTTTACCCAATTTTCAATCAACTTCCTAAAACTCTCTTTATTTTGTTGGATATTCATTAACTTAATCAAGCATTTACTGTATTTAACACAATTCAAAAAAAAATATTTTAAAACAACAATTTTAATGCGTTTTTTGGACAAAAATCCATGTTGAAATGACTGCTCTCTTACTTTTATTCTGAAAAATTTAAAAGAACTTGGTGAAGAACCAATCTTTGGAAAACAATTAATGCAACATCCATTATTAAATTATGCGTTTTTTAACGAAATTTTTATTCATTCCATTATTTTTAATGTTCTATATGTTTTTACGGTGTTATTACAACGTTTTCGTAATTTTTTTATACTTAACACAAACTTTGTCTTATTTTTGTAAAAATACATCAAACAAATTAAATGGAGAAACAGGGATTATATTTACCGGAATTTGAAAGAGATAATTGTGGCGCAGGATTTATTTGCAATTTGAAAGGCGAGAAATCAAACAAAATAATTCACGATGCGTTAGAAATTCTTATCAAGCTTGAACATCGCGGCGCTGTGAGTTCGGATGGTAAAACTGGAGATGGCGCGGGAATACTGATTGATATTCCTCATGAGTTCTTTGTGAAAAACACCACTTTTGATTTGCCAAAACCAAAGGAATATGCGGTTGGGATGGTATTTTTGTCCCAAAATGAAAATCAGCTTAATTTCTTCAAAAACTGTCTGGAAACAGAAATAAAAAATCAGGGGTTGGCGGTTTTGGGCTGGCGAAAAGTTCCTGTGAATAAAACACATCTTGGTACAATAGCGGCCAAAAATGAACCCGCCATTGAGCAAATATTCATCGGAAAAAACAGATTGCCGTTAACCGAAAATCAGTTCAACGCAAAATTGTTTGCCGCACGTAAAATTGCGGAACATGCGGTTGAAAATTCTAAACTGTCCGACAGAAAGAAATTCTATTTGCCAAGTTTATCAACAACTACACTAATCTATAAAGGACTTTTAATTCCTGAAGACATCAGAAATTATTATACAGACCTATCCAATCCCGATTTGGTTACGCGTTTGGCGCTGGTTCACCAGCGATTTTCAACAAACACCTTTCCTTCCTGGGATTTGGCGCAGCCATTCAGGTATATGTGCCACAACGGCGAAATTAATACGCTTCGAGGCAACATCAACAGAATGAAAGCGCGTGAAGAATTGATGAAAAGTCCCATTTTTGGCGATGACATCAAAAAACTGTTTCCCATTATTTTGGATGGAAAATCAGATTCCGCCTGTATGGATATGGTGGTGGAATTGTTGCTTATGACCGACCGAACTTTACCGGAAGTGATGATGATGATGGTGCCTGAAGCGTGGGAAAAAGATCCGGCAATGATTGATGAAAAAAAGGCTTTTTATGAATACAACTCTTGTATTATGGAACCTTGGGACGGACCCGCATCCATCCCTTTTACAGATGGAAATTATATTGGCGCTTTGCTGGACCGAAACGGATTGCGACCTTCAAGATATACTGTTACAAAAGACGGAAACGTTGTGATGTCATCAGAAACGGGCGTTTTAGACATCAAGCCTGAAAACGTTGTTCACCACGGAAGATTAGAACCGGGAAAAATGTTTTTGGTGGATATGAATGCCGGAAGAATTATCAATGATGAAGAAATAAAACAAAAAATTGTATCGGAAAAACCTTACAGAAAATGGCTCAATAAGAATTTATTGCCGTTGGCTGACATTCCATATACCGGTAATGATTCCCCAAAAGAAGAAATAGATTTGGTGGCACGACAGAAAATTTTTGGCTATACAATAGAAGAAATAAACACTATTATTACTCCAATGGCAACTGGCGGTAAAGAAGCCATTGGCTCCATGGGAAATGATACACCTTTGGCGGTTTTGTCTGATGAACCACAATTGCTTTTCAATTATTTTAAACAGCTCTTTGCGCAAGTTACCAATCCGCCTTTGGATGGTATCAGAGAAGAAATTGTCACCGATTTCAGTTTGGCCATAGGTGGCGACAGAAATATATTTGATATTTCCGACCAGCAATGCAAAAAGCTTAAAATTCAAAATCCGGTAATTTCAAATGCGGATATTGATAAGCTAAAAAGTTTCAAACATCCCGATTTTAAATCTGTTTCAATTTCAACGCTTTACGACATCACCAAAGGGTTAAATGGCATTGAAGCTGCCTTAAAAGATATGGTGAAACAAGCTTACAAAGCAGTTTCTGAAGGATGTAATATCGTTATTTTATCCGACAGAAATGTGAATGAACATTATGCGCCAATACCAATTTTACTAAGCTGCTCTTATATTGGAAGTCAGTTAAGCAAAATGGGGCAGCGTTCCAGTTTCGGCATTGTAATTGAATCGGCTGAACCGCGTGAACCGCATCATTTTGCCACTTTATTTGGTTATGGCGCAAGTGCTATAAATCCATATATGATCAATGAAATTATCAGACAACAAATTGAAGATGAAGAAATTATAGGAATTTCTGCTGAAAAAGGCATTCAAAATTTCAATAAAGCGATTGCCCAAGGTGTGTTGAAAATTATGAATAAAATTGGTATTTCAACTTTGCATTCTTACCGGGCTTCCCAAATTTTTGAAATTTTAGGTTTAAGCAGCGCTTTTACAGAAGAATATTTTCCAAATACACCTTCACGAATTGAAGGAATTGGCTTGTATGATATTGAAAAAGAAATTTTCCTTCGTCACAGAAGTGCCTTTCCTCCTATTAAAATAGAAGGAACCCTTCCTTTAAATATTGGTGGCGATTACCGTTGGAGACGAAACGGCGAACGCCATATGTTCAATCCAACCACGGTTTCAAAACTGCAGCAGGCCGTACGCACCAACAGTTATGAAAGCTATGAAGTTTATGCCGCAGACATTAATGAGCAAAGCAAAAAATTAATGACGCTGCGCGGCATGTTTGAGTTCAACAATTTAGATCCGATCCCTTTGGAAGAAGTGGAACCTTGGACAGAAATTGTAAAACGTTTTAAAACCGGGGCGATGTCTTATGGCTCCATAAGCCAGGAAGCCCACGAAAATTTAGCCATTGCGATGAATCGTATTGGCGGGAAAAGCAATTCGGGAGAAGGCGGAGAAAACAAAAACCGCTTCAGAAAAGATTTAAACGGCGACAGCCGAAACAGTGCCATAAAACAAGTGGCATCGGGAAGGTTTGGAGTTTCCACCAATTATTTAACAAACGCGAAAGAAATTCAAATTAAAATGGCGCAAGGCGCAAAACCAGGAGAAGGCGGTCAGTTGCCAGCGGATAAAGTGTTGCCTTGGATTGCCGAATGCCGAAGTTCAACACCTTATGTCGGATTAATTTCGCCTCCACCCCATCATGATATTTATTCCATTGAGGATTTGGCGCAACTCATTTTCGATTTAAAAAATGCGAACAGAGAAGCCAGAATCAATGTGAAACTCGTTTCTAAAGTGGGTGTTGGCACCATTGCAGCCGGCGTTGCAAAAGCCAAAGCCGATGTGATTTTAATTTCGGGTTATGATGGCGGAACCGGAGCTTCGCCATTAACTTCGCTCAGACATGCAGGATTGCCTTGGGAACTTGGCATTGCTGAAGCACAACAAACATTGGTGCTGAACAATTTAAGAAACAGGGTGGTTTTGGAGTGCGACGGACAGCTAAAAACCGGTCGTGATGTTGCGATTGCCTGTTTATTGGGTGCCGAAGAATTTGGTTTTGCAACAGCGCCTTTGGTAGCTTCAGGATGTATTATGATGCGTAAATGCCATTTAAATACTTGTCCGGTCGGCATTGCGACACAGGATCCGGAATTGCGTAAAAACTTTAAAGGAACACCCGAACATGTGATAAATTTTATGTATTTCGTGGCCAAAGAATTGCGTAAAATTATGGCGTCCTTAGGCTTTAGGACCATCAATGAAATGGTAGGACAAAGCCAAAAAATCAATGTAAACAAGGCCATTGAACACGCCAAAGCAAAAGGGCTCGACTTGTCCCCTATTTTGTACCAGCCAAAAACGCACAAACCATTGCACAATACAGAATCACAAAACCATGAATTAGAAAACGTGCTGGATTTTGATATTTTAAGAATGGGGCATCCGGCAATTTACAGAAAAGAAAAAATGTTTTTGGAATTTCCGATAAAAAACACCGACAGAACCGTTGGCGCCATCGTCAGCAATGAATTGTCCAAAATTTACGGCGATAACGGCTTGCCGGAAGATACTTTGAATCTGAAATTTAAAGGTTCGGCCGGACAAAGTTTTGGGGCATTTGCCACCAAAGGGCTGACCATGCAGGTGGACGGTAACACCAACGATTATTTAGGAAAAAGCCTGTCGGGCGCAAAATTAATCATTAAAAAACCCGATGAAGCCACGTTCGCTTCTGATGAAAATATTATTGTGGGAAATGTTTCACTTTATGGCGCCACCAATGGCGAAGCCTATATCAACGGTATCGCGGGGGAACGTTTTTGCGTAAGAAATTCAGGCGCTATTGCGGTTGTTGAAGGCGTTGGAGACCACGGATGTGAGTATATGACAGGTGGTAAAGTGGTGGTTTTGGGAAAAACAGGTAGAAATTTTGCGGCAGGAATGAGTGGCGGAATCGCCTATGTTTATGATGAAAAACAAAAATTCAGAAATGGGTTGTGCAATATGGAAATGGTTGCGTTTGATCCAATTTTTGAAGCTGATGAAAAGGAATTAAAGCAACTGATCAAAAATCACTTCAAGTATACCAACAGCGATTTGGCTTACAGAATTTTAGATGACTGGGAAAACAGTTTTTCCAATTTTGTGAAAGTGATGCCAACCGAATACAAAAAAGCGCTGATGAGGCTTGAAATGGAAAACAATATTAAAACAGCAACTGTTTAGTTATGGGAAAAGTTACCGGATTTAAAGAATTTGAAAGAAAAGACGAGACGTATATTTCTGTAAAGGAAAGGATTCTGCATTATAAGGAATTTACCGTCCCGTTAAAAACTGATGAAGTTGAAAAGCAAGGTTCCCGTTGTATGGATTGTGGCATCCCATTTTGCCAAAGTGCTTGTCCGCTAGGAAATTTGATCCCCGATTTTAACGATATGGTTCATGAAAAGAAATGGAAAAACGCATTGGAAATTTTACATTCCACCAATAATTTTCCTGAATTTACAGGAAGATTATGTCCTGCCCCTTGCGAACAAGCCTGTGTATTGGGAATTGTAAATCCGCCCATAACCATAGAAAATCTAGAAAAAAATATTGTTGAAAAAGGATTTGAAAACGGATGGATTGTTGCCCATCCTCCAACTGCAAGAACAGGCAAAAAGGTCGCGGTAGTGGGATCAGGACCGGCAGGGTTGGCGGCTGCACAGCAATTAAACAGGGCTGGGCATTTGGTAACCGTTTTTGAAAGGGATGATGCCTTGGGCGGTTTGCTGCGCTACGGAATTCCGAATTTTAAATTGGAAAAAGAAATTATCGACCGAAGAATTGCAATATTAGAAGAAGAAGGCATTGAATTTAAAACAAACATCCATGTTGGCGTAAATTATCCTGTTGAAAAATTGGATGAATTTCATGCTGTTGTTTTATGCGGCGGCGCAACCCTTAGTCGGGAACTGCCGGCAAAAGGCGCTGAAATTAAAGGAATTGTGCAAGCCATGACTTTTTTAAAACAGCAAAACAAACGAAATGCAGGAATCGACATAGAAACTGAAGAAATTTTTGCCACCGATAAAAACGTCATTGTTATTGGCGGCGGCGACACCGGTTCCGATTGTATTGGCACCTCAAACCGTCACGGCGCAAAAAGCGTAACGAATTTTGAGATTATGCCAAAACCGCCGGTTAACAGATGTGAAACAACACCTTGGCCATTTTGGCCGTTGAAACTTAAAACTTCCACTTCACATGAAGAAGGTTGCGACAGAAACTGGCTTATATCAACCAAAGAATTTATCGCCGATGAAAAAGGAAATTTAAAAGCTTTAAAAACAGTTCAAATTGAATGGGTGATAAAACCAGGAGAAAGACCAGTTTTAAGGGAAATTGAAGGCACAGAAAAAATTTGGCCTTGTGAATTGGTGCTTTTGGCTATGGGATTCACAGGACCGGAAACAACTTTAAGCGAGCAATTGGGACTTAAAACCGACTTTAGAAGCAATTACCAAGCGTCGGAAACAGAATTTCAAACAAACGTGCCGCACATTTTTACTGCCGGCGATATGCGCAGAGGACAATCCTTAATTGTCTGGGCAATTTCTGAAGGAAGGGAAGCCGCCAAAAAAGTGGATGAATATTTAATGGGTTACAGCAATTTGCCAACCAAAGGAAAAGGCGATTTAATTGGCGTTTAAATTTCTTAAAGAAAATACTTTATCTATATTATCATAATATAATCACCTATTGCTGCGGCTTAGGTGATTTTTTTGTAAATTACAAGTCATATTTTAGATATTAGATATTAGATATTAGATATTAGATATTAGATATTAGATATTAGATATTAGATATTAGATATTAGATATTAGTTTTAGATTTTGAATAACAACTTAAACATTTCAACTTTTAATATTTAACTTCTAATATTTAATATTTTACTTATTACTTATTGAATTAAATAAAAATAATCACCTCCATGAAAAGCAGAAAATTATTGATGATCCCCGGCCCTATTGAATTTGAACCAAAAGTATTGCAGGCATTGGGCGCTCCAACCACCAGCCACGTGGCACCAAATTTTATTGAATCCTTCGGAAATTGCATCGCATTGATGCGGAAAGTTTGGCTGACTTCAACCGGCCAGCCTTTTGTTGTTGCCGGAACCGGAACTTTTGCCATGGATATGGCAGCCGCCAATTTGATTGAACCCAACGACAATGTTTTGGTCATTTCAACAGGGTATTTTGGAGAACGGTTTGCCGAAATTTCAAAACGCTATGGCGCAAATGTCACTATTTTGGCTTCGGATGCGGGAAATGTTGTTTCATTAGAAGACATTGAAAAAGCACTTGCTTCCAAAAATTATAAATTGATAACCATCACTCACGTCGACACTTCAACAGGTGTTTTAGTAGACCCAAAACCCATCGCTGAACTGGCCAAAAAATACGATACGCTTTCCATTTTAGATGGCGTATGTTCGGTTGCCGGCGAAGAAATACAACAAGAAGCATGGGGAATTGATGTGGTGCTCACCGCCTCCCAAAAAGCAATTGGCGTGCCTCCGGGTTTGGCCTTGCTGGTTGTTTCCCAAAAAGCAATGGAAATATTCAAAAACAGAAAAACACCTGTGGGTAATTATTATGCCGATTTCAACAATTGGCTGCCAATTATGCAGGCGTATGAAAACAGACAACCTTCCTATTTTGGAACACCACCCGTAAACCTGATTGCTGCCTTGGAAGTGAGCCTGCAACAAATTGTTGCTGAAGGTATGGAAAACAGATTTTCACGTCACCAAAAAATTGCGTCTGCTTTTCGCGAAGCGATGATTGCATTGGGATTAAAATTGTTACCCGTTCACAAAAGTTTGTCCGCCAACACACTTACGGCGGTTTATTTTCCCGAAAACATCACCGGAAGCGCTTTTTTGGGCCATATTGGAAGAAACGATGTTATTTTGGCCGGCGGATTATTGCCTTCGCACAAAACATTGTATTTTCGGGTCGGACATATGGGCAGCGTAAACAATAACGATATTATTGCCGTAATTGCCGCTATTGAAAGTGCATTGTTTGCAGGTGAATTTCCTTTTGAAATGGGAACAGGCTTAAAAACTGCGTTGAAAATATTGAATGATTAGACAATTTTCGCCTTATAATACCTAAATCATTGCCTTAAAATAACCAATAACTGATTTAAATCATTATTTATTTTGCCGATCACACTTAATTTAGATGCTGTATTTTAAACACAAGTGGTTAATCTAAAAATTAAGTGATGGCAAAAATTGTATGCATTTTGGTGATGGTGCTAGCCGTAATTTCCTGTAAAACAGAGGTCAATAAAGCGGAATCTACTGAAAAATCTGCTGAAATTCCATTTTTGGCCGTTGGAGAATTTGATGTCAAGGCCGGAGAATTTGTAAATAAAGAAGTGAAAGTACAAGGAATTGTTGACCATGTTTGCAAGCACAGCGGAAAAAAAATATTGCTGGTTTCCGATGAAGGCGATATTCATATTACTGCAGATGAACGATTTGATGCAACTTTAACAGGAAGTGAAATTGCATTTAACGGCATTGTGGTTGAAGAAAGAATTGACGAATCGTATTGTTTAAAAATGGAAGAGGACAATATTAAAAGCCATTCTGAAGGCGCTTCAAACAAAGAACAGTTTGAGGCAAAAAAGAAACATATTCAAACCTACAGAGACCAAATGAAAGCTGAAAAGACCGATCATATTTCATTGTATACTTTAAAATACGTTTCGCATAGCGTCATAGAATAACCGATTTTTGTTTATGAAAAATTTACGAAAATGGAGCCGAATACTTCATAGGGATATTGGATTCTTTTTTATTGGCACCACTTTAATTTACGCCATTTCCGGAATTGCGTTAAACCATTTGAGCGATTGGAATCCGAATTATGTTGTTGAAAACAAGAATTTTACCACTGAAATCAATTTAGAAAACACGCCGGCAGTAAAAAATAATATTTTGTTGTTGTTGGATAAAGTTGACCATCGGAAAAATTACAAACAGCACTACTACCCCAGCGCCTCCAATTTAAAAATCTTTTTAAAAGGAGGTTCGTCCATTTTGGTGGATGTAAAAAGCGGAAACGGACGGGCCGAATACCTAAAAAAACGGCCAGTTTTTTATGAAGTCAATTATTTGCATTACAACCCCAACAAAATCTGGATGTGGTTTTCGGATATATTTGCCGGAGCGCTGATTCTGTTTTCCATTACCTCCTTGTTTATGTTAAAAGGAAAAAAAGGCATTATTGGCCGCGGCGGAATATATATGGTGCTGGGAATTATTATTCCAATCTTGTTTTTGATGTATTATCTATAAAACTGAATGAAGAAAAATACACAATGTTGAATGTTGAATGTTGGATTTTGGATTTTCTATCGAACAAATAAACAATAACCTTTCAACATTTAACCTATAACTTTCTACTAGAATTCAGAAGCATAAAATCGGTTAAAACCATCGCTGCCAATGCTTCAACAATTGGAACGGCACGCGGCACAACACAAGGGTCGTGGCGGCCTTTTCCGTGCATTTCAACAACATTTCCGTCTTTATCGATGGTTTGTTGCGCTTGCATGATGGTGGCGACAGGTTTAAAAGCCACCCTAAAATAAATATCCATGCCGTTGCTGATGCCTCCCTGGATTCCGCCGGAAAGGTTTGTGGTTGTGGATCCGTCGGCATTAAAAATATCGTTGTGTTCGCTTCCTTTCATTTTTGCACCACAAAATCCGCTGCCATATTCAAAGCCTTTTACCGCATTGATGGACAACATCGCTTTACCCAATTGCGCGTGTAATTTATCGAAAATTGGTTCTCCCAATCCAACAGGCACATTTTGAATGACGCAAGTTATGGTTCCTCCAATAGTGTCGCCCTGTTTTTTAATTTCATTGATTCGGGCGATCATTTTTTCGGCAGTTGCGGCATCCGGACAACGCACATCGTTGCTTTCTATGTTGTTGAAATCGACCTCCTGATAAGGTTTTTCCATAAAAATTTCCCCTACGGAAGACGTAAAAGCATTTATTTTTATGTCGGAAATCACCTGCTTTGCAACAGCACCGCCCACAACCCAATTTGCAGTTTCACGGGCAGAAGTGCGTCCGCCACCACGATAATCGCGAACGCCATATTTTTTATCGTAGGTATAATCGGCGTGTGAAGGACGGAAAGCATCTTTGATATGCTCATAATCGTTGGAACGCTGGTTCGCATTTTTGATGATAAATCCGATGGAAGCGCCTGTGGTTTTTCCTTCAAAAATTCCGGATAAAAATTGCACTTCATCAGGCTCTTTGCGTTGCGTCACAATTTTGGATTGTCCAGGTTTTCTTCTGTTCATTTCATATTGCACGGTATCCAGATTCAGTTCAATTCCGGCCGGACAGCCGTCTATGATTCCGCCAATTGCTTCACCGTGAGATTCCCCGAATGTTGTGAGGGTAAATATTTTTCCAAATGTGTTCGCCATCGTAAAATTTTAAGTAACAAATGTAAAAAAAAGAAATTTAAGGAGGATTTATTTATTGGTTGAAATAAGCGGCAAACGCTAAAATTCACAACATTTGTGAATTTGAAAAATAATTGATTTTTGTTTTGATTATCTGGCGTGGCGTTAAATGTTGAATGTTATCTGTTATTTGTTAAATGTTATTTGTTATATGTTAAATAGCAATTCGATTTGCGTTAGGGATTGCAGTGAAAATACTTTTTTGAGGTTTTTCTCCGAAAAAAAGATTGAAACGGAAAGCCCGACCCGCAGGGGAACGCCCTCCAAAAAGGCGGGCAAGCCCCAATCAATTTAAAAAAACCAGAGTTTTACTGCCATAATGACCACCATGACGATTAAAAACTTTTTAACCAGCGCGTCTCCGCCTTTAACCGACCAACGGCTTGAAAACCAGCCGCCCAAAGCGGTTCCGACGGCCAAGATAAGCCCCATTTTCCAGTCGATTGCATCGTTAAAAGCAAATACCGCAAAAGCTGCGATGGTAGACAAAATAGTGATAATTGCCTTGATGGCGTTGCTTTTTACCAATGAAAAATTATTGACGGACGATAAAACCAGTAAAATCATAAATCCGACCCCAGCCTGGATAAAACCGGCATAAATACCGATAAAAAAGAATAGAAAAACGCTTAACCATAAGGGTTTTCCAGTGGTTTTTTCGGCGATGTTCAGCTGTTTGTATTTACTGCTAAAAACCATATAAACCACCACGACAACCATTATAATGGCCAATATTTTATTAAAAGTTTCGCCTTTGATGTCGATGGCGATTTTTGCGCCCACAATGGCGCCAATCAATGCCGAAATACCCACATAAATGCTAAACGGAAAGGTTAAAACGCCTTTGCTTTTGAAGCCGGCAGCCGTGGAAATGCTTTGAAATAAAATGGCAACCCTGTTTGTTCCGTTGGCGACATTGGGCGGCAATCCCAAAAAGATAAGAATGGGCAAGGTTAATAAAGAGCCTCCGCCCGCCAGCGTATTTACCACACCCGCCACAAAGCCTACGACAATTAACAGGACAATTTCTAAAATTGGATTCATTTGGTTATTTAAGTAAACAAATGTACTTAAATTTATGCTGAAAAATATCCTAAAAAAAACACTAAAAAGTTTCAGAAAAACAAAAAAGGGTTCTATATTTGCCCTCGCTAAAGGAGAAATGGCAGAGTGGTCGATTGCGGCAGTCTTGAAAACTGTTGAGGGTCACACCTCCGGGGGTTCGAATCCCTCTTTCTCCGCTGAAATTTATACAATTTCTCATAAAGTCCTGTAAATACTATGTTTACGGGACTTTTTTTATTCCCTAAAACATCATAATTTGTATTAATAATCATTCTGTTGGTGACCTATTCGGTGACCTTTTTAAACCCTTGTTTAGGTCACCTAAATGTTAATAACTAATTGAATTTTAGCATATTATATTATTAAAGTGACCTAAATATTTTGTACCTTAATGTCTAATTTAAAAGGTCACCGGAATGAACAAAACATTTGGATTATTATTCTACTTGAAGAAAAGTAAAGTAGATTCTCAGGGCAAAGCCCCGATTTACCTGCGTATTACTGTGGATGGCAAGCGAAGTGAAATCACTACCAAACGATATTTAGAGTCCAATCGTTGGAGCAACGAAGCTAATAGAGCCATTGGAAGAACCGAAGATGTTCGGGAGCTTAACGCCTATCTTGATATACTTACGGCAAAAGTTTACAGACATCATAAAGACCTTATTGAGGCAAACAGGCAGGTTACTTCCGAAACTCTCAAAAATCAAATCTTGGGAATTGAAGAAAAAGAACGCACATTGGTGGCACTTTTTAAAAGTCACAATGCAAATGTGAAAAAATTAGTGGGAAAAGAATTTGCGCCTGGCACATTAGAACGTTATGAAACCGTATTAAAACACATTCAGGATTTTATTAAAGTGCAATATAATGTCACTGATATTTCATTGAAAAATGTCAATCACCAATTTATTACCGGGTTTGAATTTTATTTAAAAACGACGAGAAACTGCGCACACAACAGTACCATCAAATACATCAAGAATTTTAAGAAAATTATTAGAATTGCACAAGCAAACAATTGGATTAACAGTGACCCATTTATAAACTACAAAGTACATTTAAAAGATGTGGAACGTGAATTTTTAAGTGAGGAAGAAATACAGGCGATGATTAATAAAAACCTGCACACACCAAGATTGGATCTGGTGCGAGATATATTTATATTCTGCTGCTTTACCGGATTGGCTTACAGTGATGTTAAAAAATTAACCCAAAACAATCTTGTGATGGGAATTGATGGAGAGCAATGGATTAAAACAAAGAGGACTAAAACCGATACAAGAAGTAATATTCCGCTACTTTCAACACCAATGTCAATTATCAAAAAATATGAAAATCACCCGGAAGTTGTTGTCAAGGAAGTGTTACTTCCAGTATTAAGCAATCAAAAATCAAATGCTTATTTAAAAGAAATAGCCGACCTCTGCGGCATCAATAAAAATTTAACCACACATTTGGCGCGCCACACTTTTGCAACCACCGTAACCCTTACAAATGGAGTTCCTTTAGAGTCCGTAAGTAAAATGCTTGGTCATAAATCTATAAAAACTACACAACATTACGCTAAAATTTTAGACCTCAGAGTGAGTGATGATATGCAGCTTTTAAGACAAAAATTCAGCGATAAAAAAGCAAATGAGGAAAAACAGCAAAACCAAATCTAATATTTCCACATAAACGAAATAATTGCCTTGTTTTACTGAAATTCCTCAACTTTTTTGACAATTGAATGTTAATAACTAATCTTAAATTCAACCATTTTTCATTAAAATCGCCGTATTTTAGTACCTATAAATCAATCATTTAATTCATTTAAACCTAAATTAATTGCTTATGACTTTTGACATCATCACTAAAGTAGATTTGAAAAATTTCAAAGACGAAATTATCAACGAAATCTCCACCTTATTGCAAGGTAGAACCGATCATAAAAAATGGCTAAAATCTGCTGACGTCAGAAAAATGCTGAACATCTCTCCCAGCACTTTACAAAACTTACGAGTTAATAGTACATTACCTTTCACAAAAATGGGTGCCACTTATTACTATGAATATAGTGATGTAGTTAAAATATTAACCGAAAACAAAAGTGCATAGATGAAGTTGTATCTGCCTGAAAATTTAGACTTAGACCAACTTATCTACGACAACCCAAGACCTGCAACATTCAATCCTTACAAAAAGGATAAATTAGTGTACATCATTCATTTATTGAATGCAATGCCTTTAATGAATAAAGATTTGCTTAGTGATGATTTTATTTCATTAAATGCCCAAATGCTTCAGAAGTTTATTCAGAATTACAATGACTACCTGAACTATTTAATTAATGACCTAAAAATTGTTGAAACGGATGGGCAGTATATTGTAGGACGAAAATCAACAGGATTTCGTCTGATTGAAAAATACAGAACATCAGTTGTGGCAGTTCCAATTTTAGAACGCACTTTTTACAAAGCACTGCAAATTCATAAAAATAAAAAGGCGCTTTCGGTAAAGCATCTTGGCTATATGACGAAATGGTTCAACGACTACTTACAAATAAATATGGATGCAGTGACTGTTTTCTTAGAGGAAGAACTTGCTCTGAAAAGTAAAAATTATGATTTATGGGATTATAACAGGATAAAAAAAGCACACATAAAACCCATTAATCAATTTATCCACGCCAAAATGAGCGCCGAAAAATTGAATTGGAAAGATTTTTATCTAATGCTTGATAATAATGTCTATCGCTTTCATTCTAATTTAACCAATATGCGAAGCATTATTAGAAATGCGATTACCTATAAAGGGCAAAAATTAGTTTCGATTGACATTAAAAACAGCCAGCCATATTTGAGCACGCTTTTATTGAACAGGGACTTCTGGATAACGGCTAAAAATGGGCCAAAAAAAGACGCTTTCTTATCAATATCTTTTGACGAGCCCCAAATTTTATATATGTCTTCTTTTAATGATATAAAAGGTTCAAAATCAAATCATATAAATATTAATAATATCAACAACAATAAAATGGTTCCTTACACTATGTTAGGAGAAATGAACGATGCCCTTATACAGCAAGGCTTTGATCATTATATCCAATTAGTTGTAAGTGGTAAATTCTATGAATATTTAGAAGAAATGTTTAAACAGCATTTGGGCGTTGGCTATGCAGACCGCAAAGAAGTGAAAACAGCAGTATTTCAAGTGCTCTTTACTGACAATAGATTCCTTGGGCAAGATGACGCCAAACCAAAGAAACTTTTTCAAAAGCTATTCCCGGCAGTTTACAACATTTTTTCTAAAATTAAAAGTAAAGATAAATCCTTGCTTCCTCGTTTGCTTCAGAGTATTGAGAGTTATTTAATTGTTGATGTTATTTGTAAACGCATCGCAACAGAGCTGCCAAATGCGCCCATATTTACAATCCACGACAGTATTGCTACAACAGAAGAATACGTTGATGCAGTAGAGCTAATAATGCAAGAGGAGCTATATTATGCTATTGGCTACCCTCCTAAACTGGAAAGAGAATACTGGGAACTTGAAAAAATGGATAATGCGCTAAATAAACTTAGGGAAAGAGCAAAAGGTGTAGCATAACTATTTTTTTAACCCAAAGCAAACCCAAAGTAAACCCAATGGTTTTTTTGGGTTTTTTTATTAAAAATACACTTCATAAAAAACCCACCGCAGATAGACTACGGTGGGAAAAATTGCTATGAAAAAGAAGGTCCTATGAAAGACCTAAGATTGTAAATATAATGTTTTTCTGAATTCAACAAACATTATTTTATAATTAGTTTAATATGAATTAAATAAGAGCTTATTCAATTTTAGCTGTTTTATTAAATTTTTTTTGAGTAAATTTCCTATCTCAAAAATTGCAAGTTTTTAATATTCTATGAAACTCACAAATACAGAAGTAAAGTTAGCTTTAAAAATTAGTAAAGTCATTCAAGAGCGCATTGACATTACCGGTGATACAAATTATAGATCTACTGATGTATTCCCTTACCTCGTAAAAAGAGGTTTTTATGAACCAGATAAGCATAATGGTATTCATTTTAGAAGGTTTTTAAATAAATTATATAAATGTGGTGAGCTTGTTTCCTTAATTCCTCAATGCACTAAAATTAATCCAGCAAAAGATAAAATTACTAGTGAATGGTATTTTCACGATGCAAAGGATAAAATGCCCAAGCCAAAAAATGAAGAGGAGAATCCTTTAAAAGATTTTATTGATCAAGAAATGAATGTTTGGCAAGCTATTGATATTGTAAAAATGCTGATTGCTGGTATTAACCCTATATCCAAAGAAGATTTAGATAAAAATGATGTTTGTTGTCATCCGATTGTTCAAGAAGCATTGAAAACTTTTATAACGCCCGAAAGTTACGAAGTTGAAATAGAAATTTTAAAAGAGGAATTGGCGAATACCAATGAAGACGAAATGGTAAATATTTCAGAAGAAATAGAGTATGATGTAGATAAAGATGAATGGTATGAGCAAATGCAAAAAGAAATTAATTCTTGGGATAGCACGTTGAAAGTAAAAAACATATCTGAACAAGTTTTAAATATAAGAAAAAAATACCCCAGAGCTTATGAGTTATGGTCGGACAGAGAAAATGAAATATTGGCCGCCGGCTGGCAATTATTTAAAAGTAAAAGTAAAGTAGCCAAATTGCTTCAAAGGTCACCAAGTTCAGTTTCACTTGAGTTGGTAAAACTTGAAATAATAGACAAAAAATAAAATAGACTTTATTGCGCCAAAGTATGAAACATCCAATACAAGAAATACAAAGACAAATGATGCCCAAATAAAGACTTGACAACCAAATATTATATCCCTAAATTTGAAAAAAACCAAAATTAAAATATGTTTCAACAAACTTTTAAAAATATAGATGACATACTGCACAAAGATGCCGGTTGCGGCAGCGAATTGGATTATGTAGAGCAAACTTCTTGGGTACTGTTCCTTAAATATTTAGACGATTTAGAAAAAGACAAAGCAACGGCGGCCGAACTTACCGGTAAAACATACACAAATATTATTGATCCTGAATATCAATGGAGTGTTTGGGCAGCTCCAAAATTAGCTGATGGTAAAATAGATCACCACAATGCCTTAACCGGCGATGACCTTGCCGATTTTGTGAACATTAAATTGTTTCCTTATTTCAAAAAATTCAAGGCATCTGCATTAAGTCCTGATACCATTGAATATAAAATTGGTGAAATATTCTCAGAACTAAAAAACAGAATACAAAGTGGTTATAATTTGCGCGAAGTAATTAACCTTATTGACCTTTTGCGTTTCAGAACCCACGCTGAAAAGCACGAAATGAGCCATTTGTATGAGGACAAAATTAAAAATATGGGCAATGCAGGGCGCAATGGCGGTGAATATTACACACCACGTCCTTTGATTAAAACCATTATTAAGGTGGTTGATCCCAAAATAGGAAACACCATTTATGATGGTGCAGTTGGTAGTGCTGGTTTCTTGTGTGAAGCATTTGATTATTTAATGCATAGCAAAAAACTAACAACTTCCGATATTACAACCTTACAGAAAAAAACCTTTTACGGCAAAGAAAAAAAATCTCTGGCGTACATTATTGGTACAATGAATATGATTTTGCACGGCGTGGAAGCACCAAACATTGTGCACACCAACACACTTGCTGAAAACATTGCCGACATACAGGAAAAAGACCGTTATGACATCATTTTGGCCAATCCGCCATTTGGTGGTAAAGAACGTGCCGAAGTACAACAAAATTTCCCAATTAAAACAAGTGAAACAGCTTCCTTGTTTTTACAGCATTTTGTTAAAATATTAAAAGCTGGTGGTAAAGCCGGGGTAGTAATTAAAAATACATTTTTAAGTAATACTGACAATGCTTCGGTTGCCATACGTAAGCTATTATTGGAAAGTTGCAACTTGTATGCCATTTTAGATTTACCCGGCGGTACGTTTACAGGCGCAGGTGTAAAAACAGTAGTGTTGTTCTTTGAAAAAGGCGTACCTACTAAAAAAACGTGGTTTTACCAGTTGAATTTAGACAGGAATTTAGGAAAACAAAATCCATTAAACGAAAAAGATTTAGCCGACTTTGTTGAATTGCAAAAAACAAAAGCAAACAGCGAAAACTCTTGGAGCATCAACATAAAAGATATTGACCAAACAACTTTCGATTTAAGTGCCAAAAACCCAAATAAAAAAGAAGAAGATGCATTGCGTCAACCACAAGAAATTTTATCAGCAATGAAAGCATTGGACGAAGAAAGTGCAGATATTTTAAACTCAATTTTGGAACTGATATGAATAAAGTAGATACATTAATATTGCCGAAAGGTTGGGAATTAAAGAAGTTGGAAGATCTTGGTGCTGACATTCCTTATCCAATAGGTGATGGTGATCACGGTCAAATAAAACCAAAAGATTATACTACAGAAGGAGTGCCATATATTAGGGTTGGTGATTTCGGTTGGGGTGAATTTATTCCTAAAAAAATGGTTTTTATATCACATAAAGTCCATCAAAATAATTTAAAAAGCAAACTTGTGCCTGGCGATATATTACTTGCTAAAACTGGCGCTACTATTGGTAAGTGTTGCATTATTCCTGATTCAATAAAAGAAGCAAATACTACATCATCAGTTGGCAAGATCACTGTTGATCAAAATAAAGTGATGTCTAGATGGATTTTATTATGGTTTCTAACGCCTGGATTTTTAAAATTTATATGGTCAATTAGTAATAGAGCAGCTCAGCCTGGATTTAATAATAGAGATATTAAATTATTTAAAATCCCACTTCCTCCACTACCCGAACAACAACGCATAATAGCAATATTAGATGAAGCCTTTGCCGCCATTGCCAAGGCAAAAGCCAATGCAGAACAAAACCTTAAAAATTCCAAAGAACTTTTTGACAATTATTTGCAAGGGGTGTTTGAAAACCCAAAAGAAAATTGGGAGAAAAAGAAATGGGGTGATTTATGTGAATTTGTTAGAGGTCCTTTCGGAGGAAGTTTAAAGAAATCTATTTTCAAGCAAGAAGGATATGTAGTATATGAGCAAAAACACGCCATACACGACCATTTTAATCAACTTAGATATTTTATTGATGAAGATAAGTTCAATGAAATGATACGATTTGAAGTTAAACCTGGTGATATTATTATGAGTTGTTCGGGTGTAACATTAGGAAGAGTCGCAATTGTTCCAGAAGATATACAGCGAGGAATAATAAACCAGGCATTGTTAAAACTAACACCCAAAAAAAATGTTTCGGTTCATTTTATAAAACATTGGTTAAGAAGTAATATTTTTCAAAAAATAATTTTTGATTATGCTGGTGGTGCTGCAATTCCAAATGTTCCAGCAGCAAAAATCCTAAAAGATATTTTAATTCCCTATCCGAGTTTAAAAGAACAAAATAAGGTCGTCGACAACATTGAATTAATGTTAGTTGAAACTCAAAAACTGGAAGCCATATACCAACAAAAAATAAATGATTTGGAGGAATTAAAAAAGAGTGTGTTGCAAAAGGCGTTTAGTGGGGAGTTGAAAATAAAAAAAGAAGCTATACTATAATGTCGAAATCAATAATACCAGATATAGAAAAGGTTGTTAATGTATTTAAAGAAGATTCGAAACCTTTAGACAGGTATTCTTCCTTTGATTATTGTTATAATTATTTTTTAACTACAAAAGATTTAAATACTGATATTGAAAAGAGTTGTCTAACGCTCGGTTTTTATTTAGCAAGTTGGGGTATGTTAAGAGGTTCAAGTTTTCTACTTCTGAAAAGTGTTAAATATTACCAACCGGTGATAGGCTATATTGCCTCGCTTGATAAATCATTATGGAATATTGATGTTGATACCTATACAGACGAAAACATAAAAACAATAATTGAAATATATGATGATATTAAGAGCCATTTAATACAAAATGGTAATGCTGATTTAACGCTTGTAACAAAAGTAATACTTGGTATATTTGGTTTTGTACCAGCTTACGATCAATATTTTTGTAATACTTTCAGAGATATTTATAAAGATCAAAAATGCGGTTTTAGAAAAATGAATATCAAGTCATTAAAATGCATAAGTGCATTTTATGAAACGAACCATGTTATTATTGATAAATTATCAGCTGAAACTTTTACAACTGATTTTATTACAATGGAGGAAACAAAATTTCATTACCCGAAAGCTAAAATAATTGATATGTATGGTTTTTCAAAAGGACTAATATAATTATTTATGAAAGAAGCATAAACAGTAATGAATAAACAGGTAAATTATGATAAAACATAACGAAATAGAAATTATTGCAGGTAGTCCTTTTGCCAATTGTCAATTAGACAGACGGCAATATGCTAATGTATTAACTTCTATTGTCAGCACGTATGCAGATGGTTTTGTCTTGGCGATCAATAACAAGTGGGGAACAGGTAAAACTACTTTTGTAAAAATGTGGGAGCAGGATTTAAAAGACAAAAAGTATCAAACAGTATACTTTAATGCTTGGGAAAATGACTTTGAAAATAATCCCTTGACAGCTTTGATGGGAGAATTAAAAACTTTGACCAAGAAGTCAACAGAACCAGAATTTAAAACTGTATTAAAAAATGCAGCTGTTTTATCTAAACATATTCTTCCAATGGTTGCTAAAGCAATTGCAGACAGATATGTCGATACAAAAGGAATTACAGAAGCAATTGAAAATATTACTAAAGGAGTAACCGATATTTTTGAAAACGAAGTGAATGAATATGCCGAAAAGAAGAAAGGGATTGCTGAATTTAGAACAAGTCTTTCAAAATTTATTGCGGACACTAATAACGGTAAACCCTTAATTTTTATAGTAGATGAGCTAGATCGTTGCCGTCCTGATTATGCGGTTGCAATCCTTGAACAAATCAAACATTTCTTTTCAGTGTCTAATATCGTTTTTGTGTTATCAATAGACAAAGTGCAATTGGGTAATGCCGTTCGTGGTGTTTACGGTAGCGAACAGATTGATGCCGAGGAATATTTAAGACGTTTCATTGATGTGGAATATTCCATTCCAGAACCTGATTCAGAAATATATTCTAATTATCTGTATAACTATTTTGGATTTGATGAGTTTTTTAAATCTGATTTTAGAAGGACGCATCAAGAGTTAAATTATGATAATACAGAATTTATTAAAATCTCAAAAATTCTTTTTAAAAATTCAACTATTTCGTTACGCCAACAGGAAAAAATATTTGCTCACGCTCGTTTAGTTTTGAGGTCTTTTCAGGAAAATAATTACGTGTTTCCAAGTATATTTCTTTTTCTGATTTATATTAAAATTATCAACATTGATTTTTATGACAAGATTAGACAAAAGAAATTGACCATTAAAGAATTACAGGTTGAATTTTTTAATTTTATAAAATACAAGAATACTGATGAAAATGGAAGAGAATTTATAATTTTAGAAGCCTATTTAGTTCATTATTATAATAACTATATTTCAACATATTACAACAAAAATAAACTTTATAGTAATGAGGATAATACTGGTAGAAATACATTATTGATTACTTCATTAACAGATGCAACCCCAGGACATACTGTGTTTTTACAAATCCTGGAAAATATGTCAAGAAGATTTAATGGGGGTGATTTAGACATTGGATATTTGTTGAATAAAATTGATTTAACAGAAGCAATAAAATTTTAAAATATATGAACGAAGCAGATACAAGAGCAGAATTAATAGACCCTAAGCTAAAAAGTTGTGGATGGGGTGTTGTAGAGGGTTCTAAGGTCCTTCGTGAGTATAATATTACAGCAGGTAAAATAAAAACAGGCGGTATAAGAGGTAAAATGCTTACTGCCGATTATGTGTTGGTTTATAAAGGAATTAAGTTAGCCATAATTGAGGCTAAAAGTGATAATTTGGGCGTTGGTGAAGGTGTTGCACAGGCAAAACAATATGCTCAGAAACTAGCTTTAGAAACCACTTATGCCAGTAACGGAAAAGAGATTTATAGCATTTGTATGAAGACTGGTGCAGAAGGTTTGGTTGATAATTACCTTACACCGGATGAATTGTGGAATAAAACATTTGTAGTTCAAAACGAGTGGAGAGAGAAATTTTCTGCCATTTCGTTTGAAGACAAAAGTGGTACTTGGCAATTGCGTTATTATCAGGAAATTGCTGTGAACAATACCTTAGAGGCAATTGCCAATAAAAAAGACAGAATATTATTAACACTAGCAACAGGTACAGGAAAAACCGCCATTGCTTTTCAAATTGCGTGGAAACTGTTCCAAACACGTTGGAATTTATCTGCGACAAGCTCAGACTACGTTTCAAGAAGGCCACGAATTTTATTTTTGGCCGACAGAAATATTTTAGCCGATCAGGCATTCAACTCTTTTTCAGCTTTTCAAGATGATGCTTTGGTGAGAATAAAACCAAGTGAAATAAAAAAGAAAGGTAAGGTGCCAACCAACGGCAGTATTTTCTTTACTATTTTTCAAAGTTTTATGAGCGGTACAGATGAGGGGGGCAAACCAGCACCGTATTTTGGTGATTACCCTGCCGATTATTTCGATTTTATTATTATTGATGAATGTCATAGAGGCGGCGCAAATGATGAAGGAAATTGGAGAGGAATTTTAGAATACTTTTCACCTGCGGTGCAGCTGGGTTTGACAGCAACGCCCAAACGAAAAGACAATGTTGATACTTATAAATATTTTGGAGAACCAGTATATGTTTATTCCCTTAAAGAAGGCATAAACGATGGGTTTTTAACGCCATTTAAAGTAAAACGCATACAAACAACCCTTGATGAATATATTTACACCAGTGATGATGATATTATTGAAGGTGTAGTTGAGGAAGGTAAAACTTATGTAGAAAAAGATTTTAATAAAATTATTGAAATAAAGGCAAGAGAAGCAAAACGTGTTCAGCTTTATATGAACATAGCCAATCAAAATGAAAAGGCCATTATTTTTTGTGCTACACAAGACCACGCTGCTGCGGTTCGTGATTTGGTAAGTCAAATTAAAAAAAGCAGTGATGTAAATTACTGTGTTCGTGTTACGGCAAATGATGGCGAAATAGGCGAACAGTTTTTAAGGGAATTTCAGGACAACGAAAAAACAATTCCAACCATTCTTACCACTTCTCAAAAATTATCTACCGGTGTTGATGCAAGAAACATTAGAAACATAGTCCTAATGCGACCAATAAACTCAATGATTGAGTTTAAGCAAATTGTTGGTCGTGGCACACGTTTATTTGAAGGAAAGGAATTTTTTACTATTTATGATTACGTAAATGCCTTTCATCATTTTTCAGATCCGGAATGGGATGGTGAAGCATTGCCTTGTGATGTTTGCGGTAAAGTAGTTTGTGAATGTGCCGACACGCCCAAAACAGATCCAAAACCTTGTAAAGTATGCGAACAAACACCTTGTATTTGTGAAAAACCAGTAAAAGAACTTTGTGAAAAATGCGGTGAAAGCCCTTGTGTTTGCAGTAAAAAAGTAAAAATAAAATTGCGTAACGGCAAGGAATTTGAAATTCAGCATATGATGTCAACTTCTTTTTGGGGTGCAGATGGCAAACCTATTTCAGTTGAAGAATTTTTAAATAATTTATTTGGTGAATTGCCAAACCTTTTTAAAAGCGAAGCAGAACTAAGAACACTTTGGAGTAATCCGTTAACACGAAGAACTTTATTGGAAAAATTAGATGATGCCGGTTTCGGAAAGGATGAATTAAAAACATTGCAATCGCTAATTGATGCTGAAAAAAGCGACCTGTTTGATGTCCTTGAATTTGTATTTAATAGCGATGTAAAACCAATGACAAGGGAAGCCCGTGTTGCAGCAGCACAGGCAACAATATTCACATTATTAAACGACAAACAAAAAGAGTTTATAGAATTTGTGTTGACCAAATATATTGAAACCGGCGTTGAAGAATTGGATCAGGATAAACTGCCAATTTTACTGACCAACAAATATCAATCGTTGGAAGATGCAAAAGAAGTACTGGGCGATGTTGGCAATATAAGCTCGTTATTTATTGAGTTTCAAAAGTATTTATATCAGCAAAGTGTTGCATAAACTATTTTAGAAAAAAAATAGTTAGTTAGTTGAATGTTAAAATGGATAAGATATAATGTATTATAATACAAGAAAATTAAGTGGCCTACATTTAATTAGACCTTCTTTCTCGAAACCATTTTAAATTAAGTAAATTTTAGTTTTATATTTAAGTTAATATATTTATGCATAGACCAAAGAGAAAGCGTATATCAAGTACAAATATTGTAAATTCAGAACTTGTATTAATGCAACAAGATGATAAGGCTTATGTGCCAAACTCAAGTTCCGATTTTGCAAAAAAAATAAAG